>JACCED012151930.1_pt1 | contig 21784 bp, 18 predicted proteins | sample 7455021 | NCBI WGS metagenome assembly JACCED01 (sample SAMN15323456, study PRJNA562643) | freshwater metagenome | isolation source: river surface water | place: USA:Blue River Watershed | collected 2017-08-19
CTCGCCTCATGCGCTGTTTTACTAACGAACTCTCCAGCTAGGTTGCGAATCGGGACTGCCACGCGGAACTCCCCTGATTGCGCAAGGGTGTTCACAAAGGTCATCTCAGCCGCAATGTTCTTTTCAGTGCGGTCGGAGTTCACGTTCACTCGCAGTGCGAATTTCTCACCTGCAGCGGTGACCACCGAGAAGGTCGAGTTGTACTCGTGATTGATGTTTTCAAGTTCGAAATCGGTTACCCCGTATTGGGCGAGGATTGCCGTGGCTGGTTCGATAAGACTTTCGATTTGCTCTTCGGTGCTTAGGTCAGAGAACGACACTGGTATCTGTACTTTCCGCTTTGTGAGTGAACTTCGGTCAATCTTCCCGCACTTAGTTCCGAAAAATCCTAAGTGCTAAAAGTCTTGAATCACATTGAGTCAAGAAAGAAACAGCCACAGCGGATGCTGTGGCTGTTTCTTTATCTTGTGTTGCTAGTGAGTCATTGCTGGCTGTTTACCCAGTCGCTTATCTAGCCACTTAGGTAGCCACCAGGCACGCTCGCCCAGCAGGGTGATTAGCGCAGGGGCCAGGATCAGTCGAACGATGGTGACATCCACAATCACTGCAACCGCTAGACCCAGACCAATCATCTTGACCTCGGTCTCGGTGGTGATCATGAAGCCTAGGAAAACCAGGGCCATGATCGCTCCGGCTACTGAGATCAGACTTGCGGTCTTACCCACGCCGCGAATTAGTGCGGCTCTTGCGCTGTCGCCAGCATCCTTAGCTTCCCTAACCGCGGAGATTAGGAAGACGTTGTAGTCCATGCTCAAACCGAACAGGATGGCAAACATCAACATCGGCACAAAGGAAACCACCGGCTGTTGGTCAACACCAAGTATTGCTGCTCCCCACTCGGTCTGGAACGCCAAAGTGACGACACCGTAGGCAGCACCAATCGACAAGAGGTTCATGAATGCGCTGGCGATCGGAAGCAGGATTGACCTAAAGAAGTAGGTCAAAAGCAGTAGCGATAGTCCAACCACAACCAGAACCAACAGCACCAGGCTGTCACTGACCTTGGTGGCAAGGTCATCGAAGGTAGCGGTCTGGCCACCAACGTATGCGTTGGCGTCAGTGCCCTCGATAGTCTGCGGAATCACATCGCTGCGAATCTGAGCAACCAGGTCACTGGTCTCCTTGTCCTGCGGAGCGCTCTCTGGGATCACGGTCAGGACCGCAACGTCACCATCTTCGCTTAGCTGAGCTTGGCCAACTACCGCAACACCATCTAGGGCACTTAGCTCCTTGGTTAGCTGTGGGATTAGGTCATCTGAGTTGGTGGTGTTTAGGTCAACAGCAACCAGTAGCGGTCCATTGAAACCAACACCAAAGCCTTCATCGAGACGATCGTAGGCGATTCGCATGGTGTCACCGACTGGTCGGTTGCCATCATCTGGCTGACCGAGCTGCAGATTCAGCGCTGGAGATGCCGCGAACAACAAAAGCAAGGTCGAAGCGGTGGTCCAAAGCCATGGACGCTTTGCTACCGCGCTGGCGATCTTGCGTGAACGCTCACCTTCACCGGCTTCGCTCACCTCGAGAGCCTGCTCCTGCTTGCGCTCCTTACGCGGCAGGACGCGACGTCCTGCCATTTTCAGCAGCGCTGGAACCAGGGTGACCGCAGTGATAGCGGTGACGGCAACAACAATTGCTGCAGCCAAGCCCATACGTCCAATGACATCGATACCGGTCACATAGAGACCAAGGATCGACACCACAACAATTGCACCGGCAGTAATGATCGACTTACCGGTTGAACCATTGGCATTGGCAGCAGCGGTTACCCGGTCATCTCCAGCGCGCAGTCTGGCTCGGTAGCGGGCGACCATAAACAGTGCGTAGTCAATGCCGGCACCAAGACCCAACATGATTGCGATGGTCGGGGCAACGCTCGGGATGTCTGTGAATCCGGAAACCACAGCCAATACAGAGTTACCCAAAATCAGACCAATAAGAGCCGCACCAATGGTGACCATGGTTGCGGTGAAGGAGCGGAACAGCATGGTGATCAAAACGAATGCTGCGAGGATGCCTAGGAACTCTCCAATTGGAGGCTCGCGGTCGCGCCAGCGGTCAACCACTGGTCCGCGCATGCTGGTCTCAACATCAAGTTCGTGCACCTGCTCAACCGAAAGCTCAAGTCTCTCGAGGTGGCTGGCAGATAGCTCAGCCGCTGGCTTATCGAAGATGACGTTCACAAAACCGGTGGACTTATCTTCAGAAACCTGCAGCGGAGTGACGCTGTCTACGTCCTCCTGGTCGGCAATCTCCTCGAAGGTCTCGATGAGTCGAGCCTGAATATCAGGGTCGGTGACACCGGCATCAGTGTCGACATGGAAAACCAAAGTTGCAGTGTCGCCGGCCGCCTGCGGGAACTCGCTTACGAGTAGGTCGGTGGCTTGCTGCGAATCGGTATTACCGATTCGCACCTCGGTGGTGAATCCTGCCCCGACTGCTCCGGCAACGCCGCCAAGGAGAACTATCGAGAGGATGAAAGTGATCAGTACCCGCCAAGGTCTTTTGGCAGATCGCTCGCCCAGGCGAGCTAGTAGGTGAAACATGGAACTCCTTCGTGATTGAAAATTCAAACACTTGATTGAAACAGATGTTTGATTTTTTGTCAAATGTGACACAATAGAGAAATGGCAATCAACACAGCTGCGGAAATTCTGGAGGCAACCCAGGAACTTTTGCTTGCTAGGGGCGAGGCAAAGACCACCCTTAGGGCAATTACCGAGCGCGCCAATGCGAATGTTGCAGCCGTCAATTACCACTTTGGATCCAGAGACCAGCTGATTCGGCAGGCATACCTCGCAGCCCTTACCGAGGTCACTATGAGTCAGGGTGGCAGATTGCAAGCCCTCTCGGCCGACGCCGATCTCGAGGCATTCGTGAACATCTGGCTTGGCCCACTACTCCACCCTGATGCCGTTAGCAAAAGAGAGCGAGACCTTTGGACTTTGCTCCAAAAAGGTTCAGTGGAGAATGCGCCTCAATTACAAGAGTTGATGCCGTCCATGCAAGAGATGGAGGTTAGCCCACTGATTGCGATGCTGGCCAAGAAACTCCCCCACCTTGAACAGAGCGAGATCGTGTTTCGCCACAACGCAGTGCTGCTGGGACTAGGTGGCTTGCTCAGAGGTTCCAGTGAGTCACCGGCAGACTCGACGGAATCAAGACGCTTTGTTTTGCGATGGGTATTGGCCAGCTTCCAGGGCTAAGAACGAAGACTGCGATGAAGCTGCCTGAAATACCTACCCTTGAGGGCACCTCCGTTCGCCTTGAACCACTTAGCCAAGCCAGAGCGGGTGAGCTAGCTGAGGCCTGTGAAGACGGCAAGCTCTACGAACTTTGGTACACATGGGTGCCTAGCCCAGACCGCATGAACGCAGACATTGAGCGACGTTTAGGGCTCTATGCGGCAGGTTCGATGATCCCCTTTGCCACGGTCGACAAAACCTCTGGCAAGGCAATTGGTATGACCACGTTCATGAACGTCAAGCTTGAAAACCTAAAGGTTGAGATCGGGTCGACCTGGCTGGCGCAAAGTTACCAGGGCACCGCGATCAATCCCGAGGCAAAACTTCTAATGCTTGGTTATGCCTTTGAGTCTCTTGAATGCAATGCGGTTGAACTTAGAACCCACGAGCAAAATCTGCAGTCTCGTGCCGCGATCGAAAAACTTGGAGCCAAATTAGACGGCATCCTGCGCAACGACATGGTTATGGCCAATGGCAACATTCGAAACACGGCCGTTTACTCGATCACTAAAGATGAATGGCCAGCCGTTCGCGATGGTCTGACGGCTCGAATCTCAAAGCCCCAGAAGTGAGCGCGGACAAACAGGTCAATTCCTTCTTTGCTTGAAACTGGAAATCACCAATTAGGGGTACTCCCCCCAGGGCAACTCGCAAAATTGTCGAAAATGAGTTCAGTATCCTGATTTTCTATCTTGTGGCAGACTAATCAGGTGGATGATTATCAATTCTCAGAGCTTTTGCCACTTGGCGAAAAGCACTATGCCTCACGCAAGTTGGATGGTGAGGTGGGGACTGTTAGCTTCCAGGGGAAAGACTTCATTGAGGTCGAGGGAAATCTGCTTGAAGATCTCGCCTATGAGGCATTCAAAGAAGTTAACTTCTACCTTCGCAAATCTCACCTAAAGCAACTCAGCTCAATTCTTGATGACGCTGAAGCTTCCAATAATGACAAGTTCGTAGCTCTTGATCTGCTCAAGAACGCAAACGTCGCAGCGGGACAAGTTTTGCCCATGTGTCAAGACACCGGTACCGCGGTTGTCTTCGCCAAGCGTGGCCCTCAGGTCCTCACAGATGGTGAAGATGAGCGACACATATCAAATGGAATCTTTCGCGCTTACCGAGACCTGAACCTGCGCTACTCGCAGCTCTCACCCGTGACGTTGTGGGAAGAGTCAAACACCAAGAACAATCTTCCTGCCGAGATAGATATCAAACTTGGCAAGGGTGCCTCTTACGAGTTTCTGTTCATGGCGAAAGGTGGAGGCAGTGCAAACAAGTCTTTCCTTTACCAAGAAACCAAGTCGATCCTCGACGAAGAGCGAATGCTTAATTTCCTTAGGGAAAAGATTCAGAGCATCGGCACCGCAGCCTGCCCTCCTTACCACCTCGCGGTGGTTATAGGGGGCACCACTGCAGAGTATGCGCTGAAGACTGCCAAGCTCGCCTCTGCCCACTACCTAGATGAACTGCCGACCGAGGGTGGGAAGCTAGGTAATGGCTTTAGGGATCTGGATTTCGAACAAAAAGTATTCGAACTCACCCAGACCATTGGTTTCGGCGCTCAGTTTGGTGGCAAGTATTTCTGCCACGACGTCAGGGTGGTGCGTCTTCCAAGACACAATGGCTCTTTGCCAATTGCCATTGCAGTGTCGTGCTCTGCAGACCGCCAGGTGCTGGCTCGCATAGATAGCAACGGTGTCTTCATCGAAGAGCTTGAGCACGACCCGGCTCAGCACCTACCAGAAAAGGGTGTCACGCCCACCGAGGCGGGATCTGATTCGGTCGAGATTGACCTAACTCAACCTATGTCAGGCATTCTTGGCCAACTGAGCGGACTGGGTGTCGGCACCAGAGTGCTGCTTACTGGACCAATGATTGTGGCGCGTGATATTGCCCACGCCAGAATGCGTGAGCTACTAAACGAGGGCAAAGAGCTCCCCGATTACATCAAAAACCACCCGGTCTACTACGCAGGACCAGCCAAGACCCCGGAGGGTTATGTGACCGGCTCGTTCGGACCCACCACCGCCGGGCGAATGGATACCTACGTTCAGCAATTACAAGATGCTGGCGGCTCACTGGTGATGCTGGCCAAGGGCAATCGCTCCTCGATGGTTGCGAAGTCCTGTGGTGAAAATGGCGGCTTCTATCTCGGAACCATTGGTGGGCCTGCAGCCCTGATTGCTCAGGACAACATCCGCTCGGTTGAGGTGATTGATCATCAAGACCTAGGCATGGAGGCAATCTTCAAGATTGAGGTGGAGCGTTTCCCCGCATTCGTTGTAATTGATAATCAGGGCAACGATTTCTTCAGGCCTGATGACCGCAAGTTGATGTCTCTTGGCAACACCAGATTGTCAAAGGGGACGAAATGATCTCCAACGAATTGGTTGACTTCGCAAGGTCGGCACTATTTGTCCCCGGCACCAAGCCAGAACGTTTCGGCAAAGCGAGAAACTCGGGTGCCGACTTAGCAATCTTTGATCTAGAAGACTCGGTACTCGGTTCCGAGAAAGACCTAGCCCTGGAAAACATCGTCGCAGCACTAAAGGACCACTCTTCAGGCGCTGGCATTGTTGTGAGAGTCAACTCAGACAGACTTGCGATTGAACTGCCAGCGCTTTTGCCGCGAGTTGGATTGAACCCTGACTTTGTTGGAATCGTGCTGCCCAAGGTAGAGAACCCGGCTGACATCCCCTCACTCCCTCAGGGACTTTCTGGGATAGCAATCATCGAGTCCAGCCTTGGACTTCGAAACGCGTATGAAATTGCGTCACACCCGAGCATCTCAAAGCTGGCATTTGGCGGGATGGATTTTGCAGCCGAGACCGGATCGCAGTCTCCCATCGTTCACGATTACGCCAGGGTTCAAATCCTCACTGCGTCGCTTGCTGCTGGTATCTCTAGGCCATGGGATTCACCATCTGGACACATTGAAGATCTTCCTAAGGTCGGTGTTGAGTCTGAGCACGCCAAGGCTCTAGGTTTCGGGGGCAAGATGGCGATTCACCCAGCTCAGATTGAATCAATCCACAAAGCCTTTGAGGTAACCCAGGCAGAAATTGAATGGGCCGAGGCAATCCTGAAGGTCGAAACCGGTGCTGCAAAGGTCAACGGTCAGATGGTCGATAGGCCGATCATGTTGCAGGCCGAAAACATCTTGAAGCGAGCAAAGGCTTAGCGGGTCTTCATTTCACCTTGGCTAGGAATTGGTGCCCAGGCCGATAGCAACTCATAGCCGACGTGGGCTGCCGCAAAGCCGGTGATCTCAGCGTGGTCGTATGCGGGTGCAACCTCCATGATGTCTCCACCCACGATGTTCAAGCCGGAAAGCGATCGAATGATGTGTAGTAACTGCCAACTGGCCATACCGCCTGGCTCCGGGGTGCCGGTGCCGGGAGCATAGGCAGGATCCAGCACGTCGATGTCTACCGAGATGTAGGTTGGGCGATCTAAAACACGCTGCTTGATGCGTTCGATAGCAACCTGAACTCCATCGAGGTGAAGCTCGTGGCACCGGATGGTCATAAAGCCGAGAGCTTCATCTTCGAGCATGTCCGTGTTGCCATAGAGCCCACCGCGGGTGCCGACATGGGTGCAGCCCTCAGGATCCAAAAGACCTTCCTCGGCTGCCCTTCTAAACGGTGTGCCGTGCAGGTAGGGCTGATCAAAGTAGGTGTCCCAGGTGTCAAGGTGAGCATCGAAGTGAATCACCGAGACCGGTCCATGCTTTTTGGCTAGGGCTCGCAAGACCGGAAGAGAGATTGAGTGATCTCCGCCGAGAATGAGATTCTTCGGGGCAAATTCCATGGCTTGGGCAACTGCATACTCAATTGATTTCAGTGCCTTGTTGATGTCATAGGGATTGAATGCGACGTCCCCTAGGTCTGCCACCTGCTGACCTAGGAATGGCCACTTATTTGCTTCTGGATTGTATGGACGCAGCAATCGCGAAGAGTTTCTAATGTGCTCGGGACCAAAGCGTGCTCCGGGGCGATAGCTGACGGTTGAGTCGAATGGGACGCCAAGAATTCCGACATCGGCACGGGTTACCTCGCGGAAGTCTGGCACCAGACCAAAGGTGCCAGGAGCCGCGAAGCGCGGAACTTCGGTGGTAGCAATCTGACCGATGATGTTGCCATTACTGGTGCGCTTGTGATGTCCCAGAGTCATTTCTCTCCCTATTCCGAGATGTCTTCCACCACGGTCTTGAGTTCGGTGTAGGCATCGACAGCCGACTCCCCTAGCTCTCGTCCGAACCCAGAAGACTTGGTGCCGCCAAATGGCAGAGTTGGGTGGAAAGTTCCGTAGGTGTTAATCCACACCGTTCCCGAGGCGATCGACTTTGCAACTCGATGACCCTGACCTGCCTGCCCAGTCCAAACCCCAGCGGCCAAGCCGTAGCGAGTCGAATTGGCAAGCGAAATTGCCTCTGCCTCCGACTCGAAAGTAGATACCGTGATCACCGGCCCAAAGATCTCTTCCTGGTGACAGGAGTGAGAACTCGCAAGACCATCAATTACGGTCGGCTTCTGGAAGAAACCGGCAACATCCGATACCCGGCCATATTCATGAAGCTCAGCGCCATCTGCGATGGCACCATCGAGCACCGCACGAATCTTTTCCTGCTGCACCTTGCTGATGATTGGACCCATGGTGCTGCGAGAATCCAGTGAGTGACCGACGAAGTACGCATTGGTAAAGCTTTCGAGCTCTTTTAGGAATTCGGCCTTGATCGACTTTTCAACAATCAGCCGACTACCGGCAACACAGACCTGACCGGCGTTGGTCCAAATTCCCCTGGCTACGCCCTCGACCGACTTTGCCAGATTGCTTGACGCAAAGACAACCTGAGGGCTCTTGCCACCAAGTTCGAGTGACACCTTGGTGGTGTTCTTCGCTGCGGCCGCCATGATGGCCTGTCCGGTTTTGGAGGAACCCGTGAAGGCGATCTTGTCTAGGTCTGGGTTTGAGGCCAGCGCCGAGCCGGTTGCACCTGCTCCAAGAACTATGTTGACAACGCCATCTGGCACCCCTGCCTCTTCACAGAGTTGCGCAAAGTAGATAGCAGAAAGCGGTGCAAGCTCAGACGGCTTAGCAACAAACGAGTTTCCAAAGGCGAGCGCTGGAGCAAGCTTGTACATCAAAATCGGGAGCGGGTAGTTCCATGGAGTGATCGCAGCGCAGACCCCAACCGGTCCCTTGATTGTCATTGCCGATAGTTCAAAGGGGGTTGCGATGGTTTGTCCGCTCACCTTGTTTGCCCAACCGGCGTAGTAGCGCAGCACCGTGGCAACCTCTTGAATATCAAACTTCGCTTCTTCAAGTGGCTTACCGGTATCTAGTGCCTCCACCACAGACAGAAACTGGAAGTCTCGCTCCACCAAATCTGCAAGCTTTAGCAGTACTCTCTCACGTTGATCTGGACTCTCGTTTCGCCAGTGACCAGCTTCAAATGCCCGGCGAGCATTACGAACGGCTGTTGCCACTACTAATTCAGAGCTGATCGGCAGAGAGGTGAGCAAGCTCGCTGAGCCTGGATCCAGCACATCGAAGGTCTCGTCTTCGGAGGCCAACACATTGATCGAACCAAGGTTTCCCTTGGCTAGGCTCTCAAGCCAGTTTCTTACTGGACCTGGGACTATGGCGCTCGAGACCGGAGTATTCAATTAGTTCCCCCAAGAAACGTTGATGTACTTGGTTTCTAGGAACTCTAGGATTCCGTGGCGACCACCCTCTCGACCGATGCCAGATTGCTTAACTCCTCCGAAAGGAGCGGCTGGGTCAGAGAAGATTCCAGTGTTGACACCGACCATGCCCACCTCGAGGGACTCGGCAACTCGCATTGCTCGTCCGATGTCCTTGGTGTGGATGTAGGAACCCAGCCCGACATCAACTGCATTGGCCATAGCGATTGCTTGCTCCTCGGTATCGAAGACAACAACCGGAGCAATGGGTCCAAAGATCTCAGTCTTTAGAATCTCGGCATCGGCCTGAACGTCTGCTAGCACCGTCGGTAGGAAGTAGTGCCCCACTTCGGATCCTCTCGACCCACCGGTTACAACCCTCGCTCCAGAAGAGACAGCCTGCTGCAGCATGGCCTCCATGCTGCTCAGTGCATTCGCGTTGGCAAGCGGTCCAATCTGAGTTTGCGGGTCAAGGCCATCGCCAATCTTCAGGCTTTCCATTTTCTGCGCAAACTTCACAACGAACTCATCAGCGATCGAGCGGTGAACCAAGAACCTGTTGGCAGCGGTGCAGGCTTCTGCGTTGTGACGCATCTTGGCAACCATCGCAGATGCGACGGCTAGATCGATATCGGCATCCTCAAAAACAATAAACGGTGCGTTGCCACCGAGTTCCATAGAGCATCGCAGCACTCGATCAACTGCCTTGCGCATCAAAATCTGCCCGACTCTGGTAGAACCGGTGAATGAAATGGTTTGGACTTCGCTATCGCGAATAAGTTCCGAAACCACCTCGTTGTCCCGGGTCGGAATGATGTTCACAACTCCGGCAGGAACACCGGCTTCCATCATCAGTTGACCCAGGTATAGCGCGGTGAATGCGGTATCGCTGGCAGGCTTGATCACTGCGGTGCAGCCAGCGGCGAGCGCCGGTGCCACCTTTCGGGTAATCATGGCCGCCGGCAGGTTCCAAGGAGCAATCAGCAGTGCAACACCGATGGGTTCTGAGATCTCAACAATCTTGCGTCCGGTCACTGGTGCCGTGGACAGGTGCCCAGGCAGACGAACTGCCTCCTCAGCGAACCAACGGAAGAACTCGGCTGCGTAGTGGACCTCGGCAACAGCTTCGGAGTGCGGCTTACCGTTCTCCATGACAATCAACTCAGCAATAAAGTCCTTGCGCTCGATCATCAATTCAAAGCATCGCCTGAGAATCTCGGCCTTGGCTCTAGGAACTACGTGACGCCAACTGGCCATTGCATTGTGGGCAGCCTTTGCCGCGCGAAAGCCGTCTGAGACCGTTGCCGAAGCCACCGAGCCGAGCACCGACTTGGTGGCTGGATTCTCAACACTGATCCGAGAACCATCGCTCGAATCTTGCCACTTTCCATCGATTAGCAGCTGGCTGGGGAGTTCATTGAAATTCACCATTACTTACTCACCAACTTCGCGATGAAATCCTTGCCGGCCAAGAACTCAGAGATCTCTGCACTGTTGTCTACCGGCACATCGGTGCCATTGATCCAGCGTGCTGCATCACTGGCGAGGAAGAGCACAACGTCTGCAATCTCCTCTGGGAAGCCATTGCGACCACCGGCTCTAGCGGTGAGCGGATCTAGCTCCTCGTGGCCCATGGCCTCATAGAACTCATCCAGCAATGGTGTCTGCACGGGACCAGGACTTACGCTGTTGACTCGGAACTTACCGAGATATTCCTGCGCCGCCATCGCACTCCAAACCACCACGGCTTCCTTGCTCCTGGCATAAGCGCTGTAGCCGTCGCGCACACGTTCCGCAACCACGTTTTGAATCTCTTCATCCGATTCGGCTTTGATGATTGGCAGCAAGTCATCAAGGTGATCCCTCCAGAACCAACCTGAGGTGGAAGCGATATTCACGACCGTGCCACCTTCGGCAATTCTTGGGGCAAGTTCTCTGGTCAGCGCCCTGAGGCCATAGAAATTGACGTCCAAGACAGTTGGGATAGGCAATAAACCAGAAACGCCTGCCGCATTTACCAGCACATCGATTCGCGCGGGGAGTTGCTTCGCTATCTCCGCCATTCCCGAGCGGTTGGTGAGGTTTGCGTAAACGTAACTGACATTTGGGTTCTCTAGGGCATTGAGATCAAGGCCCCAAACCTTGTGACCTAAATCTAGAAACTTCTGAGCGATGCTCCTACCGATTCCGGAGGCAGCACCGGTCACAACTATGTTCTTTGATTCCGCCATTAGATCACCAACTTCTTGGTAGGGGTGAAGTTGACCGGAAGCGAGGTCACCGCGTTCACGAAGTTGGATTGGGCGAAGACTGCGTCCCCTGATACCTGGATGTCAGGAACGATTTGGAACAAACGCCTCAAGAACAAGGTGGCTTCTTTTCGGGCCAAGACTGCCCCGAGACAGAAGTGCGGTCCACCGCCACCGAAACCAACGTGAGGATTCTGCTCGCGGTTGAAAACCAGGCTGTCTGGATTACTAAACACGGTCTCGTCACGGTTAGCGGAGTTGTACCACATGACAACTTTGTCGCCCTCTCGAATGAGCTGGCCGCCAACCTCAACATCCCTGGTCGCGGTTCTTCTAAAGTGCTTGACCGGAGAAACCCAGCGAATTAGCTCTTCCACCGCTGCCGGAGCTAGCTGATCGAAGTTGTTCTGCAGCTCTACTCGACGATCTGGGTGGAGGCTGAGCCCATAGAAGCCGGTGGCCAAAGTTGAGGCGGTGGTCTCGATTCCTGCTGTTAGCAGCAGTGCAAAGAAAATTGCGATGTCTTGATCTGACATCGACTCGCCATCCACCTCGGCGGTTAGCAGACGTCCTAGGAAGTTGTCGTCGTGGCCAGATTTTCTGACCTCGTCTATGAGCCCAAGGGCATAGTCGATGATCTCAAGGTAAGAGGTATAGGCCTGTTGGGTTCCATAAGCGGATAGCGCCTGAACCGTGAGGTCAATTAGTGGTGCACGGTCTGACTCCGGAACGCTTAGCAAGTCACCAATAATCTGGGCTGGATAGTCTCCGACGATGTCGACAACAAAGTCAGCGCTACCTTTTTCAACAACTCGGTTGATGGCGGCAACCGCCTGGCGATCGATGTCCTCAGACATTGCCTCAACGGTTCTCGGCGTGAGAACTCGATTCACGATGGAGCGGTACTTGGCATGTTGTGGTGCGTGCATGTTGAGCATTCCACCGAAGGTTGCCTGCTCGAGCGGAGTCATGTCGACGATTTCGGTTCCGAACCCCGATGTGAAGGTCTCTTGGTCCTTGCTTACTTGCGTTACCTCGGCGTGACGCACCACCGACCAGAAACCTCTGCCGCCCTCTGGGAACCACTCAGATGCAATCTCCTCGTGCCATGAGACAGGTGCCTGCTCTCGAAGCGAGCGAAAGGCTTCGTCTTGGTCGCTGCGGTTCCAGAACTCGGGGTCTGAGAGGGTAAAGCCTAGGTTTGGCTTTTGATCTGACATGGTTCCTCCTTGGGAATTAGAGATCGAGAACTAATCGAGCTGTCTTTGAGCGCCCAACGCAAATCATCATGCACTCGTTGGCTTCCTTCTCCTCCGGGGAGAGGATGCTGTCACGGTGATCTGGCACACCTTCGAGAACACCGGTTTCACAAGAACCGCAATAGCCCTCCTCGCAGGAGAACGGAACGCTTGGAACCACGGTTCTGACGATGTCAATAAGTCGCGTATCTTCGGGAACCGTAAGCACCGTTCCAGTGCGGGCCAACTCAACCTCAAACGATTCGCCGGTCGCAGTAGGGGCTTCCCCGGCAACCGGTCCAAAGCGCTCAAGGTGAACAGGGATACCTAGCTTTGCGCCAGTCTCTTCCACCTCGTCGATCATTGACTCAGGGCCACAGACGTAAACAACATCGCTTGCAGATAAATCGGACATCACATCAAGAACTGGAATTCTGCGGGTTTCGTTCTTTAGGTAAATGTTGATTTCGTTGCCATCCATCAACTGCAGTGCATCGAGATACGCGAGGGCCGCCAGCGATTTACCGCCGTAGTGCAGCACCCAAGGCTTGCCGTCTTGAGAGAGCTTGCGCATCATTGGCAATAGAGGTGTTATTCCAATACCGCCGGCGACAAAAACAGTCTTGACTCCCGGCACAAGTTTGAAGTGATTCTTTGGGCCACGAACTGAGATTTGATCGCCAATGTTTAGCTGCTCGTGAATCTCGATTGAGCCACCGCGAGACTGCTCTTCTCTCAGAACGGCAATGGTGAAAAACTCATCAGCTGGATCACCGCAGAGTGAATACTGCCTTACCAAACCAGATGGCAGGTTGAGTTCAATGTGAGCACCTGGCTCCCAGGTTGGCAGAACTGAGCCGTCAGCGGAGGCGAGCTTGAATTCGACAATCTTGTCGATAATCAGATCTCTGCGGGAAATGATCTGCACCAAATATTCGCTATCCATTTATTGCCTCACCTCGCAGTCCCCTTTGACTCCAAATGTATACAGAAAAACTATCCCAAACTTGGTTTTTTATCAATTAAACACCTCGTTAATCCGAATTTGTGACAAATCAGATGTCTGAGGCCAGAATCGAAATCGAAATAGGCACGGAAATCATCAGTGAGAGCTCTAGCTGGCCAGCAGAGTCCGCCGCATGTGAACAGACTTCGGTCCCCTTCGATGAGACAGTGCTGATTTCATACTTTCCGCCTGGCTTCAGGTTCGAAACCTGGTACTCAAAGGTTTCCGGTTGCTCAGAAATGAGTTCTAGATCGAACTGGATTCCAGAGTCATTGGAGATTGCCCTGGTGACTAAAACTTTTGGATACGGGATATTCGAAATTGTTGGAAGTGAAAGTTCACGGTCAGTCCAAGGATTGTTGAGCAGGTTTGACAAGCCATTCTTTGGCACCAGTCTGGTGGCAGCGATCAGGGCGTTGCCGGTTACGCAGGTCACGTAGCTCTCGGTATCGAGGTCATCGCATCTTGGATAGAACAGCCCGCCATCTTTCCAAGTTGGGTTCATCTTGGTATCGGAGTGAGCAAGCAGTCCGGCTTTAGTCTCTTCGTCGCCCATCTCCGCGGCCAGCAAACCAAGCATGCCGTGAGTGTGAACCCCGAGCATCATTGGATCCACCAGGTCTGTTGATGGCTTCTCTTGATACTGCAGGTGCGTTCTGTGGAACTGCTCGAGGCTAACTCCAAAGCCCGCGGAGGTCTCAACCCTGACATCGCGAATCACATTTGGGTATAGTCCCTCGACATATTCGGGTTCCCAGATGTGCAACATCGGGCCCCAAGAAACTACCGAGGCTGCCTCCTTGTTATCGGGGCCTCCTTCGGTAATGACCTCGTCTTGACGAACGGCATAAAAGACCGGGAGTGAACCACTGCCGGCAGGCTTGAACAGGCTGGACTTCTTTCCCCAGGCAGCTTTGAACTGCCTAAACAGCTGTGCGGATCGGTTGGTTCCAAACACATGGTCGTAGAGCTTTAGGCCCATCAGAGCGAATTGGTTGCAGTAGACGAAGACTCCATTGGGCTCACACTCACAACCCATTCCATGGGAAGAGGCGAAACCAGCTTCGATTACCGAAGACAGTTTGTGGAAGTCGTATGGGAAGTCCTGCGGCCCCAATCCTCTAAATGGCGGGCGGCACATGAAGGTTAGGTGACCCTCTTGGTTATAGCGACCGTCTCGGTAGAGCATCTCGTAGAGACCCACCATCATCAGGAGGTGGCCGCTGTACATCACATTTTTGCCTACGACCGGATCTACCCAGCCCTCGACCAAGACCTCTAGGTCTGGGTCCATTACTTTGCTGCCCTTGCTGGTGAGTTCCCAGTAGCCCCAGACATCGTGGCGCATCATCTTCTCGATGAGTTTCTGGAAGGTCTCTTTGAAAAGCTCCCGGTATCCGGGGAGGTAGTGCTGTTGCACAACGGCCAAGGTGTAGGCCATGTAAGCAAGTTGGTAACGATAGGCGTCGTCACCCTCATTAGTTGGATCAAACGGGCCCATGTCTGACCAGTCGCCCGGAGCCTGTCGGCTCAGGCGGATGATGTGCCTGATGTGGCCCCACTGCTTGGCATCCAGGGTAGGGATGGGTTCAGCCGAATTAGAACTGTGCATTTTTGCTGAACCCATCCTTACCCCAGGCGAGCATTAGGAGTTGCTCGCCAGGATTTGCTTCTTTCTTGCAGAGTAAGCCAAGACACCGACCAGTGAAACGATCGCGACGATCAGGACAACTCCATACTGGATGTACCAAGGTGAGGCAGTGTCACGAGGCCAGGCAATGTTGACCAACTCGAAGAGCACCCAAACCGCTGCCACGTAGGTGATTGGCTTGGCCCACTTGCCGAGGTTAAACACGCCGGACTTGAAGCTGCCATCGGATAGACGCTTTGCTAGACCCAGTACTGGGAACGCAAACGAGATGTAGAAACCTGCAATTGCGAACAGTACTAGCACCTGGTAACCAGCGCCCAGTAGCGAGGTCGAGACCACAAGGATTGGCACGATTGCGGTGATCAAGATCGCGTTGGCTGGAACCTTTGCACCGGAGGAAAGCTTGCTCAGTGCCTTGCTTCCAGGAAGCATGTTGTCGCGAGCGTAGCTCCAGATAACGCGGGAAGCGGCAGCCTGAGCGGTCACGAAGGTGGCCAAGAATGCAAGCACAAACATTCCAAACAGCGGAGCGACAACTTCAGCTCCGAGGTGGAAGATGATGGTGTCTGCTACTGGGTCAACGGACTCGCCGCTAACCGCAGCCTCAATGCTAGGCATTGCCAAGATCACGGCTAGAGCGGAGAACAAAACGACGATGCCAACGGTCAAGATCGAGAAGATCATTGCCTTAGGGACTGCACGCTCTGGGTTCTTCACCTCTTCGGCGATGTCTCCAGCGCTCTCGAAACCGACGAATGCCCAACCTACGAATGCAACAGCAGCCAACAAGCCGCTCCAGATCCATGGACCCTCGCCGTAGCCGGAGCCGAAGCTCTCGAAGATAACGGTGATTGGCTGGGTCTGCTTGAACAGCAATAGGTAAGCGCCTAGACCGATGCTGCCGATGACCTCAATGATCACGGCACCAATTGCTACTGCCTTTAGGGCCTTGGTGCCAAGCAGGTTGAGACCGGTTCCAATAAGGATGAACACCACAGCCCAGAGCACCTGTGACATCGGGTCGAATGCCTCAATGCCGAGCACCGCCGGCACGAACAACATCGCGATGTAGGCCGCGGATCCGATGGCGATCATTTGGGTCCAGATGTACGCCCATCCCGAGAACCAGCCGGCAGTCGCGCCGAGCAGCCTCTTAGTCCAGGCGTAAACGCCTCCGGAGATTGGCCACTTGGATGCCAGTTGACCAAAAACCATGGCAACCAGCACCTGAGCGACCAAAACAATCACGAAGGCCCACCAGGAGGCTGGGCCAGCCGCTAGGAACACCAGGAAGAAGATTCCGTAAAGTGCGACTATCGGGGAGATAAAAGCGAAAGCAACGCTGAAAGCGCTCTTCCAATCGAAAACTCTTGGTGCGACAGCGGTTGAAGTGCTACCGCCTTGTGAAGCACCAGATGATGAGACATCTGACATACAGACTCCTTCGTCTATTGATAAGGCACCGATGGTGCTTTGTGTCATTCTGTCAAAAATCAAGGTAATTCCAAGATTTTTAGATAAATAATCCCAGAATTTATAACTTTGTTATCAAAAGACGGAATTTATGAGATTCACAAGTCAAAAAGTCTGATGCCGAAATACGCCTGGGTTGAGGCTAAAGCTGCCTGACTAGGCCGTCCCAAGATTGCGGAAGCTTCACGACTCGCAGATAAATGTTGGTCTCGGTTGAAACCACGCCCTTGATGGAAGGCAGGACTTCGCCGACGAGATTAGCTAGGTGCTGTCGGTCTCTACACGCGACCTCAAGCATCAGATCAAATGATCCCGTGGTGAGGACAGCGATCTCAACTTCATCGAGTTTCGCGAGTTCTTTGGCAATTGCTGGAATCGGTCCGCTGGTTCTCAGATTGACTCCGGCAATCACGGCGGAACCCTCAACCAAGCGATTGGTCAAAACCTGCGGTCTGACCACTCCACTTTCCAGCAGATGCCTGGCACGTCGTCTGGTTGTTTGGTATGGGACGCCAATTCTCTCGGCAAGTTCTTGGAAGCTCACTCGACCATCGATTTGCAACTCCGAGATAATCGCGTGGTCCACCTCGTCGAGTCCAACATAGACCTGGCCATCCAGTGGCACGCTGGCATCGGATCCACCGGACTGGAACTTGAGAACATCTAGATAGCTAAAGCAAACCAGGCTCAACACATCCGGGCGCGATCGCAGCTCGGAGTCAATCAGCTGAAGAAGTTGGGCGTCGCTCTTGCAGACCACCTCAACCAAAATGTCGTATTCGCCAGCGGTGCAGGTAACAAAGTCAAACTCCGTGACCAGAGCAAGTTGCTCGGCAATCGGCTCTGCTGGCCCAGAAACTTTTACTCCCACCAAAGTGATTGAGGTGTATCCCAACACCTTGGGGTCGAGTGAGCACGTCACCTTCACGATGCCCAATCGAGTTAGGCGATCGAGGCGATCTTTAGCCGAATCTCCGGAGAGGCCGATGGCAGATCCCAGGCTAGCCAGACTCTGCCTACCGTCGGCTTTGAGCTCGGCAATCAATGCCCTATCGAGCTCATCGATGCTCAAACGAGATTCACTGGTACCTAGATTTACGTCCACAGACAAAATATAGGGCAGTTAAGGTCTCTAAAAGCATCGGTACAGCTGGTTCAGAGAATCACATTTCGGTAAATTCAACTCAGAGAATTGATAAAAATCCGCGTAAAGTGTTTTATAGATGTAAATAAATCAATTTGATTGCCTGTCAATCGACTCTTTTGGAGAAAATGTGAACTTTCAACCGTTAGCGGGCATAAAGGTCGTTGACCTCACCTCCAACATCGCAGCACCATTCTCCGGGGCGATTCTGGCGGATCTCGGTGCCGAGGTAGTTCACGTCGAGAGTCTGGCAGGAGATGACAGCCGTCGAATGGCTCCCAGGATTGGAGACATCTCCGCTTACTGGCAGGTAGTCAATCGAAACAAGTCCGTGATTCGTTTAGACATCAGGGAGCCGGAAGACCGCAAAGCCCTGGACTTACTGCTCTCAGAAGCTGACGTGTTTATCACCAACCTTCGCCCAGACAAGCTTGAACGAAACAGACTCGACTATGAGAGTCTGAAGTCTCAGTTTCCCCGTCTCATTCACGCAGCACTCTCGGCCTATGGAGCAGCGGGAGCAGAGAGTAACCGTGCCGGCTACGACGCTGTCCTGCAAGCAAGGACCGGCATCGCCGAGATCACAGGAACCAGCGATGGTCCACCGGTTCGGACCGGTGTTTCGGTGCTGGACATTGGTGCCGGCACCTGGTTGGCGTTGGCAATCATCACATCTCTCTACTCACGCCAAACCACCGGCCAGGGCGCTTCGGTCGCCACCTCACTTTTTGAAACTGGAGCCAACTGGGTGGCTTACCACGTCGCTGCGAATCAAGTGTCCGGGAAACCATCTGGGCGCCATGGCAGCGGACACCCGGCCTTCTCTCCCTATGGCATTTTCCCAACCAAGACCTCTCCGGTTTGCATAGGTATTGGTGGAGATGCGATCTTTACCAGCTTCTGCTCAGCTCTGGGGCTGGAGTCGCTATTGGAAGATGAGAAGTTCTCCACGAACCCTGCTCGAGTCTCAAATGACCAGGAGTTGCGCAGAATCATCGAGACGAGACTGAGTGAGATCTCCGGTGAGGATGCGGTCAAAGTTCTTGATGCGGTTGGAGTTCCCTGTGACATCGTTCAAAAACCAGAAGCGCTACTCGAAGACCCTCAGGCTATTGCTACAAAAATGATGATGAGCGTAGATGTAGAGGGATTCGGTCCATTGCAATTCCCAGCCTTGCCAATCACCTTTGATGGCAATCGTCCTGCCACTAACTCTGGCGAGCGCAAGTAGCGAGGATAGAAATGACTCAATACCCGATTGTTTCCGGCGATCTCCCTGGATCAAAATCCCACCAGCTGCAACTTCGCAAAGTTGCTGCGGTGTCTAATGGCGTAGGCACGGTCTTCCCCGCATACATCCAATCTGCCTCCGATGGTTTGCTGGTCGATGTCGATGGGAATCACCTAATCGATCTCGGCTCTGGAATTGGGGTTACCGGAGTCGGCAATGCGAACTCGGCAGTGGTTCAAGCGGTAACCGAACAAGTAAGTAAGTTCACCCACACCGCATTTGCCGTAACTCCCTACGAGCCATACATCCGGGTATGTGAGCTGCTCAACGAGCTAACGCCAGGTGACTTCGAAAAGAAGTCTGCACTGTTCAATTCTGGTGCGGAGGCGGTTGAGAATGCCGTAAAGATCGCTAGGTATGTAACTAAGCGTCAGGCGATTGTGGTGCTGGAGTATGGCTATCACGGTCGAACCAACTTGACCATGGCCATGACAGCAAAGTCCATGCCTTTCAAGCACGGCTTTGGACCCTTTGCGCCAGAGGTTTATCGTCTACCGACCTCAAACCCACTGGTCGACGGGCTATCCGGTGTGGATGCAGTAGAGCTGACCATCGGGCGAATCGAGAAGGAAATCGGTGGGGCGAATCTGGCGGCCATTGTCGTTGAGCCCGTTCAAGGTGAGGGTGGGTTCATCGTCCCCGCCGCTGGTTTCCTAAAGGCGCTAGCTGAGTTCAGCAAGAAGGTTGGGGCGATCTTTATCGCGGATGAGATTCAGTCTGGCTTCTGTCGCACCGGCAAGTGGTTTGCCTCTGAGCATCATGGAATTGAGCCAGACCTGATTACCACTGCAAAGGGCATAGCGGGAGGCATGCCGCTCTCGGCTGTCACCGGCAGAGCCGAAATCATGGATCAAATTCATCCAGGTGGGTTGGGCGGCACCTACACCGGAAACCCGGTGGCATGCTCAGCTGCAATTGCAGCCATGGAATGGATGGTCACCCAGGACGCCAATCAAATGGCCAAAGAAATCGAGAAAACCATCAAGTCTGTGCTCAATGATTTGGCGAGCAAGCATCCAGAGATCGCAGAGGTCCGAGGTATGGGAGCGATGGTAGCGGTCGAGTTCCTCAGCGCCTCAGATCGCAAACCAATGGCCGCACAGGTTTCGAAGATTGCCGCCTCCTGCCACAAAGCTGGAGTGGTTGTGCTCACCTCAGGAATGAACGGAAACGTGATTCGCTTCCTTCCTCCGCTTTCGATACCGACAGACATCTTGGCCAGGGGCTTAGAAATCTTTGCCGACAAGGTAGCTGAGGTTTTAGAAAACTAAAGGCAGGCTTAGCCAGTCAGTGGTGAACGCTCAGTCCTCGTGCTTCTTGAGCGAGTAGCGCACAATTGCGAATGCGATCGCCCAAGGAAAAGCCACACTCGCCAGGTAGGTGACCCAGCCGAGAACCGCATTGGAATCTTGGTCATTCGAAAGCCAAGGTCCGTAGGGGATGCCGATGGCACCCAGCGCAAAAAAGACGGCTGCTGTGATCCACATCAAGACCTTGATCCACTTGTCAACGATTTCTCCTTTTTCAAAAGACTACGCTCTGTGCCTCGATAGCCTCAGAGGCTGAAGCCCAAGTTAGGAACGAGCGGCTAGTAACTCTCGCAACTTTGCCAGCAGTCCCTCGACATCTGCCTCGGTGGTGTCAAAAGCACACATCAACCTCACCTGACCGGTGGCCTGGTTCCAAACGTAGAAGCGATAGAACTGCTGCAACTTCTCGGTAATGTCCGCAGGAAGAATTGGGAACACCGCATTCGCCTCGGCTCGGTTAGGAACCGAAACCACCGGGTGAGACTTTGCAATCTCGGTGATGCCGTCAAAGAGTTTCGATGCCATCGCGTTGGCATGCTTTGCGTTCTCCAAGGCGACCTTGGCACCGTCTTCAAATAGTGCGTTTAGCTGACAGGAGATAAAACGCATCTTTGATGCCAACTGCATCGAGGTCTTTCTCAAAAACGGCATTGCTGCGGCAAGCTCTTTGCCGCGCGCAGATTTGGTGTCAGTAACCACGACTGCTTCAGCTGCCAGCGCACCAATCTTGGTGCCACCCATGGAAACGAGGTCAACCCCAACCTTGGTGGTGAAGTCGGCGAAGCTCACACCCAACGCTGCAGCCGCGTTTGAAAGCCTTGCGCCATCTAGGTGCAATAGCAGGCCGTGCTCGTGAGCCAGGTCTGCCAACGCTTTGATCTCATCTGGTTGGTAGAGGGTTCCCATTTCGGTGGTTTGAGTGATGCTGATAACTCCCGGCTGAGCGCGGTGAACCACTCCCATATCAAACAGCTGGCTCTTGGCGAGTTCAACGGTTAGCTTGCCGGTCGGTGAAGGAACAGTCCAAAGCTTGAGTCCTGCCATCTTCTCTGGAGCGCCGCCCTCGTCAACGTGGATGTGAGCACTCTCGACACAGATCACTGCTTCCCAGCGCTGGGTTGCCGCCTGCAGGGCTATGACGTTCGCACCAGTGCCATTGAAAACAGGGAAGCCTTCGGCGTTAGGACCAAAGAGTTCTTTGACGACCTCTTGAAACCTCTCGGTTTCACTGTCTTCGCCGTATGCGACCTGGTGTCCCTGGTTGACATTGCCGATTGCGTCCAACACTGCAGGGTGAATACCGGCGTAGTTGTCGCTTGCAAAGCCTCTTTGATTAGTCATTGGATTCCTCTGGAATGGCTGGTGGTCTGGACTCAAAAGCGGTGGAGAGAATGACGCTGGTCTTGGTGGAGACATTTGCGGCTGCTCTA
>JACCED012181988.1_pt1 | contig 21771 bp, 19 predicted proteins | sample 7455021 | NCBI WGS metagenome assembly JACCED01 (sample SAMN15323456, study PRJNA562643) | freshwater metagenome | isolation source: river surface water | place: USA:Blue River Watershed | collected 2017-08-19
ATGAAAAGTTATTCGGATTACATGCTGAGTTTTCTGCTTTTAAAGAACAAGATTTTGATGTTGAAGGGTCAACGGTTTATGTAACCTTAGAACCATGTGCCCATGATGATTACTTTCCTTCTTGTGCGCAATTTTTAATTCGAAAAAAAGTAAAGAAAGTTGTGATCGCCTATCTTGATCCGAATCCGATTGAAAATGGCGATGGTGTTCAATTGTTAAAAAAAGCAGGCATTGAAGTGGTCACAGGTTTGATGGATGCAGAAAATCGTCTCTTGAATCAAAACTATTTTGAAAGGTTTAAATGATATGTTCTCAGGCATTATTGAAGAGATTGGTACCATCAAATCTATCACGCCACTTGCAGATGGTTTTCGGTATACGATTCAAGCGAAGAAAATTTTAAAAGGAACAAAATTAGGTGACTCCATTTCTCATGATGGCATTTGCTTAACCGTAGTACGTAAAACACTCCGAAACTATGATGTGGAAGTGATGAAGGAAACCATACAAGTGACCGCCTTAACATTATGGAAAGTTGGCAGTGGTATTAATCTAGAAAGAGCACTAGCAACTAACCAACGTAATGGTGGTCATCAAGTCTCAGGACACGTCGATGGAATTGGTAAAATTTCAAACTTAAAACAAGAAGGTATTGCTACGATTGTGACGATTGACGTTCCTGAACGTTTAACCAAGTATATGATTCAAAAAGGAAGTGTTGCAGTCGATGGCATCTCTTTAACCTTAACCAATGTGACCAAAACATCCTTTGCTTTATGGATTATTCCTCACACGAAATTACACACCACTTTGTTAACGAAAAAAATAGGTGATCCCGTGAATATTGAAGTTGACATGCTCGCAAAGTATGTAGAAAAGTTGATGCAAAAATGAAACCACCATTTTCATCGATTGTCGAAGCAATTCAAGCCCTTCAAAAAGGTCAGCTGATTATTCTTGTCGATGATATTCATCGTGAGAATGAAGGTGATTTTGTGATGGCAGCTCAATTTGCAACCGAACAAACGATTAACACGATGATAACGTTAGGCAAGGGATTAGTGTGCGCACCTATAAGTGAAAAGATTGCCAAACAATTGGATTTACCTTTGATGGTAAAAACCAATAACGAAAGTTTCAGAACTGCCTTTACCGTTTCTGTGGATGCCAAAACAAACACCACAGGAATCAGTGCAAAAGAACGTGCAGACACTTTAAATGAATTAGCAAATCCTAAAGCAAGAGCGGAAGATTTTGTTCGTCCTGGTCATATTTTTCCATTGATTGGTAAAGCGGGTGGTGTGCAGGTTAGACCTGGACATACTGAAGCTTCCCTCGCATTAATGCAGTTAGCAAAACTTCAACCGGTCGCTGTCATTTGTGAAATTATTCTTGCCAATGGCAAGATGGCACGACGTGATGATTTGTTTGCATTAGCATCTCAACTGAAGATGCCCATTCTTGAAATTAGCCAACTCATGAAACCCTAAGGAGGACTTATCATGAAAAAGATTCACATCATCGTTTCCGAATTTAATAATCCAATCCCTGAACAACTTTTGCAAGGAGCGTTACGGGCATTAGCAGATCAAAAGTTTCCAAAACAAAACATTATCATTACCAAAGTTCCAGGAGCATTTGAATTACCCATCGCAGCTCAAGCAGCGGGACAACAAATGTTGACATCTGCGGTCATTTGTTTAGGTGCTGTCATTCGTGGTGAAACCAGCCATTATGATTATGTATGTTCTGAAACCGCTAGAGGGATTATGAATGTCGGTTTGCAATTGATGAAACCCGTCATCTTTGGTGTGTTAACCACGGACAATGAAGCCCAAGCGGAAGCACGTGCAAAAGCAGATAAAACCAATAAAGGTTATGAATGTGCGATTGCAGCCTTATCGATGATTAACGTGTTGAAATCACTTCGTTAACGGTTAATAACGGTAATTTAAATAATTGTGATAACGCAGGGAAAGTAATCTTTCCTTGATATGTGTTCAGTCCACTTGCAAGTCCAGGATCCTTTTTCATAGCTTCTTTAAATCCAAGGTTGGCAATCGCTAAGCCAAACGGAAGCGTCGCTTGATTTAAACCAATCGTTGAGGTTCGGGGAACTGCACCAGGCATATTGGCAACGCAATAATGAATCACGCCATCGACTTCATAAATCGGTTGGTCATGATAGGTTACTTTACTCGTTTCAGTACTGCCACCTTGATCAATGGCAACGTCAACAATCACGGAACCTTTTGGCATCGCTTTTAAATACGATTTTTTAATCAGTTTTGGAGCAGCATCACCTGGAATCAGCACTGTAGAAATGACAAGATCCGCATGTTGAATACTATTGAAGATATTCGTTTCATTGGAAGGTAACATCGTAAGGCGACCATTGGCAAAAGGTAATAAAGTTTCCACTTGATTAAACTTCACATCAATCGCTGTCACTTTCGCTTGCATTCCTAATGCGATTTGCGTTGCATTGAATCCAGCATAACCATTCGCCCCCAATACAACCACGTGTCCTGGTTCAACGCCGGGTATGCCGCCAAGTAAAATACCACGACCGCCAAATGCTTTTTCTAAAAATTTTGCACCTTCTTGAACCGCTAATCGTCCTGCGACTTCTGACATCGGCCTTAGGACAGGTAATCTACCGTTGATATCTTTAATCGTTTCATAGGCAATCGCAGTGACTTTGTTTTTAAGTAAGGCATCGGTAAGAGGTTTAGCAGCCGCTAAATGTAAAAAGGTATAAAGAATTTGATTGGGTTTTAGCAAATTAAATTCTTCTTCGAGTGGTTCTTTCACTTTGATAATCATGTCTGCTTTTGCATAAACTTCTTGAATGGTTGAAAGAATTTTGCAACCCACTTGAACATATTCATCATTGGTAAATCCCGAACCAATACCGGCGTCTTGTTGAATCAAAACTTGATGCCCAGCTTGAATGTAAGCTTTTGCAGAAGCCGAGGTTAAACCAACACGATATTCTAATTTTTTAATTTCTTTTGGGACACCAATGATCATAGGAGTCTCCTCGATTCGAATTTATTATATCACTCGGATTTAAGTTTACTTGCTTCACCATGACGGACAAAAAACATGGTGGCAAAACTTAATAAAGCAAAGAAGGTTGCATAAGGAAATAATAGTCTTAAACCAAATGCCGTCATCAAGGCACCTGATAATAGAGGTGTAAAGATTTGCGCTGCCATCGAAGCAGTGTAATAGTAGCCAGTATATTTACCAATATTGCTACCTGAAGACATTTCCACAATCATCGGATAGGAATTGACATTAATCGCGGCAAAACCTAATCCTGCTACGGGCATAATGATATAAACAATCCACGATGTTTCAACGGTTAAGAATGAACCGACGAGTGTGCCTAACGCTAGCATAAGGATTCCTAAGAGCACCGTCTTTTTTCTACCGATTTTATTCGCCAGTGCAGCAAGGGGTAAAAAACCAATTAAGGCAGCAATGTTAGCAACCGTCACGGGTAAAACATAATTTGCAATTTCTAAAACATTACTTGCATAATCCGTGAACTTGGTTGTGACGGCGTTAAAACTAAAGAACCATAAAAAAACCGACACCATGATTAACCAAAAACTTAATTGATATTCTTTTTTCAGTGGAGTAACAACATTATCTTTTCTAGCTTGTTCTTCTGCTTCGGTTTCATAACCTTGTTCAATGGAAATGCGGTGCATATCTTTGACCCATGCTACTTCCTTGACGATAAATCGGAACAATAAGAGGATGGCGACCATCGTTAAAGCAAGCATGATAAAGGAACGTACATAAGGGGTGAATTCTTCTGTTGCCCCATTAATAATCAGTGTGGCAACGATATATCCTAAAACACCCATTAAATTAATAATGGCATTGGCGACGCTTCGAAATGGTTTGGGTGTAATATCAGGCATCAGCGAAACCGCTGGGGTGCGATAGTAAGACATCGCAATGAGAACGATAAATAAAGTGACGATATACAAAATTAAATAAATCGGTGAGATGGAAGTAATTTGATTAAAAATTAAAGTGTAACGAACAAACGATGCATCTAGTTTGCTAGAGAAATAAACCACATCCCCAATGACCGTATAAAGACGATCGTTTGCAGAAGCGATATCAATAATGGCATCTTTTAAACTCGCTTGAGTGGCAAAACTATAGGTATCATTGGTTTGAATAATCCCTAAAATACCAGCATCTACCACAGCGGTTTGTTGATAAAAATCGACCAATGCAACGCCGATAATAAATATTGCGGCAATAATAATACCAATCGAAATAAAGGGTGTGCGTTTTCCTAACTTAGATGTCGATCGATCCGATAAAGTACCAAAAAAGGGCAATAGAAATAAGCCTAATAGATTATCAAAGGTCATCACGAAGTTAGACCAAAATGGATTTAAGCCAAATGAGTCCACCAACATTTTGGAAATGACAGCCTCATAAAATCCCCAAAACAATTGGATCGATAAGAAGGCTAACCCAATAAGGATGGTACGTTGATAGTTTAACTTCATGCTTAAAGTGTTTTGATTTTAATCGTAGAGGCTAAATTTTCAAGTTCAGTAAGGTTGGTGATGTCGGCACCTTCAACTTTTTTAACCGCGAGTGCCATGGCAAAAGCTAAGGAGACCTTATGATCAGAAGTCTTTTCAAATTTAGACATATAACCAGCGAGTAAGGCATCGCCGGCACCGACGGTATGTTTTACTTTCACTTGGGGTGCTTCAACATGGTAAGCTTTGTTCTTATCGACAAAGATTGCCCCATTTTCACCTAACGATAATAGCACTCTATTTTGGGTAATTTCTGCAACTTTTTTGGCTTGTGGATAAAGTTTTTTAACATCGGTTGCTTCGGTATCCGCTAAAAATTGGAACTCTGATAGATTGGGTTTAATGATCAACGGTTTATATTTAATTAATTTTTTTAATTCTTGACCTGATACATCTAAAACAAAATCAATTTTACGTTGAATGATGTATTTAACGATTTGTTCTATTAAACCAGTTTTATCATTGGCAGTGGACGATCCGGATATCACTACAATATCTTTTGACGTAATGGTGTTTAATTGATTCAATAAATTGTTAAGTTCAGAACCATTAATTTCAGGACCCGCTGCATTCAGTTCAGTTTCTTGATCGTGAATTAACTTTACATTAATTCTAGATGTGCCTTTAATCATGGTTGGTCGTAGGTGAATATTTAAATAACGACCGAGTTGACCCAACATATAATCACCCGTAAATCCGCCAAAGAATCCAAGGATGGTGGACTTCACACCCAATGTGTTCAGCATCACCGAAACATTAATTCCTTTACCAGCAGATACCACTCTAGCATCGGTAGAGCGATTCAAAGTTCCAAGTTTTAATTTTGGCAAATCTAAATAGTAATCTAAGCTTGGATTTAAGGTAATCGTGTAAATCATAATGGTTTATTTCTTTCTATGAAAATAAGTTAACATTAACGTATTTTTATCATTAATCATATTTTAACTTAAGCAAGAGATGAATTCGAGAAAGAAAACGCCTTTCGACTTGTCTATAATGTAGATAGGACGGAATGAAAGATGAATAATATTCTAAATTTAATGATTTTTGTTGGTTTTTTAGGTTTTTTGGCTGGACTTGCTTATCTGATGGTTCAAAAGGCCATGCAACCAAAACTTAAGATCAAGATGACACCTATCCTAACATTGGTGGTGACCTCTACCTTACTTTTGGTAGGAACCTTAACCCCTAAAGCAAATGATCCAGTCCCGCTTCAACCTGTTGGCGTCAATCAAGTACGTGACGAAAATCATTTAAGAAATCTACTTCAAACGGCAAATGAATCTAGAGGAGAGTTCAACGGCGCACCTTCTCCTGGCGTTGCCGAAGACTCAACCACTAACTCTGAACAAACCAACAAAGATAATTCCTTTGTTGATACCAATAGTCAAGTTGCAGGTGTCAAAGAAGGCGATGTAGTGAAGACTGATGGAGAATTTATTTATTACGCTAGTCGTTGGGATAGTAAAGTCCGTGTGATGTCTGTGGATAATAATAATTTAGTAGAGTACGTTTCAACCATCGAATTAAATACAGAAAATGAAACCGTCTACACCGACAGCATGTATCTAACAGATGATTACTTAATTATTATTGGTTACCGTTATAACCTTACACAATCGAGTTGCGCTCAAGAAGATGAAAATGGTGATGTTTATTTCTGTGCTGATTTTGTGTGGTGGCAACCTACTGGTTCGGTGATGATGATTGATCGTACGTCACTTGAAATTGTTTATAGTCTTCAAACCGATGCAGCTTTTATTGATCATCGCATCGTACCCATCATGGATGGAGAAACCATTGTTCAAGAAACTTTATATTTAGTTGGACACTATTATTTTTATTCGTATCAACAAGGCCAAGAATTAAGACCTTCATATATTGAAAACGATGGTGAAAAAGCCTATATGCCTTACACCTCGATGACGTATATCAATGAAGATAATCTTTATGCGATGACAACTTTAACTGGTATTCCGCTTCTTTCAGAACCATCGGAATTGACCTATCGTACCTCAGGGTATTTAGGAACCACACCAGATTACAAAAAATTGTATGTGAATTTTGAGCACCTTTATTTAGCCCAATCCAATTATGTTTGGGAAGAACCACAAAGTTATCAAACCACAACCATTATGAAATTCGATCTTGAAATCGAAACCGGTGACCTATCCTTAATGGCAGTCGGCACCATTCGCGGTGTTGCCGTTAATCAATTCGCTCTTGATGAATACGAAGGAAATTTCCGTATTGCGACAACCGACACTGTCTGGGATTGGCGAGCTGGAGAATGGTGGTGGTCATGGGACAATCGCACGATTACCAATCGTCTTTATGTCTTGACCGATTTAGAAGATGGTAGTTTTGGCATTACCGCTTTAATTGAAGAAGGTTTAGGAAAACCAGGTGAATCAATTATGTCGGTTCGTTTCCAAGGTCCTTTAGCCTACATTGTCACATTCTTAAGAACGGACCCTTTATATATCGTGGATTTAAGTGATCCTTTAAATCCTGTGATTCGTGAAGAAATTGTCTTACCAGGATTTGATACATATCAACATCCGTGGGGAGACAATCAATTAATCGGTTTAGGATATGACGCAAACCAAGAAGGTCAATTAACGGGCATGAAATTATCAGCCTATTCAACCGTCGAAGGCGAAAGTGATGTCATCCAAACCTTAAATTTCTCACAATATTTACTCGATGATATGGCTCAAAACGAAGGCGAAGTATGGGGTTGGAGCTGGGCAGAAGCACTCTGGGATCATAAAGCCATCACCGTCTCCGTGGAAGATGGCATCTTCGCGTTCGCCGTCAACGCTTATAGTTATCACCTTGTGGAAGATGTCACCACAGAAGAAACTGAAGATGGTGAAGTTAGAACTGATATCTATTACGAATATACATTTACCTACCACAGTTATTACTTTGTATTTAAGATTGATTTTACCCAAGCAGAACCGATTTCATTAATTGAAAAAGTGGAACACCCTTCAAGTGAATTAGGTTATGTCCAAGTCGATCGAGGCGTGATGATTAATCAAGTGATTCATACGTTATCGAATCAACAAATGATCAGTTATGACATTACAACCGATTCCATTCTGCAAACGTTAGTCTTCCCAGAATATCAAGTTGCTTAAGTTTTAATGGGTTTTAGTTTCGTACCAAATTTGGATTGGCGAATCATTTTGACAATCGCTTGAATAACAGGACCAAACGCTACGCCGAGGAAAAAAGATAAAACCGTAATCGAACTGGCATTCGTGCCAGATAGTAAGCCATAGATAAAAGCGAGCACAAATCCAAAATAAGCAACCATCGTGCGCATCAATGGATAAGATTTCATCTTGAATACTTTCATTAACGCAAACGTTAATTCTTCAAGCACCATGCCAGGAAAGGTCGACAAAATTAAGAAAGCAGAACCTAGGCAATAAATGATGAATCCTAATCCGTGGCTTATGATTGCTGAACTTAGATTGGAAATAACCAATTGGGGAAAGACTACAAAATCATAAACATCAACCATGCCGTTGATAAGAAAAACAGAAATAAAAACAAATGTAGATTTTAGATTTTTATTGATTATCACAATCAAAAGAATCATCGTATACGTATGTAAAGTCGAAGCGGTGCCAAAGGTAAAGAAGCCTAGAATTGGATTTAATAAAGCATTTAGTTCAAAAGCTGCAACACCCCATGGGCCTAAGCCTAACGTGCTTGATTTCATTAAGAATACGCCTAAAGACGCAGTGACAACACCAAGGACATAAAGAAAAAGAAGAAACTTAGATTCCCATAATTTTTGTTTCATAAAGTACGATTGATGATTTCAAAACGTTTATAAAGATTTAGAAAGAATGTTATGAGAGTACCAAAGGCAACTGCAAGTAAAAATGATAAAATCGTGATGCTACCCAAACCATTTCCTTCGATCAAGGCGTAGATTAATCCAAGTGTTAATCCGGAAAATTCAATAATCCATCTTGCGACGGTAAAGGATTTTATTTTAAATACTCGAATCAGGGTAAGTTGGAGATCATCATAAACATTCGGTGGAAATCCACTAATGATGATGGTGGCTAATCCCCAAGTCATAATCACTAACGCGACCAAGAAAAAAATAATGTTTAACCATAAAGGTGATGGTGCTGGAAATAAATTTGGCAAGATGACAACGTCCCACAAATCTATTGAAAATGAAATAAGGATCATTGGGAATATAGCCATGAAAGATTGCCAACGTCTGCCAATCCCTAACACCAAAACTAATAGGAAGGTTGTATGAATTAAGGAACTTTGACCAAGTGTAATCGAAATGTCGCGAGCATTTAATAAACTTCTTAGATTGATGACGGCTGTATCCCAAGGCGCAACCCCTAGACTTGCGCGCGAAAATAAAGCAACACCTAATCCTAAGGCTAATATGCCAATAAAATACAGGCTAAGATAACGAATGGAAAATTGGTTCCAAGTTGGTTTCACAAAAAAATATTATACGCTTTTCTTTGAAGGTTGAACGCGAATATTGTCGTGATTGGGTTTACCTTTATAAGAAGAATAGTACGAGGAAAAATATTTCATGGTTTTTCCAATCGGTTTACCATCATAATCAATCTGATTCGTCCATTCTTTTACAAATGCTTTTGTCAATTTTCCTTGCATAAGCAGTTTAAGAATTGGTAATAAATATGTTCTCGCATCGTTGATTAATTGCATCATCGTCGCTTGAGAGGTTTTACCAGTGACAGGATCTTTCCATAATTTACGAGATAAATTAAGCGAACGATCTTTAACCGAAACAGATAAAAATCGAGGATGAATTAAACTCATCGGTAATGAACGGCGACCAGAAACCAAGACCACGAGTAATCGATTCAACATTGAACCATGATATAAAAATCGATAGGTTGATTGCATATCTTCTACTGCCAATTGAAACGTATCATGTTGGACTTGTTTAGGGAATGCTTGAAAATAAAGTTGGCTAATCGATTGTAAACTTACCTTCGAGAGATTAAGTGTTTCTTTAGGTTGATAAACTTTAGATTTTAGATTGAATTTATCGACTAACGCAACATCCATTTCAACTTCTAGACGAGCATGGTCAGCGCTGTAATGCCCAGTTAATGATCCATGTTCATCAAATCCAGTACGATAAAAAACATAAGGATGACAAGTGCGATCCAGTGCATAATGCGTTAATGCCCCGATCACATATGCTTTGGTTACTTCATCTGCTTTCGATCCAAACCAACCATGTTCAATCAATGGCCAAAGTGAATCCATTGGCTCTTGATTGTGTAAATTAGAACCAAATTGATTAATGCTGGTCGTCGATAATCTTTTTCTTAAGATTGCATGTCCATAAAAAAAGAAAGGATCGGGACCTTGTGATCCTAGCCAGAGTAAAGATTGTTGATTAGTTAAAAAAGGAATTGTTTTTTTTACTTCTTCAAGAATCAGATTTGCAAAATACTGATGGGTTAAAATAGAAGGCATAATTGATTAATCAACAAGATCGGGTTTTTTTCGAGCTATGTTGAAAATAATGCCACCAGCAATAAATAAAATAATTAATGATAAGACCCCATATCGTAAATTGCCTCCAGGTAAATCACCGAATTGAAGGGTAACTAAACTTGCAACTGTACCAACGATAAATGGACCAATCACTGCGGCAAAGCGTGAAAAGACAGTGTAAAGTCCAAAGAACTCGTTTGTCTTTTCTTTGGGGATAATTTTACCAAAGTAAGATCTGGATAAAGCTTGAATCGAACCTTGAGAAGTTGCGACCAATAATCCTAAAACATAAAAATGCCAAAGTTCACGAATAAAAACAGCAAAGATGGAAATGAATGCATACGTTGCAATATTCAATAGCAAGATTTTTTCTGCTTTAATCTTCTTACTCAATCTTGAGAATAATAAAGCAAAACCGAAGGCTGCAACTTGGATGACTAAAAAGATGGGTAAGAGAGTAGTTAATTCATTTTCAGGAAGAATATCCAAAGCATTAACAGCAAAACGAGCAGCAAGATTGATCACCGTGTGCACGCCATCAATATAGAGGAAAAAGGCTAATAAAAATAAGAAAATTTTTGGATATTTTCTTGCTTCCTTCAAGGTTTTTATTAGTCTTCCAAATGCTTTTTTAACGGGTGACTTTTACGGTTCACTACCATAAACTTGTTTAGCTTCTTTTAAAAATGGTAGTGAGAAAATCAACCACCAAATCGCAGTAAAGAAGAATGTGATTTGAAATCCAAGTGTTAAGGTAAATCCAGGAATTGCACCAGGAAGAATGGTTAGTAACACAACGGCAACAATCAAAGGAATGGTGCTACCACCAATATAACCAAAAGCATAGCCAGCTGTTGAGACGCGGTCCATATTTTCATCACTTGTCATATCAACAATAAATGAATCATAAAAAACATTTGTCGCAGTGTATCCAATGGTTGCAACAATATATGGAACAAGAATTAACCACCATAATGATCGGGTTTCAAATACAGGATAAATTGTTAAGAGTAGGGCACTGACAATACCGATAGAGAAAAAAATTAAAAAGAATTTCTTTTTAAACCCACGATAATCGGCCAAGGTTCCTAGAATTGGAGAAAGTAACGCCACAACCAAACTAATACCAGAAACAATAAAAGCAAATAAGGAATCGGCAGTGTTTTGACCAAGACCACCAACATCTACACTTAAATAACCATATAAAAGTGGAAAAATGAAGGTTGCAAAAATTACCGTATAAGCAGATTCTGCCCAATCATAAAAGATATAGGCCCATTCTTTTTTTGTAAATTTAGCGGGACTTTTTTTGATTGATTTTTCCATAATTAACCTCTAGACAACATTTTACCATTGTTTGCTAATTTCCTTCCTCAAGGATTCCTTTTTAACCTAATCTTAAAGAATGTACAATATGAATATGCTTGAAAACCTATGGTTAACGTTTGAAGTTTGGATTCTTTCACTTGGAACCATTGGAATATTGATGGTAATCTTGCTTGCAGTCTTACACCCAACCTTAGAGGGACCTGCTGCCATTTTACTCTTAACTGTGCTTACGATTTTCTTGGATGATGTCTGGCTTGCAAGTGCAATCCTATGGGTAGCATATACAATCGGTTTTACATTTTTTTATTATTTTATCCATTGGTTACACCAAAAAACAAATAAGGTTGTTGAAAGATATAAACCAACAAGAAAGGCCATTGAATGGGTCCATCGTCAACCGACCTGGAAACATATCTTGGTGATTGGCATGCCGCTCGTTTACACGTATCCTTTAAGAATTGCGTTTACGATCCAACACAAAAAATTTTATCCGTTTTTTTGGCAAACATTCTTACAATATGGCGTGCTTACGGTAGGAAATCTTCTACTTTATTTTGGGGTTATGCAATTGATCTTTTTTAATTTACCAATTTGGATTATTAGTATTCTTTTAGCAGGCGTTTCCATTGGAATCTATTTGATTAGAACAAAAGTTAAGATTATTTGATTCTTTTCGTCGAGTGGCGAACGATTAGTTGCACAGGTACAGTGGTGAGACCTTTTGATGAGTCTTGGTTTTCAATCATCGCTAATAATTTGATGGCAGCCGCTTCTGCAATTCTTTTTTTGTCTTGTCGAATGGTGGTTAAGGAAGGAGAAAATAAACTCGCAAATTGAATATCATCATAACCAGACACTGAAATATCTTCAGGAACCCGATAACCAAGTTCAGTTAAGGCTAAAATTAATCCCATGGCGATATCATCTGAGAAAGCAATAATCGCTTGAGGTTTGACTTGCCAACTTTGAATCCATAAAAGCGCTTGTTCATAATAATGTTTGACACCATATCGATCGGTAGAAAGATAAGATTCTTTCGGTCGATTGGTTTTGAATTGATGGGTTAATGTTTCAAATGCTTCCGTTCGTTGTTGATAGGCTCGAGATAAGGTTGAACCAGAGTATGCATAAATGGTGTGGAATCCAAGTTGAACGAAATGTTTAAAAATCAGTTCAATTCCTTGATGGTCATCACTAATGACAGTCGCAAGTGAAGGGTCCACCATATCCACTGACACAGATGGAATATCAGCATGAATTAATTCTTGGATATCTACTGCATTAATATCGCCCGTTAAAAGCAATACCCCATCGACACTTTTATTCAGCGCCCATTGTAAGTATGTTTGTTCTTGATCTCCAATTTTTCTTGGAATAAAGACAATTTCGTATCCTTTATCTTCAATAAAATTTTTGAATGCTTGAATGATGGATCCAAAAAAAGGGTGTTCAAGTCCAAACTTAGCAATGTCAGAGAAAACGACACCGATGGTCCAGGTGTGTTCTGCTTTCAGAATACGTGCTGAATGACTGGCCACATACCCTAAAGCTTTTGCTCGATCTAAAACTCTTTTTCTCGTTTCTTCAGAAACACTACCTTTATCATTTAAAATTTTACTCACCGTTCCAGGGGAAAGTGAAAGGTCAGCAGCAAGTTCATGAATGGTAAGTTTATGACGCTTATTTTTCATCAACCATGATGGTGGCAATCGATTTTGCTTCTAGTGAAAATGTTTGCCAAGTTCCTTTGTTGTTCATTGAAAATGATTGAGCTGATTGACTAGCATTCAGTAACACGATTGCGATTTGATGATCTGGGCGAAGATAGGCAACACCTTGTACACCTTCAGGAAGAGATGTTTCTAATGCGATTCGTTTGGATTGAGGAGAAATAAATTTTGAAAAATGACCAATCGCGTAGTAGGTACTATTTTTGATAATGGTTTGATTTCGTCGATCAAACAAAATAGGTGCATCGCAATAATTGCCAACGTGGTTGGGTCCACCTTGTTCATTTAGGACTAAATTCCAATCAATAAAACCTTCATTTCCTTGTAAAAAATCACCAATGATATTTCGCGCATAGCGTTCTCCAGTGTCCCAAGAACCAGGACGAGGGCCACCTTCGATGCAGCCTTCTGTAAAAAGTAAGTGCTTATCAGGGAATAACGCTTTTGTTTTTCCGACATTTTCAAATTTTTCTTCACCATACCAATGAAAGGCCGTGCCCCAGACAAATTGACTTGCTTTAGGATCTGCATAAATTGGACTGACGCGTTCAATCATGATGTCGCGATTATGATCCCAGACTAGTAATTTGATTTGATCTTTAAAATGTTTTTGTAACAGCGGCCCTAAATGAAATTTAATGAAGTCTCGTTCTTGTTCAGGTGTGTATAAACAAGAGTCCCATACTTGTTTTGCAGCTGGCTCATTTTGAACCGTTACACCCCAAGGTTGAATGCCTTCTTTTTGAAGTGCTTGAATAAACTTAATATAGTAAAGCGCCCAAAGGGATTGGAATTCTGTTTTTAAAACACCACCGTGGTTCATTTGTTGATTATCTTTCATCCATCCAGGTGGCGACCAAGGGGAAATTAAAATCTTGAGGTCTTTTTGTTTCGCCAATACTTTTTTTAAGATTGGTAGAACATACCAAGTTTCTCTGGCAATTGAAAAGGTGGAAAGTGTTGTATCACCATGATCAACATAGGTATAGTTACCCAAAGCAAAATCACTCGAATTCATATGAATCCGCGTGAAGTTATAATCCAATCCATCTTTTGAAAAATATAAATTTAATAAATTTTGAATCAACGCTTCATCATGATTTTCTTTAATCGTATAGGCGGCGGATTCTGTTAAGGAACCACCAAAACCTAGATGTGTTTGAAATTGTTTTTTGGCATTGATGTTTAAAATCGTACCTGTCGATGACGGGTTCGTCTTAATCGTTTGAGTAGACCATCTTGCACCGGCAGCAGAACTGTGAATAACTTTCATTCTTGATACACCTCAATTTTTTCAACATCCATCACATATGGCATGTCTTGTTCTTCAATCTTGCCACCCCATGTTCCACCAACTGCAATGTTCATGATCAAATAATAGGGTTTATCAAAGGGCCAACTTTCAACCGAATCACCAACTTTTTTCTCAAACGTTACATAATGAACATCGTCAATAAAGAAACTAATGCCTTCTGGTCTCCAAATCATTTTATAGTCATGGAATCCTTCCATGATGCCAGGAATTTTTTGGAACTTCGTGCGTTGGGTTTTGATGATGTGATTATGAAGTTGTGAATGCAAACTAAAATGCATCACTTCAGGATCATGTCCCACCATTTCCAATAAATCAATTTCGCCACATAAAGGCCATTTTACCTCTCCAATATCATGACCTAAAAACCAGATAGCAGGCCAAGAACCCTTGCCATGTGGAAGTTTTGCTCGCGCAATAAACGTTCCATATTGCCATTCTTTTTTATCTTTTGTATTCATCCGTATCGATTGATAACGGCATTTACTTAAGGCAGGTGAAACATCAGCGATGATGCGCAAGCCTTGTTTGGTCAGTTGTAAATTCTTAGGTGAATCAACATAACATTGTCGTTCATCGTTGAACCACTTCTCACCAACTTCTAAATTCCAAACATCACGATTGAGTGAGCGGAATGTTTCTTTGAATACAAGCTTGCGGTGTGGTTTTAACATACATTTAACCTCCAAAGGTAAAGGTGATAGCATCGGATAAAGGAGAGGTGCGACCGACAAAATCAATCGCTTCCACTTGCACTTGATAATCGCGTTGTTCTAAGCCTACAAAGGTATATTGATTGATTTTTGCTTCGCGGTATTTAACACCATCTAAATAAATTGCGTAGTGACTTACCCATGTATCATCCGTTGGACGATTCCAATGAATGGTGTTATCCAATTGTGAAGTTGCGAGGGCTGCAGGTTTTTCAGGAGATGTGAAATCATGAAGAGCATAATCCCATTGATATAAGCGAAGATAGTCTATTTCTAATACGGTTGGAAAGGCAAGTGGATCAATCCCTTGCACGCCACCCCAACTACCACCAATCGCTAAATTGATAATGAAATAAAATTCTTCTTGAAATGGAAAGACATCATCAAACGTCACATCTTGATTAAATTGCGGGACATATCGATACGTTCCATAAGGATTACCTTCTACGAACATTCGAATTTCTCCAGGTAACCAAATCATTTCATATTCATAGAATTGATTTTCTGGGTCTACTAATACTCTTGATGCACTGGGATTGTTGTTATTGTTGTGGTTAAATTTGGTTGTATGCGTCGCGGAAAAAACAGTACCAGGATCATAACCAACATATTCTAAAATATCAATTTCACCGCTATTAGGCCATTGACCAAAGCGATTAAATAACGGTAGCATCCACACCGCAGCCCATGTTCCTCTTCCTGCTGGCATTTTAGCCCTAAAGGTCACACGACCAAATTGAGGGTTCACTTTATAACGAGAATTGATTCGACCACTGGTATATTGTTTGCCTAAGTAATTTTCTTTTTTACCAGTAATTTTTAACGTTCCGTCACTCACCGAGATGTTTTCATTCCGATAATATTGGGCTTCTTGGTTGCCACCGCCATCGCCGTTGACTTCGACATTCCAGTGTTCGCTATTGAGTGTGTTTCCGTTAAATTCATCCGTCCAAGTACAAACCCATTGATTATCAATTGTTTGAACGCCACATCCTTCTGCAGCGGTCAATGGAAGTAAACCATTCGGAACACCCGAGGAGGATGAACTCACGCTTGGGTTCACACAAGCCGTGACGGTAAACGCTAAGAACGTGATTGGCCAAATTTTTTTCATCATTATTCTCCCGTAATTCCTGTTTTATCAATACTTTGGGTAAATAACTTTTGACCAAAGAAATAGAGAAGTAATAAAGGTAATATCGTCAGCATATTCCCTGATAATAAGATCGCTTCATTTAATTCTGCACCAGGTGTACCAGGTGGGAAAATCGTTTCATAGGAAGAACGGAATGCCTGTAACCATAGAGGTAATGTCACCTTATCGCCTACATATAAACCAGTGATGAATGATTCATTCCAATACCAAACAAAACTAAATAAGAACACAATTACAAAAGAAGGAATCGCTAACGGTAGGATGATCGTGCGGAAAATTCTCAATTGACCTGCGCCATCGACTTCAGCGGATTCAATTAAGATACCAGGAATAGTTCGGTAGAAGGTATAAAAAATAAGTATATAAATGGCAGCATTAATCCCTTGACCCGTCATCGCAGGTAACAGCATCGACCATTCCGTTGAGATGATTTCAAGTTCTCTGAAGATCAGCATGTTTGCCACCATCGTCACTTGTTGAGGCAGAATAAAGGTCGCAAGCATGATCGCAAAGAATAAACGTTTAAATGGGAAATCAAAACGTGCAAAGCCATATCCAATCAACGCACTGGATAAGGTTGCACTGACACTCACTTTTAAAACATAGACAGTGGAATCAATGAAGGATTGGGGTAAACTCAACACTTGGAATGCGCGTTCATAGTTTTCCCACATGAGGACGGTGGGAATCCATTGCACACCTGGATTAATCAGATCATCAACGGATTTCAAACTATTGATCAACATAAACAACAAAGGATATAAGTAGATATAACTAAAGCTGATTAACAAAAGATAAATGATAAATTTATATAATAGTCCATCGGTTAACGTTTTACCGAACCAAACTTTTTTTAATTTTTGTTGATTCGTCACACTTAAGATTGAGGAAATTTTCATTTAAGTTTTCCTCTCTTTTCTCTAGTAATACTGGTGAAGACCACAATTAAGATGACCATGCATAAGAAGTAAACCCATGCCATTGCCGCTGCATAACCATATCCAAACCAAAAGGCTGAATCAGGCGCACCGACTAACATATGAGTTCTGGTTAAATCTAATATGCCACCTGGTTCAACAAATAAAGACATCGAGACCACCACATAGACAATCGAAATGCCAGTAAACGGCATCAAAGAAGGTAAGGTAATTTTCCAGAATCGCATCCAAGGTGAAGCACCATCCATGCTGGCAGCCTCATATAAACTAGGATCGATTTTTTGTAATCCGGCCAAATAAATTAAAATCGGAATCCCTGCATACCAAAGAATCAACAACATCGAATTGATGACCGTTGTTAAAGGATCGGCAAGAAATCCTGGTAAGTTATTGACGATATAACTATAGATGCCACTGGCTTGTAAATTCGGTAGGGTAATTGCACTTTGAGCATTGAGTTCATTGATAACGGGACCCGTAGAAATGATCACCGGAAGGAAGAAAATGGTTCGCCATAAACTTTTTGTTTTGATTGGCATGTTCACGAGAACTGCAATAATGATGGAGAAAACAATGATGATGGGCACAGCTACAACCATGCGACCAAGGTAATTTGAATAAGCGGGAACAAGCGTCTGACTACGGAAAATATTTAAATAATTGGTAAAGCCAATAAACGTGGTGACAACCCCTTCTTGAAGGTTATAGTACGCTTCATGGAAACTTAAATAGAATGAATAACCTAATGGATATAGCGTAAAAATTGAGATGCCAATCAGCCATATAAGGATAAACAGGTAACCGTAAAAAGCATGTCGACGTTTTCTGGTAATCTGTATGGTGATGAAAGAAAAAAGCTTTACCGTGTTTCCTATTTCTCGATAGATCACATTGTGTCTTAAACGGTAAAAGAAGCGATCCAAGAATGGTTGGATATGGCGTTGATATGCGTTATTTAACCTTGTAAAAAATTGACGAATGGATTGCCAGATATTTTTTAAAAGTGATGTGAGTTTTTTCTTCATAACACCACCTCATAATCCAAGGCACTTATCGTGATTTCATCAACCGTCACAGGTGTAGAACGGTAATTGATGTATAAGGTCACGCCATTATCATAATCAACACGACTAACGCCCGTTTGGATGATGGAACGATTCAAAACCTTCGCACCTAAAATATGATCTAATGCACTTGCAATGTAAGCATAAACATCGCGAATGTCATCTTGGAAATCTTCATACGCCGTTGTGAAATATTTATTGCTATAGGTGTAACGTAATTCGCTACTTGGTTTTTCGGTTAATAAATAACTTGGGTTGACTGCAAAATCAATCATTTGAAGTAATCGTTCTTTTCCTAACGCATTAAAGTTTAAATAAGGCGTAAAGGTCGGAATATATCCTTTTAAAACATAGGGTACGAGTGGGACTAAATCCGTAAATAAATCAAGCTGACTATTGGTGATCGGCATATCGAGATAATGATTGAGATGTGGAAACATATATGCGGAAGGTTGTTGCATAGCATTCGCAGATAAGGAGGCCGCCATCGATGTAACGGTGTTAAGCGTTTCCGTTCGATTAAAGCGATCATCATCGTAATAACTATATAACGTATTGCCTAAAGATGGGAAGGCAAAACCAGTTGCACCTAAATCTTGGATTGCATCAAGATCATTCGCTAATTTTTGTTCCGCGATCGAAGGATATAAATAATATTCATTAATCGGTTGGTTATCAAGACGATTAAGCCGGTAACTCATTTTAAGTTTAGAATAGTTTCTTGCGACATCACGATTAAATTGAACACGTGACGATAATTCACTACTCACTAAATAATCTTGTTCTAGATATACATGTTGACCATCAGCATTCACATCTTCCATGACATCGATTAAACCTTGGCGATCAGGTAAATTAAAGTAATACGGTTGTCGATACGCTAAGCCGTCATCAGACCAACCCTTAAGGACAAGGACTTGTTCTTCGATGCCGTCTTCCATTAATCGGTCGCGAATGGTTTGAACATCATCCATGGACGTCATGGTTAATCTTGAAGTACCAAAGAAAGTGGGTTCTTGTTCATGAATAATCATGGCGACTTGAATCGGTGTTTGTGTGGGTTCAAGAGAACGGATAGATTGTCTTGCTTCTAAATTTGCTTGATAAGATTGGGCAATACCAACATAACTTGCTTGATCATTCTTCAATAATTGATACGTTCCTTCATAGGGTTGCATCACCATTTCTTCAGGTAAAACATCTTGACCATCTCCAGCGCGGTTAATAATGTTTCTAAAAATTCGGCGAACGTTATAACGATTGGTAATTCGGTGGTAGCGTGTATTTCTTCCCCAAAAATTGGCGAGTAATGTTGCATGTTCTGCACCTTCGACAATTTCATGGTAAAAACCAATGCGATCAACTTGATGAATCATGCCATAAATCGGTAAGGATAAATCAGCAATGGAGGTTCTGAGATAACCTAAATCGGAACCGAAGTAATCGGATTGATATGTTTTATCGAAACGTTGATTGGTTCTCACTAAGGCACCAACACCATCAGGGATGACCACATATCCAGGATAAACATCTTCACGAGCAGAGCCAAAGTATGGGAAAAATTGTAAACCTAATAATCGGTACTGATCATTCGTTTCTTGTACCGTACTAGGATCGAATTGAACAGAAAAACCATTCGATTGTAAGATAATATTGATATCAAATGCAAAACCATAATTCGTGACGTTGATGGTGGTCGTAAAACTCGATGCATTCACATTGGAAGTGGTGACTTGAACACGGTTTCTTTGATAACTATTCGTTTCTAGCAAATAAGGCTTTGTCCAATCAATGTTCGCTAAATCTTGAGAACCATTCGTTTGGTAACTGGCATCGGCGATCGTATAGAGAGATTCAACTTTAATCGCGCTGCTACTGATGTTGTTGGTGCGTATCGATTCAATCCATAAGCCTGAATTCATTAGGTTTCGGTTTGCGGTATTATCTTCTCTAGTTTCTGAATAACCTTGGAATTCTGGTCGTGACGACAACATATAACCGGTTGTTTTATCTTCAAGAATGAGTGAAAAAGAGTCTTTTTCAAAATATAAATTTAATTGATTATTTTCAAGCATCAATTCGTAACCAAGTAAGTCGAGTTGTTCGTTGGTATATTGCAAATTAAAATCTTCTTCAAATCGATTTAACACGGATTCATTTTGTTCATCGACTTGCGTATATCTTGAACTACTCAATAACTGATTTTCAATAAAGGCAAAATTATCAACACGTGGGGCCACCATCAAAGTAGGATCTTCTTGTGTGGTGACAATCAATACAGGCAATAAGATCATCGGGATGATGAATCGTGATAGTTTAAACACGGCTATTCACCTCCTGTATGATATCGGCAATCAGTTGATAAACTTCTCCAAGTAAGAAGACAATAATCAAGGTTAAGGCAAGTAACATAATCGCCGTAAAGATCGTGATCAGAATGTTTTTGAAGGTAGGTTTAATATCGTAGAAATGAATTTCTTTCACCATGATAAACATATAGATGACGGTAAAGGTCACGCCAATCCCATAAATAAGTTCATAGATGAAACTTTCATTCGCGGTTAACGCATGGGAAATCACCGTTAAGATTGGAAAGGTGATAATCATCGGCAACAACGTGAGTGCAGAAGCTTGGAAAACTTCACTTAACTTGCCATCACCATCGCGAATGGAACACACCAAGTAATTACTAATGACCCATAAACCAAATGGAACAAAAACACCAATGACTTGTTCGATGATGTTGATTTCAGAGGAGATCAAACCATTGAATAAGAAATTCGTTTCATAAATCCAAATGAGATACGTTAAAAAGAAAGCAATTAAATATAAGAATGCACTTCGATTTGAGAAGGTTTTGTGACGTTTAATATCATCATACCCATCAACCGGTTTGGCAAAGACTTGAAGCGGAAACCGTAATTCCTTTAACCAAGCTGGTAGGTTTGTTTTTTGCTTGAAGTTTGTCACTTGGGTTTGTAACCAAACATAACCAGGAACGAATTTTCTTAAGGCATAAAAGACCGCAATGATGATTAGGAAAATGACAAATGTATTGCCGTTTGCCAATAAGAATTGATTTCTTACTTCCCAGTATGCATTGGAATAACCACGTGTATCTCTTGCTAATCGATAATAAGTTAATGCTGATTCATAGTCTTGAAGTGCATAATAAGCATCACCCAAACCTTGGTTAGCCAAATCAAAGAGACGATTCATTTTTAAAACATTTTGCCAAGGCACTAAGGACTCTGCATATTTTCCATCAAAATATAAATCAATCGCTTCATGGACTAAGTCTGCAAAATCAGTAGGAATAAAGATTTGAAGTGCACCGGTTGCTTCATCCACTGCATATAAGTTATTTCGAGAATCGATGGCAATGCCTTTTGCGCGTTTAAATAAACCTTTTTGCCC
>JACCED012217785.1_pt1 | contig 21771 bp, 11 predicted proteins | sample 7455021 | NCBI WGS metagenome assembly JACCED01 (sample SAMN15323456, study PRJNA562643) | freshwater metagenome | isolation source: river surface water | place: USA:Blue River Watershed | collected 2017-08-19
ATTGCCGGCGGGGTGAAACGGGTTCAAAAAGGAGGTCATGGAAAAAGCGTTGCACTGGTTTCGGCGTGATTTGCGGTTGGCGGATAACACGGCGTTGAATGCGGCGATTCGTCGTTCTAGCGAGGTGTATACGGTTTATGTGGCGAGTGCGTGGTCGGGAACGCATGAATGGACGGGGCCGGGGCGTCAGGCATTTTTGTGTGCCTGTTTGGGGCGGTTGAGTGAGTCGATTGCGGCGGTGGGCGGGCGTTTGATCCATCGCCGGGGGGATGCGGTGACGGAAGTGGTGAAACTAGCGGCGGAGCTTGGGGTGGACGTGGTGTATGCAAATCGGGATCCAGATCCGTTTGGACGGGAGGTGGAGAAGCGACTGTCAGTGGCGTTGGAGCGGGATGGACGGAAGTTGTTGTTGTTCAAGGACACGGCATTGCACGAGCGGGACGAAGTGTTGACGGGGGCAGGAACGTCTTTCCGTGTGTTTACGCCGTATTCGCGTGCGTGGTTGAAGTTGCCGAAAGCGGTGCCGGGTGGGCGAGTGACGCGACTGGCTGGGATACCGGCGGGTGTGGAGGGAGGGGTTTTGCCCAGTTTGGCGTCATGGGGTTTGGTGGACGACGGGACTGCGATGCCGGCGGCGGGAGAGGCGGTGGGGCTGGAACGGGTCGAGCGATTTTTGGAAAGCCGGGTGTTTGGATATGCGGATGCCCGTGATTTGCCAGCGTTGGAGGCGACGTCGCGGATTTCCCAAGATTTGCGTTGGGGAACGGTCTCGATTCGGGAGGTGTTCCGCAGGGTGCAGGAGCGGATGCAGGGAGCGACCGTGGATCAGCAACGGAATGCGCAGGTGTTCATCGCGGAGTTATGCTGGCGGGAGTTCTACTTCCAGACGTTGTGGTTTCATCCGGAGGTTTTAGAGGTGGAGTTTCAAGAGCAGTTCCGTGGGATGCCTTGGGAAACGGATGTGGATCGGTTCAACCGGTGGTGTGAGGGGCGTACGGGATTTCCGATTGTGGATGCGGGGATGCGCGAGTTGCGTGCGACGGGGTTTGTGCACAATCGGGTCCGGATGATTGTGGCGATGTTTCTCACGAAAGATCTGCATCTGGACTGGAGGATGGGTGAGCGGTGGTTCCAAAAAAGGCTTCTCGATGGAGAGATTGCATCGAACAACGGCGGTTGGCAGTGGAGCGCAGGGACGGGAACGGATGCAGCGCCCTATTTCCGGATCCAGAATCCATGGACGCAGACAGGGCGTTATGATCCGGAGGGGCTATATATCCGGCGCTGGGTGCCAGAGTTGGCGGAGGTTTCACCGCGGCGTCTGGCGGAGGCTTCGGCCGGTGGTCTCCGGTTGCATCCAGATTATCCGTTACCGATGTTGGATCATGCGCGGGAGCGAGATCGTGCGATGGACCATTACAAGGGCCATCTGGCGTCGGTGAAGAGACCCGCGTGAGGTGGGCTGAGCTTAGCGCGGTGTTTTGCGGCTCGCAGCGATGGTTTGACGTTCAGCGGCGCTGAGGCCGGGAGCGGTTTGAAGCCAGTTGAGAGCACTCTTCGCATCGCGCGTGGCCCAAAGGGCATAGGTCGATTGCAACGTCTGGGTGCGCTGCGTGCCTCCTCCCATGGTCATGGCCCACGCCGTGGCGGCTTGAGGATCCTGAATGCTGGTCCGACCGACAAAGGCAGCGACTGCCGCGTCGCGCGAGGAGCCTTTCGGGATTTCATCCAACCACTTCGCCGAGGAAGCAACGTCCCGCCTCGCCCATTCTCGAACAACCGCGCCGTAGGCGGCGTCGCGTCCTGCACCCTCAGGCAGGGAAGCCGCCCACTTTGCTGATGCGGCAGGATCCCCTTTGGCGAGGATGGAAGCGACGGAGCCGACGGCGCCCGGAACCGAGTTGGGAGACACTTCGTTGATCAACGTGACCGCTTCTTCGGTGGAGCGTTTGGCCACGGCGTCGATCACTTGTTGCAAGGCGGCGTATTTTGCACTTCCTTCCGGCATACGGCGCGCGATGTCGAGAGCGTTTCCAGAGTCCTGAGCAGCAAGGACTCCGGCGATGCGGCCGGTGAGCGCGGATTTCTCGGGGCTCTCTTTCATCCCGAGTACGTAATCGAACGCTTTGTCGGGATTGGACAGAGCGGCGCTGTTGATGATTTCGGAGAGGAAGTATTCGCGTTTTTGTCCGGGTTCGAGTTGGGTCGCCCAGCGTAACGAGTTGACAGGATCCATCTTGCCGAGCGCGGAGAGGAAGCCGTGCGCAAAGTAGCTTTTCACCTCTTCTCCTGAGGTGAGTCGCGCGAGGCCGGACGTCGGGTCGATCTCAGCCCAGCGCCGGGCAAGAGCGCGCATGGCGATGGAGTCTTTGGATTCAGCGACGGCGGTCCATGCATCCGCGAGCTCGTCTTTGGAGATCAGTGAAACCCGTTGATAGGTCAGGAGATAGCGGCGGAGGTCGCTCTTCTCGTTCTGGACCTCTGCGATGAGAGCGACTTTTTCTTTCAGCGGAAGGTCGGAAGGATTTCGGTCTCGCAGACTCTTTCGCAGTTCGTCTTCGACGCTTCCGAAGAGAGAGGCTTGTGTCTCGGCGTCGAAGCCTGGGTCGCCGTTGGTGTTGGCGGACGTTTCCTCGATGCGTTCAGGGGATTGGGGGTTTGCGGCGACGGTGAATCCGACGCCACGAAGATCTGGGTCGTCATCGAGGAATGTGCGCAAGGCGCGGCCGGCTGGGATACCGAGAGCGAAGACGCCGACGAGGGAGATTGGGCGAGCGTATCGGGCGATGAAAGCGGTTGCAGACACGTTGATTAGCGGGCGGGTTTGTTCTTCTTCTGGTCGCTCACCAGCTGAAGGGTTTTGAGAAGATCTTCACGATCTTTGGGATTGAGACCGGGGCTGCTTTGGATCCAGAGGCGCGCGCCAGCTTCATCCTTGCGCGCCCAGCCAGCGGCTGCGGCTTGGAGCTCTTGGGTTCGCAAAGCTGGGTCAGGCAGCCCAGTCGCGAGCTGTGCGGCTTTTTCGGGGGCTGCGGCGGAAACGGCGCGGAGGGAGCGAACAGCGATATCCTTCTGGGCCGCGTCAGGGTTCGCGGTGCGGAGTGCAGCCGCAGCGATGCCGAAGACCTTTTCTGCTTCGGGGGCCGCAATGCCCCTGCTATTCAAAAGCATCTTGAAAGCAGCAGGTTGTTCGGCCTGCGGAAGGTTCCTTGCCCACTCGTAGGGGCCGTTGGGTGACATTTGTTTCCAACTCTGAATGAGCGGGTATGCGAACGCTTCACTTTTTGTCTCGAGCGCTTTGCGAGCAGCCCCTCCGGGATCGATTTCAGCCCAACGCCTCGCGAGCGCTCGGATGGCGACGGTGTCCCCTTTCTTGGCGTCGTCCATGGCCGCTTGCATGGCTCCGTCCAACTCTTTCACCCCCATGAGGGAGGCTAGCTGGTAGGTTGTGGCGTATTGCTTGGTTTCGTTTTTCAGTTTCGTAGCGCGCTGAAAGAGGGGCACCAAACGTTCTGAGGGGATGGTTTTAGCTGAGCCTGCGGTGGAGGTTTTGAAGCCTGCGACGCCAGTCCCCTCCCCTGCCTTTACGGAATCGCGCCCACTGGATGAACCGCTTCGCGAGCCTTCCGCGGCGAGTTCCGATCCGGGCAGGCCAGGGTGATGATGCGTTGTGGGAATGAGCGCACCGAGCACCACACCGCTCCCAAGCGTCAGGAGGAGCGGCATGAAGTGGCTTCCAGGCGACAGGGATTTTTCGCTGAAGGGTTGGCTCATGAGTGGTGTCTCCCTTTGAGCAGAAACGTTACCAAAACGAGGATTGCCTGCGCCGTCGGAAATCTCAGGCGCAGGCAAACGGGAGAACGAGGCGAAGCGGCAAGGCTATTTTTTCGGAGCGTCGAACTGGACCCAGTCGAGGTTCATCAAACCGCCTTTCCCAGAGTTCTTGAACACTGCGACGACGTCAGCGCGGACCTCGACGGGCGTGAAGGGAGAGGATTTCAGTTCGACCCATTTGTCCCATCCACCCGTCGGATCGACGTGGATTGTGGTGAGGAGCGGGCCATCGACGCTGCCTTGACGGAACTCGATATCTCCGCCAATCCCTCCGGACGCCACGCGAACGGTAAATCCGCCGACATCCTTGAGCGGAACCGAAGGAAACTTTGCCGAATGGCCGTCCCCGATTCCGCCGAGGAATTTGTTCCCACTCGACCCACTGCCGGAGAGCACTTTACAGCCGACGGGTTGTGTGGCTCCTTCCGCTTCGGTGCGTCGGGCGCGTAAGCGAATCACGGTTTTGGTGGTGAGCGGGCCGGCGGTCTCGCGGCCGTTGTCAGTGTATGACGCTTCCAGTTCCCCGATGCGGACGCCGCCGTCCTTGGTAGCGGTGATTTCGCCAACGAGGCCGCGGACGGTTTGTGGTCCGCCTTTTCCGGGTTCGAGGGTGAATATCCACGAGACCATCTGTGCGATTTCGTCAGAGGTGTGTTGCGGATGTGCGAGCATGGGGATGGGTCCCCAGACTCCTTGGCTCCCGTTGCGCACGCGTTGGATGGAGGCTTCGAGGGCGCCGGATTGGCCGCGGTACTTTGCCGCGATTTCGGTGAGCGCTGGGCCAACGATTTTCTGGTCGACGGCGTGGCAGTTGAAGCAATCACTTTGGCGCATGAGCGCAAGGCCGGGATCGACGCGCTGTTTGTCGTCAGCGTTCTTGAGCCAACGGGTGTCGACCATGGTTTTGAGGGACATCATGGCTGCGGCGGCGCTGTCTTTGGAGTTTCCGTCCTCAGTGTCCTCGATACTGAGGCGATAGTTCAGAGGCTTGCCGGGGGTGAAGAAGTCTCCATCTTGGGGCTCGGCAAAAGTCACTTTGGGAGAACTGTTTCCAACAATGACAGGAAGCGTCTTTGATGACGAAGCGCCCGCGGCGTCCGTGACGGTGAGTTCTACGGAGTAGGTGCCGAGTTTCGAGAACGTGTGTTTGAACGAGGGTTCGGTGGACACCACAGGACCACCTTTTTCGAGCCGCCAAGCGTATTTCATCGTCTGGGCTTCGAGCTCTTTTGTGCCCTCGGAGTTGAACGCAACCGTAAGGGGTTCACGTCCCGCGGTCACGTCGGCGGCGACCTGAACGACCGGAGCGAGGTTTCCTCGAATATACGAGATTTTGAGGAGACGGGCGTCGGCGTTGGCGCCCCATGTGGTGCCGTAGTCGAGCATGTAGAGGCAGCCGTCGGCCCCGAACAGAGCGTCGACCGGGCGGCGGAGTGGGAACGCGTCCTTCACTTCTGAATCTTTGATTTTATCGGAGATGACCGCGAATGCGGATGAGAACGGCTCGATGGACTCGAGATCACCGTTGGATTTCATCTTGGCCCATTTGACGAACGGGCGTTGCCAGTCCCAGAAAAGGAGTTGGCCATCATGGTCTTGCGGGAAGCCATCGGTTTTCTCGAAGGAGGGATTCCAGTGAAACACGGGACCGGCGCAGGCGGTACGGCCCCCTTCCCCGAGGACGGGAAACTCTGGGGAGGCTCCGTAAGGCCAATAGATCCAAGCTGGTTGAGCGGGAGGCAGTTGTTTGAGCCCGGTATTGTTGGGACTGTTGTTGACGGGTTTGGCAGGGTCGGCGAGTGGGCCGACGGCTTCGGTCTCAAAGTTCACTTTCGCGTAGGGAAAGTTAGCTCCGATGAAATAGGGCCAGCCGAAGAAGCCAGCCTTCCGTGCTTGATTAAGTTCGTCGTAACCTCTTGAGCCTCGGTCGGAAGCGTCTCGAGCATCTGGGCCGACGTCGCCCCAGTAGAGGAAACCGGTCTTCGAATCGACGGAGATGCGCCAAGGATTTCGGCAGCCCATGACAAAGATTTCTGGGCGTCCTGCGGAACCGTCTTTTGGGAAGAGATTCCCGTCAGGGATTTCGTATTTTCCGTTTGGAAGCGGACGGATGCGAAGGATTTTGCCTCGGAGATCGTGTGTGTTGCCCGCGGAACCTTGAGCGTCCCAGGGTTCGCGTCCCGGTCGTTCGTCGGACGGCGAGAAGCCCTTGGATCCGAAGGGATTGGTATTGTCCCCTGTGGAGACGAAGAGCAGGCCGTTTGGACCGAACTCCACGCTGCCAGCGTGGTGGCAACATTCCTTGCGTTGTTCATCGACGGTGAGGAGAACGATCTCGGAGGAGAGATCCATGGCATCTCCTTTCATGATGAATCGGCTGAGCCGTTGCCCGGTGAAGTCTTTCGGGGAGTAGAAGCAGTAAATCCACTGATTTTTGGCGAAGTCGGGATCGAGGGCGAAACCGAGGAACCCGTTTTCCTGACCGTTGAAGACTTCGAGGGTAGCGGCGAGGACGGGCGTGCGGCTACCGGGTTTGAGGACCTTGAGGGCACCTCCGATCTCGTTGAAGAAGATGCGTCCGTCGGGAGCGATCTCGAGTTCCATGGGCTGGGGCATCCCTTCTTGGAGGACATCGACTTTGTATCGGAAGTCTTGGACCGCGGCAGTCGCGGGGATGGATACGGCCACGATAGCGGACAAGATGCTGGTAGCGAGGTGTTTGTGCATGGCGATGCTGTGATTTTTAGGGGCAGAACGACGCGGCGAAGCGAAGAAACTCAAAGAGCGATGAGACCGAGGGTCTTGGCTGCGAGGGCGAGAGAGACGAGGAGGGAGAGCGAGCCGATGAGGTAAGCGAGGGAGGCGAGGATTTCGCGTTTGGGCTTCAGCAGCGGGAATGCTGGGCTGCTGTTCGTGACGGCGGAGGAGTTTGTGGAAGAACGGGTGGAGGTCAGCGATTTGGCTGCCGGGGCTTCTTCCTGCACTTCGTCTTCGAGGAAGACTGCTTCCAGAACTCCGATTTGGATGCGGGTCTGCGCGACGAGTTGATAGTGCGTTTGCGTCTCGATGGGGTGGCGATTGATCAGGGTGCCATCTGATTCGCCGAGGTCGCAGACGAGGTATCCCCCGTTTCCATCAGGAGTGATCTGGACGTGTCGAGGCGCGACACCCGTCCCTTGCACGGAGATTTGAGCGGACGGATCTGATCCGACGATGACGGCTTCGTTGCCGATTTCGTATTGGGTCAGAGAACCGTCTGCGTGGGAGATGATCAGTTTCGGCATGTTCCGAGGGGGAGTTTGGAGTGGGCCGGTTGTGCTCGAACTAGCAGATGCTCAGAACCTTGGTGATGATATCCGTCGGCCGGGGCAGTTGGCGTTGCTCGAGTTTAGGGCTGTAAATGGCCGGTGCATCCAGAGCGCTGATTCGGAGGACGGGAGCGTCGAGGTCATCGAAGCATTTCTCCTGAATGAGGCTGGCGATTTGGGCTCCAACGCCGCAGAAGGGTTTGTTTTCTTCCACGACCACGGCACGATGCGTTTTGCGCACGGTGTTGAGGATGGCTTCCTCGTCGAGAGGTCGGATGGAGCGAAGGTCGAGGACCTCCGCTTTGATATCATGTTCGGCTGAAAGAAGCTCTGCCGCATGGAGGGCGGTGAGAACGGCGCGACCGTGTGCGATGAGGGAGATATCGCTCCCTTCGCGTTTGAGGTCGGCGACGCCAAGAGGGATGGTGTACTCGGTGTCGGGCACTTCCCATTTTTCGCCGTACAGCAGCGTGTTTTCCATGAACATGACGGGGTCATTATCACGGATAGCGGTTTTCATGAGGCCTTTCGCGTCGTAGGCGGTTGCAGGGCAGACGACCTTGAGGCCGGGAACATTGGCGAGCCAGTTCTCTGGGGTGTGCGAATGCGTAGCGCCGACATTGGTGCCACCATTGGCTGGGCCGCGGATGACGATCGGACAGTTGATCAAGCCGCCGCTCATGTAGCGAACGAAGCCAGCGTTGTTGACGATTTGGTCCCATGCGACGGCGGAAAAGCTCCAGAACATGAGTTCCATGACGGGGCGCAGTCCGAGCATGGAGGCGCCGATGCCCATGCCGATGAAGGCAGATTCACTGATGGGGGTGTCGGAGACACGCTTATCCCCAAAGCGTTTCCAGAGGCCTTCGGTGACTTTGTAAGCGCCATCGTATTCGGCGACCTCCTCGCCTAGGAGGACGACATTCGGATCGCGCTCGATTTCTTCGGCGAGTGCGTGGCGGAGAGCTTCTCGGTAGGTGATCTCAGGCATGGCGACGGGTGCGGTTAATCGTTGAAGAAGTGGCGGCCGGTGCGACCGGCGGTGGTTTGGCGGTCCACTTCAAAATAGACGTCTTCAGTGATGGAAGCTTCCGAGGGGTACGGGCTTTCTTCCGCAAAGCGAACGCTGTCTTCGGCTTCGACGCGCGCGGCCTCGTCAATGGCCTCGTATTGTTCTTCGTTGAGGACTTTCTCTTCGATGAGGATCTGTTTCCAGCGCTGGATGGGATCGTGTTCTCGCTTGAAGCGTTCGATCTCGTCTTCGCTCCGGTACACCTTGTGTTTGGCGTCCGCCACGGAGTGGCCGTAGTAGCGGTAGGTCGCGATTTCGAGGACGGTCGGACGGCTCTCTTTGTGGGCGCGTTCGACGGCGACCTGGGTTCTGGCGCGGACTTCGTAAACGTCTTCGCCGTTGAGTTGTTCCCACTCGATGGCGAAACCAGCGGCTCGTTCAGCGAGGCAGGATTGGTAGGCGCTGGAGCGGCAAAGGCTGGTGCCCATGGAATAGCCGTTGTTCTCGATGATGTAGATGACAGGAAGGTTCCAGAGGGAGGCAAGGTTCAGGCTCTCGTAGAAGCATCCTTGATTGACGGCCCCGTCGCCCATGAAGCACATGGCCGCACCGGTCAGGCCTTTGTACTTGAGGCCATAAGCGAGACCGAGCCCCAGAGGCGTTTGGCCGCCGACGATCCCGTGACCGCCCCAATAGTTTTTGTCTGGCGCAAAGAAGTGCATGGAGCCCCCCTTCCCTTTTGAGCAGCCGGTGGCTTTTCCGAAGAGTTCGGCCATGCACTCATTCATGTTCATCCCTACGGCGAGGGCGTGTCCGTGATCGCGGTAGGCGGTGATCACGTGGTCGTTCGGTCCCATGAGGGAGCATGTGCCGACAGCGACGCTTTCTTGGCCAATGTAGAGGTGGAGGAAGCCTCCCATTTTTCCTGCCTGATAGTTTTTTAGAGCGGCCTGTTCGAATCGTCGGATCCGAATCATTTCTTTCAGAAGACGCAGTTTATCCGTCGGCGAGAGACTGGCGTTGATCGGCGCTTGGGCGAAGCTGGAAGCAGTGGTGGTTTCCATACGAGGTGGTGTTTAACGCAAGTGCGTCGGTTCAGTGAGAGAGGTTAGTCGGGAGGGTGGCGAGTGGCAAACATTTGGCGCATTCTATGGCTCGGCTTGGGATGATCCGTCGGCTGGCATTTCAGCGGCCATTTTCCTGCGTGAAGCGGGATCTGTGACGACGAGGGAGAGGAGTGCCATGTCGGCGGGGGTGATTCCGCTGATGCGGCTGGCTTGGCCAAGTGTGGCTGGGCGAATGGCGGTGAGCTTTTGGCGCGCTTCGGTGCGCAGGCTTTTCAGGCTAGCGAAGTCGAAGTCTGCGGGGAACGACTTGCCATCGAGGCGACGGAGGCGATCAACGGCAACGGACTGCTGTCGGATGTAGCCGGCGTATTTGAGGTCTGTTTCGAGCATTTCCCAGATGGGGTCGGGAACCCGTGAACGGATCTCGGAGGGAAGATGGTGGTACGCATTGTCTGGCCGACGGAGCCAGTGTTCGAGGGTGATTCCATCCATTTTGCAAGACGCGGCATAAGTAGCTGCCTCGGTGAAGGATGCGCGCCGATTGGCGACGTGCTGCCAGCGGGTTTCGCAGATGAGGCCGAGCGCGTGGGCTTGGGGTGTGAGCCTGAGATCGCAGTTGTCGTGGCGCAGGAGGAGGCGGTGTTCCGCGCGGCTGGTGAACATGCGGTAGGGCTCCGTGGTTCCTTTGGTGACGAGATCATCGATGAGGACGCCGAGGTAGGCTTCCGATCGGGAGAGGACGAGAGCGGGTTTGCCCTGAAGTTTGAGTCCGGCATTGGCACCGGCGAGGAGCCCCTGCCCTGCGGCTTCCTCGTAGCCCGAAGTGCCATTGATTTGGCCTGCGAAGTAGAGATGTTCGACCCGCTTGGTTTCAAGGGTCGGATGGAGTTGTGTGGGCGGACAGTAGTCGTATTCGACAGCATAACCCGGCCTCAAGATTTCCACGTTTTCGAGTCCTGGGACGGTTCGGAGGAACGCGTACTGCACTTCCATTGGCAGCGAGGTTGAGACCCCATTGACGTAGTATTCGAGGGTGTGTCGGCCTTCGGGCTCAAGGAAGAGTTGATGCCGTCCCTTCTCGGCGAAGCGAACGACTTTATCTTCGATGGAGGGGCAATAACGCGGGCCCACTCCTTCGATGCGTCCCGCGTACATGGGTGAGAGATGAAGGTTGTTCCGGATGATGTCGTGAGTCTGTGTGTTGGTGTGGGTGATCCAGCACGGCAGTTGTTCCACGTGGAGCCCTCCGTTTTGCCAAGTGTTGAGGGTGAAGATTTCATCCCTCGATCGTTGGAGCGTATCGGCAATGAAGGAAAACGGGATGGGCGGTTCGTCACCGGTCTGCTTTTCACAGACAGAGAAGTCGATGGTTCTTCCGTTGAGGCGTGCCGGGGTGCCGGTCTTGAAGCGTCCGAGCTCAAAGCCGAGTTCGCGCAGGCTGTCGCTGAGCGAGGATGCGGAGTCACCCATGCGTCCACCCTTCTGATTCTGGAGACCGACGTGGAGGAGGCCGCCCATGAAGGTGCCGGTCGTGACGATCACCGCTTTGCCGAGGGCGCGATAGCCGAGGTTGGTTTCGACACCGCGCACGGCATCGTTCTCCACGAGGATGCGGACGGCGTTACCCTGCCTCAGGGTGATTTCTGGGGTGGCCTCGAGAGATGCTTTAGCGCGGAACTGATAGGCCTTCTTATCGCATTGGGCGCGGGGTGAGCGGACGGAGGGACCGCGGGTGGCGTTTAGCATGCGGAACTGGATCGCGGTGGCGTCGGTGTTTAGTCCCATGAAGCCGCCGAGAGCATCGATTTCTCGCACGATTTGGCCTTTGGCTTGTCCGCCGATGGCAGGGTTGCAGGACATCTGTCCCAGAGAATCGAGGTTTTGCGTAAGGAGGAGGGTTTGGCAACCGAGGCGACTGGCGGCGAGGGCGGCCTCGATGCCGGCGTGGCCTCCGCCGAGGACGATGACGTCATACTGGACGGGATCGGTGAACATGGAGGGTGAGTTTACCCTGAGGGCGCGCCTGATGGAATGAAAAGGGTGTCGTTCAGGGCCCGAAGACGACCCTCACTTGGCAGATTTGATGGGGTGACCAAAGAATCCGTTCTGCGCGAAGGCGCCGGCTTGCGCTCGGGCGCGGTGACGCGGGGTCAAGCGTGCTGGGTCGATTCTTCGTTCCGCTGCGTTCCACGTGGAACATTTTGCTCGCAAATCTCCCTGAATGTCTGAACGAATTTGTCCAGATGTTCATCGGGGGTTTCCCAGCCCCAGCTGACTCGGAGGGTCCGATCGGCCTCCCCTTCCCTGAGGCCGAGGGCTTTCAGGACGTGGGAGGCTTTTCCGGAACCTGCGCTGCAGGCCGCGCCGCTGGATACCGCGAAACCGGCCTTGTCGAGCCGTACGGTCCACCGTTGTCGACAGTCTGCGAGTTGGGGCGCGACGAAGGTGAGGGTGTTCCAGAGGTGCCGTTGGGACTCGCCAAGGATGCGGACATTGGGATGAATCGCCGCGAGGGAGGTTGCGAGTTGTTGGCGTCGGGATGTCTGTTTGACCAAATCCGGGTAGCGAGCGGTGCGGTCTTGAATGGCTGCGGCGAACGCTGCTGCAAGCGGGGCGTTTTGGGTGCCCGAGCGCCGCGCGTCTTCTTGTCCCCCGCCCCAAAGAAGAGGGGTCCATTCCGTGTTGCGAGGCAGATGGAGGAACCCAATCCCGATGGGCGCTCCCATCTTGTGGCCGCTCCCAAAGAGGAATCCATCGTCGCGGAGGGTTGCTGGAAGATCCAATGGAATCCTGCCGACCGCTTGGGTGAGGTCCACCGCGAGTGGGATATCGAACGGCCGCTGTCTCGTGATTGCGGTGAGGTCGTGTAGTGTGCCTGTCTCGTTGTTCGCGAGCATCGCGAACAGCGCGGAAGGACGATCGTCTCCTCGAAAAAGAGCGGGAGTGAGCATGGGCTGGCCAGCGGGTGTGACAGGCACACTCAACGTTCCACGTGGAACATGGTGGCGAAGGGCGTCCAGCACACAGGAGTGTTCCGTGGCCACGGCGGCGACTGGCTGGGCCGGGTGGGTTCGTCCGAGATGGTGGGCAATCGCGTTCGCGGCTTCGGTTGCGCCGGACGTGAAAATCAACCGTGCGGCATCGAGACCCAGTTCCGAGGCGATGATTCGGCGGGATTCTTCGAGTAATGTATCCGAGCGCTGTCCGGCTCGGTGAAGACTGGCTGGGTTTCCGTGGAACCCGCGGAGCGTGGTTTCGAGGCGTGCGAGGGCGGCTTCGCAGAGCGGAGCGGTAGCGTTGTGGTCGAGGTAGATCACCTCTGTGATGGTGAGGGTTATTTCACCGACATGCGAGCCTTGGCCTCGGGAAGAGCGTTGGGCGCGAGGTGTTGGTACGTGTTGAAATCATTGAACCAAAGCTGTTTTGCCCAGCGGTACATCCAATGTTTCTCAGGGATTTCCTCGCCGGGCAGCCACTGTGAGAAGCGCGGCACCATGGCTTCCAGTTCCGCGAGTGCCGACTTGCGCTGGGTGGTGTCCTTAGCGGCGTGCTTCTTTGCGAGGTCGCGGACGAGATCCGGACGTTCCAACACCACACATCCGCGAGTCGTCGTTGCTGTGAGTTCGCGGAAATCTTTAAGGAACTCGGAGTCTTTGATGGTAGCGACGATACCCCGTTCGTCCCGAATGTTCTCTGTGGCGAACTGGATGATCGGGCAGGGTTCCACGTCGCCATAGGGGCTGATGTGGTGCGAAATCCCGGTGGACATCGGGCACAAGGCTTTCCCATCGTGTCCGTAGTAGGCGTCCACAATCCCAATGGGCATCCGCGTTCGCATTTCCACGATGAATCGGCGGACTTCCACCAACTGCTCTGGACGCAGCGCGAGCTGTGGGTTCATGTTCGGTCCGACGGGCCGGTAGGTGTGGTACCAGACGTAATGAACCCCTTTTTCGATGAGTTGGCGGAGCCAAGATTCAGAGAGGAGTTCCTTGATGTTGGATTGGCAGACGCTGGTCGCCACGCCGGTGAGAAGTCCAGCTCGGAGAGACGCTTCCAAGCCGCGGAGGGTGCGTTTGAACACGTCAACGTTCCCGCGTCGCTCGTTGCTGACCAGTTCGTTGCCCTCGATGGAGATGAGCGGGGTGGCGTTGCCGAGTTCAGCGAGGCGAGTCGCGATTTTGTCCGTGATGCATTGTCCGTTCGTGAAGATTTGGAAATAGCAATCGGGATGGTGGGCGAGGATATCGAGAAGCCCCGGGTGGAGGAAAGGCTCGCCGCCCAGAATGCCAAAGAAGCGGTTGCCTTCACGCTTGGCGTCCGTGATGAGGCGATCCATGTCATCGGTGGAAATCTGGTGCGCATCCGCTGCAACGTCCACCCAGCAACCTTGGCAGCGGAGGTTGCAGCGATTCAGGATGGAGATGTAGAGGAAGGGAGGAAAGTGCTCGCCTTTCTTCATGCGTCGTTTGAATCGTTCGATGCTGACAATGCCCTTGACCCCAAAGTTCCACAGGAACTTTCCGATGCAGCGGGGCGAGGTGGAGCTGAGGATGCGGAGTGCGAGTTCTGCGAACATGGTGGTGGGGAGGGGGCGGTTTTCTTGGACGAGGATGGATGAAGCGGAGGGGCGGACAAATCCAAAAACGCGGGGTGGTCGGCGGCGGAATGAGGGGCGTGAAAAGGATAAAAAAGAGCTAAACTTTTTAGCCAAATCGCAGCCCCGGAGGCGTCATGATTTACAGAGAAAAACCCCACAAAAAGCCGCTTTACCGGTTGATTTTTCCCCTAGTAGCGCGAAGATTTCACCTAAGAGAGTTTCCCCCGGAATGCTCGCCCCAAAATCCATTTTGAAGATCGACGTCCCCGTCGGGGAATCCTCGTCGCGTGAAAAGGTCTCACGCGATGTCTCACGCGATCTGCGTACGGGGGGTCTCCTTGCGCGCGGGTGTGCTGGTTTTGAGAGAGGGTTAGGGTCGCTGATTGTTTATTTTCTGATGTCTTTCCTTGGAGCGTTGGCACAGACGGTTTCGCCGGTGCCGACCGCGTCGTACACCGCAACGGTTTCCGGGATGAGTACGACGCAGAATAATGCGACGGTGACGGTGGCAAGCACGGCAGGATTGACGGTGGGGATGGCCGTGAGTGGGCCGGGGATTCCTGCGAACACGGTGATCACCTCGATTGTGAACGGGACGCAGTTCACGATTTCTGCGAACGCGACGGCGAACGGTACGGGCCAGCAACTGACGTATTCCGCGCCTCCGACCAATCTCGCGCTTTCAGCTTCTTGGCCGTTTGGCGGATTTCCTCGGGCGACGGATACGGTGGCGTTGGGACAGGGTTTGTCGGCTCTTGGGCTGTCGAGTGTTCAGTTGGGGACGATGAATGTGGCCGGGTTGAGCGTTGGACCCCTCCAAGGGCCCATCGTGCTGTCATCGGGAACGTTAACCCTCGGGGCGGCAGGGTTGGATATGGCGGCCGCCAATGCGAGCGTGACGGTCAACGGGGCGGTGATGAACCTCTGGGAGAATCAGACGTGGAACGTGGGAGCGGGCCGTGAGTTTGCAATGATGTCGGGCGGGGCATTGACGGGCACGGGAGTGATCACCCTGAACATGGCGGGTTTCGCGGATCCAATCGCGGGGCCTGGGATGGTCACGCTGGCGAATGGAAATGCCGGATTCGGAGGGACGTTCACCTTGAGGGAAGGGGTGTTGCGGTACATCAGCAACGGTGGCGCTTTTGGCTCCGGGGCCATCAACTTGGAGGGGGGAAGGCTGTTTACAAACCAAGATTTCTCGCTGCGCTTGTCCTCGATTTCCGCAGGTTCCACCGCCGTTGTGGACACGGTCGGCAACGTCAATGTCACAGCGGCAATGGTTGGCGACGGGGGCGTGACCAAGCTCGGTGGGAACACGCTCTCGCTGATCGTTAATGGGCCGAACTCCACTGGGACGTTCAAGGGCGCTCTCACGATCGGCGGTGGGAGCGTGCAACTGGTCACGGCATCCGGAGCGAATGCATTGAGTGCAGGCAATGACCTTCGTTTCATTGACGCGCCGGTTGCCACTGGGGTTGGTTCGGCGGTCGGTCAACTCCGTTTGTTGATGACCACGACCGGGCACCTTTTTTCGCCCACAAATCCTCAGGAAACCGTTTCGCAGCAGTTTGGGAAGTTGAGTTTGGCGGGGGGTGAAGCGCAGTTGCTGTTCAATAATCGGGTGAATCTGTCGACTCCGACATCGACGGCGACGGCGGGTTCGAATGCGGTGGTCGTCAGTGACGGTACGCAGGTCCAGGTAGGGGGATTGGTGACGGGTTCGAACATCCCTGCGGGGACGGTCGTGGTGGCCATCCTTGGAGCGACTGGCGGCAACACGCGAACGCTCATCCTTTCGAATGCGGCGACAGCGTCCAGCAATGCGGCAACTATCGCGTATTCGTTCAACTCAACGACGTCCCCTACGGTCACACTTACTGATGGATCTTCGGTGGTCTCTGTGAACTCGTCCGCGAACATCATCCCAGGTTCTCTGGTAACGGGCGCTGGTGTTCCCGATGGGACGCGGGTGGTATCGGTGAACGGTAGTTTGGTGACGTTGTCGAGTCCGGTCGCCGGATCTGGGACAACCAATGGGGCGGCGGCGGCCCCGGTGACGGCCATTACGACGGGATCGACCACGGCGACGGTTGCGAGCGCGACGGGGATTCGAGTGGGGTCAGTGGTTTCGGGAACGGGGATTCCGGCGGGGACGCGAGTGGTTGCGATTTCAGGGACGACCGTCACCTTGTCGCAGGCGGCGACAGTGACCTCTTCTGCGGCGGTGAGTTTCACGCAGAACATGGCGTTCACGAACTTGAATGCGGTGACACCGCTGAGCACGGTGGGGACGGCGGGGGCGTCGGCGGTGACGGTGGGATCGACGGAGTACTTGGAGACGGGCTGGTTGTTGAGTGGCACTGGGATTGCGCCGGGTACGGTGATTACGGGCATCGATCGAGCGACGAATACGGTGACGTTATCCCAACCGTTGACCGGAACCGTCTCGGGGGGGACGACGAACTTCACGAAGGGGCGTCAGCAGTTGCTGTTTTCGACGCTGGAGCGTCCGGGCACGGGGGTGATGAACTTTCAACCGTCTGTTTCGGCGGGTGTCTCTTACGGAAACAACGCGGCGATCCGGATCGCCAATCAGGCGAATGGGTTCATCGGGGCGTATGCGTACTTCGGGGGGAATCAGTTCGCGTTTTACGACACTGCGCGTGCGGGAACGGCTGCGTCAGGGAGCACGACAGTGACCGGATTATCGACGCTCGGGTTGAGTGTGGGACAGGGCGTCTCGGGGGCGGGAATCCCGGTGGGGACGGTGATTTCGTCGATTGATTCGGCGGGGACTTTGACGCTTTCCCAACCGACGACGGGCGCGGTGACCTCGTTGAACTTCGTCGGGGATGGGCTGGTCCGAGCGATGGCGTATGGGACTGATCCGGAAACGGTTGTGCAGGGGGCTGTAGCGACCCTCCCAGCTGGGAGTCTGGGCAAACACGTCAGCTTGACGGGGGCGTTGAGTGCGCAGACGACGGGGACGATTTTATCTCTACGTTCTGCGGCGAATCTGACCTTGGCGGCGGGGGCTACTCTGACGATAGAGTCGGGTGGGATTTTGGCCGCAGGGTGAACGACGATCACGGGTGGGACGGGGATTCGTCCGGGATTGGACAAGGATTTGATCCTGCGGACGGAGAACGTGGGGTTGGCGATCAACTCATCGATTTTGAATAACGCGTCTGCGGGATTGGGGACACGGGTTATCAAAACGGGTTCGAACAATCTGACGTTGGGTGGCGTGAACACGTACACCGGAGGCACCTTCATTTACGGAGCAGGAACGGTGACCGCGAACAACTCCGCGGCGCTGGGCACGGGCCCAGTTTTTGTGGACGGGAATCAGGGTGCTTCGGCGCTAGCGTTGGGGTCGGGGGTGACGATCTCCAATCCCATCACGCTCACCACGAATGTGGGGGTTGCGGGGACGGGTGTGATTCGAGGTTCAGGGGCTGGATCGACGCTTTCGGGGTCCATCAGTATTTTGGGTCCGTCCCAAAACGGCGGGCATTTCAGCGGCCCGCTCACCATTTCGGGCGCTATCAGTGCTCCTCCCCAAGTCCAGGTGGTTTTCAGAGTTGGTAGCATTACGCTTTCTGGCGGAGGCACATACACTCAGATGGCATTGTCGCAAGACACGATGACGCTTGGCGCAAACAACGGTATCTCCACTCGCGCGACGGTGGACATCGCAACGGTGTCCACCGGCACCTTGAATCTCAATGGCTACAATCAAACGCTGGCTGGCTTGATGCGTTCTTCCACACAGTCCGCGACGGTGACGAACTCGGCCTCGGGCAAATTGTCTGTTTTGTCCGTTGGGAATGACGGGATTTCCTCGTCGTATGCGGGTGTTTTGACGGAGTCAGGGGGTGGTCAGTTAGGTTTGACGAAAATCGGGAACGGGATTTTGTCGTTGGCCGGTTTGAACACTTACACTGGGCAGACTCGTGTGGAGGGCGGGTTATTGATGCTCACCAATCCGGCGTCGTTGCCGGGAGGAGTGGGCGCCGTGGGGGGCAGTTCGGCATTGGTGCTGGCCGGTGGGGCGATGGGGTTGAGCACGGATTTTCTTCGTCCGCTCGGTTCGGGTGTATCGGAGGTTTCTTTACCACAGGGCAATTCCGGTTTTTCGGCCTTCGCGACGACGGTGACGGGGACGACCACGGCGGGCAGTTCTGTTGTCTCGGGGGTGAGCACAACGGGTTTGTCCGTGGGTTCTCTCGTGGCGGGAACGGGGGTTATCCCTGGGACGGTGATCACTGCGGTCGATGGGGTTGCTGGTACAGTGACCCTTTCCTTGCCTGTATCGACAAGCGGGACACCCACACTGACGGTGGCTCAGGAGCGGACGGTGTCGTTGGGAGGGGGCAGCGCAGTGTGGGAAACAGCGCTTTTCAATCCGTCGGCGTTGGTTTTGAACGAGGTGAATGCGACGGCGGGGATCCGGTTCACCAATGGTTTGGATTTGTCGGGCGGGGCGCGGACGATTTCCGTGGGCGTAGGGACGGCGACGGTGTCTGGGAACATCTCGGATTCGTTGGGTGGAGCGGGTTTGAGGAAGACTGGCGCCGGGATGTTGTTGGTGTCTGGCGATGCCGCTTATTCGGGGGCGACGGAGGTGCTTGGGGGGCTGTTGCGGTTTGTGGGTTCCCAGAATCCGCTTCAGGGCACGGGAGCCCGATTGGTGTTGAATGGGGGTGCGGTGGATTTGACGGCGGATTTGACGGGGACGCTTGAGGCGGGTCCATCAGCCGGTGCGCTTTCCGCGGTTGGAGGGAATCGGCTGGTGAGCGTGAATGGAGGGGAACCAATCGCGTGGGGCGCGGTGGGATTCAATCCCAGCTCTTTGGTTTTGAATGATGTCCAATCAACTGGGACGTTGACGGTTACAAATCCCATTTCGTTGTCGGGTGCTGGCTCCAAGGGGTTGACGGTCGGGGCGACTGGGCTGTCGAATCGGGTTGTGTTGCAAGGTGCGATTTCGGGCGACGGAATCTTGGATCGTTCGGGGAATGGCATTTTGGATTTGGCGGGTGTGAACAGCTTTTCGGGCGGACTAATTCTGACGGGAGGCGTAACGCGATTGATGTCCGCGCAAGCACTTCCATCGAGTGCATCATTGGTGTTTAACGGAGGTGGTTTGGAGCTAGGGGGAGGAGATTTTTATCGGGCGCTTGGGGCGGGCGCCGGCCAGATGCGAGTGATTGCGCCGGTCTTCTCGCTGTCGGCGACCGCGGGGACGCCTCGGCTCGCTACGGTAGCCACCTCGTCGGGGATGTTGCGGATGGGTGCGGCTAACTTTGCGGCTTCGAGCTTGGTGTTGAACGAGATCGGGTCTGGTGGCGATCTCACGATGACCAACGGGTTAGACTTTGGTCCTTATGCATTTACCCAACGGTCCATCAGCGTGAACTCGGGAAGCGCAACCATTCAGGGCGGAGTTTTCAGCACGCAGGGGACCTCCATCGACTTCTCAAAGCGCGGTGCAGGAGCGTTGACGCTGCCGATGGTCACTCGGTTTTCTACGACGACGTTGCTGGTGGACCAGGCGGGGACATTGAATCTGCGAGGGCCGATTTCGGCCGGAACGGTGACCATCGCCGATGGAACGCTGGACATCCGGTTGGGTTTGTCGGACGCGTTTGGTTCGCTTGGATCAGGGGTTTTTGCAAATGTGGGGGGGACGGGGACGCGAACGGGAGCTCAGACGGTGGGAAGTGTGACGGTCAGTGGAATCAGCTCGGCGGGACTGCGGGTGGGACAATCCATCACGGGGGCAGGGATCCAGCCCGGGACGACGGTGGCATCGATTGTGGACGGGACCACAGTGACATTGAGCCTTCCGGTGACGACGACGGTCGCGTCGAACGCGTACACGTTCCCCGGCATGAGTTCGACGCTTAACTTCCGCTCGGGGGTGTGGACGAATGGGGGAAATCTGTCCGTGGGGAGTTTGGCGTACACGATTGGTGGAATGACCACGGTGAACGGTTCGGCGAATGTGACCGTGGGGAGCACGAGTGGGTTGGCTGCGGGAATGTTGGTGACGGGACCGAACATCCCCGATGGGACGACGGTGAGCGCGGTGACCGGAGCGACGACCTTCACGATGAGTCAGGCGGCCACGGGAGCGGCAACCGGACAGACGTTACAGTACGGGACGGGGCAGGTTGGTGCGTTCAACCAGTCAGGTGGCTTATTCATCATTCCGAGCAACGTTCTCTCACTGGCGTCTGCGAATGGGGCGACGGGAACGTACCGTATCAGTGGAGGAACTCTGCGATTGGGTGCGGTGGGTGCGGGTTTCCCCCAGATCAACGTGGCAGGTGGCAATACGAGTGGGGGAACTGCACGGATTGAGCTGAATGGCGGAATCTTGAACGCTGGACCGATGTCGAACTCGTTTGTGATTGGTTCGACGAGTGGCACAGCTGTCTCGACAGGCACTGGGTCGTTTGGCATGTCGTTCAATGGAGGGCGGTTCCAGCTCACCAACTTGAACGCGGCGTATCTTGTCGATTCCGCCTATCCGGTGACCAAGACCTTGTCGCTTCAAGTCGCAGCAGGCGGTGCGAGTTTTGATGTGCAGAACGTCACCCGTGCGACGGGAAATCTCTCTGGCACCACAATCAACACGCTTTCTACGGTCTCTGGGATTGCGGTGGGGAGTTTGGTGACGGGCACGGGGATTCCGGCGAATACCTATGTGACAGGTATTTATGGGGCAACCATCCATGTGTCTCAAACCTTGGCAACGGCGACGGGATCGGCGCTGCGGTTTGTGCAATCGCCGGAGTTGAGTCGGGTGGCCGTCACGGGTGCGGTGGCCTCAGGGTCTACCTCGGTGTCGGTATCGGGGGCATCTTCTGGGTTAGCCGTGGGGAGTTTGGTGACGGGTCCTGGGATTGCGGCGAACACGTTCGTGACGGGAATCAACGGAACCACGGTCACGCTTTCGCAGAACGCGACGGCGACGAATGCGGCCGCGGCGCTGGTGTTTCTGGCACCGGGGTTGGTGTTGCAGCAGGGGTTGACTCATGATCCGGCATTGGGGGCCACGTTGGACGGGGGATTGGTGAAGACCGGGGAGCGGAATCTGTTGTTGATGGGCGCAAACACCTACACGGGGCCGACGAATCTTTTTGCCGGACGCTTGGTGATGAGCACGGTGACCGGTTCGCTGGCGTCGAGTTCAGCGATCCAGTTCAACTCAACGGCGGAGTTTCGAGCGGACAACTTTGGAGCGGTGGGCGTCGGTTCGGTTTCACTTCCTCGTTTGGTGTTGGCGGGCGAGGAGGCAACGGTGGCGTTGCAACGGTCTGCCGCGCAGGATTTGACGTTGACGTTTGGTGGATTGACGCGGCAGCAGGCGACGGCCACCGCAAATTTTGTTTTCCGAGGGAACGATGCGGTGGTCGGGACGAACGCGAACGTGGCCATCACGGGGCAGGCGAATGGTCCCATGGGGAACTGGGCTTTTGTGAATGGGCGTAACTACGCGACGTATGACGCAGCTACGGGCACGGTTCGCCCGCTGACCTACGCGGTTGCAGATCCTGCGTATCCGGTGGTTGCAGCGGGAACGACGATGGGAGCCGTGACGGGCTTGAATGTTTCCGTAGAGGGAGCGATCTCCGCGCAGACGAGTGCGACGGTGGCGACCCTTCGGTTGAATCGGAGTTTGACGATGGCGAGCAATCAGGCGCTGACAATTTCGCAGAGCGGTATTTTGAAATGGGGAGGGGGCACGGCGACGATTTCGGGTTCGGGAACGGCGGCGCTCACGACGGCAGCGAATCGCGATTGGTTGATTCGAGCGGATTCCGCAGGATTCCAGATTCCGCAGGCTGCGACGACGAACGCTTCGCCAACAATCACGGTGCCTAGCACCGAGGGCTTGGTGGTGGGGATGGCGGTTGCGGGTGCTGGGATTCCAGC
>JACCED010981989.1_pt1 | contig 21769 bp, 21 predicted proteins | sample 7455021 | NCBI WGS metagenome assembly JACCED01 (sample SAMN15323456, study PRJNA562643) | freshwater metagenome | isolation source: river surface water | place: USA:Blue River Watershed | collected 2017-08-19
CAGGTTGAGTGTGCCTGTCATTTTCTTTTCCTTCTTTCTTTGTTGGTTGGTTTCTTTATTTTTCTTCTTTATTTATTCTGTTAGTGCTCATCTGCTAACGCACCCGCTATATAGAGAGCGGTTAGTAGAGTAAAGATATATGCCTGTAGGCACTGAACCATAAACTCAAAAAAGGTTAGGGCAATACCGAAGGCAAAGGCAAATGGTGAAACTAGTTTTAGGCCAATTGCACCAGAAAGTAGGTGCTCTCCTCCTAAAATAAAGACGAGTAGAAGTAGGTGGCCAGCAAACATATTTGCAAATAAACGAAGTGAGAGGGTTAGCGGCCTAACTAAGAAGTAGGTTGCCACCTCAATAGGGGTTAAAAGAATGTATACCGGCTTAGGCACTCCTGGCATAAACATAATCTCTTTTAGGTAGGCAATTAAACCTTTGTGCTTGATGGCAACATAGTGAAAAATTACAAATGTAAATAATGCTAAAACATATGGAAAGCTAACTCTAGACATAGTTGGAAATTGCAAGAAAGGAATAATTCCAAATAGGTTGTTGGTTAAAATAAAAGTAAACAGAGTAAATAGATATGGAACAAATCGCATGAATTCATGCCCAATTACATCTCTTGCTAGATCATTTCTAACAAAACCATAAATTGATTCACCTGCGAATTGAAACTTTGATGGCACTACTGCAGCTTTTCTGGAAGAAAGAATAAAAAATACCGAAATTAAAATTACGGAGAGAAATGCTAAAAATACCGGTTTAGTAGTAAATGGATTATCGCCAAATACTGGAGGTAAATTAAAATCTGCAGTGCTAGGTGGTTTGAAACCATCCTCACTTGCTAGATATGCGCCCACTCGTTCTCCTGAATACTTGTTTATGGACTTACCTGCGCCGAAAGGGGAGAAACGGCTACGGGCGAAACCCTATTAGGTATCTAAGATAAATGTGAAATTTGCTAGGGCAGAAATCGAGCACCAAATGCTGAGAATCCAGGTTGGGTGATATTAATCGCGCCCAAATCGAAGCCACACAAGATAAATCGAGGCCCCAGCACCTAGTAACAAGCCGATAAGTAGGAAGTATGAAGTATCCAACCATTGGTCAACTCCCCAGCCAATACCACCCCATATTAAAAGTCCAGAGAGCAAATATCCGACAATCGACCACAGTGCATTCTCTTCATTCTTTGAGTTATTCAAATCATCATTCTTTGAGTTATTCACAAAATGTCTCCCTCTTTTTTCGGTAGGGGTAATTGAACACGCAACTTTAGAAAGCTACGAACCTCACCGAATAACCATGCCATGGTAATCAAGATTGCGCAGATTGCAAAACTTGCTCTATCAACAGTGCTTCGATCAGTAAATCTTGTAACTAATAGAAGAAAAATTCCCATAAAAACTACCTTGGCAAAATAAGAAAACATGGCTAGAGCCATGGTGATCATTGGGTCTAAATTACGTGATATTCGAGCAACTAGTAAATGAATGCTGAAAAAAATAATCACAGTAACTGACGCTAAAAATGCTCCGACCGCACCTGATTTGCCATTAAGTGTTGCCATAACAATTAGTGAAAGCAAGGCTGTAATGGATGCTGGAATTATTGCTCCCTGCCACAACACAGTATCGCTTGATTGATTATTACTCATTAAATTTTAATTTCTTGTCGAAATTTAACTAATAAAATCGATACTCCAAAGATTACAGTTCCTGCTAATAAGGCTACCCAAATTGGTGTAAATGCTGCTATAACTGTTGGTAGTGCAAACATTGCAGTCCAAAGATATAAAATAATGGTAGTTCGTTGCTGAGTTAACCCTAACCGCATAATACGATGGTGTAAATGTTCACGATCGGCGTCAAATGGTGATCTGCCTGCTTTAACCCTACGAACAATTGCCATCACAAAATCTAGTAATGGAATAGCCAAGATTGAGAACGGTAGTAAAAGTGGCAGTAGTACATTCCCGCCATTTTCTTCCGTGATTGCAGAGGCATCGACCTGGCCAGTAAGAGTTATTGCCGATGCACTAATTAGCAAGCCTAAAAACATAGCACCTGAGTCACCCATGAAAATTTGAGCTGGGTGAAAATTGTGCGGTAAAAATCCAAGGCAAAGGCCGATAACTACCGCAGTAATTAATGATGGTGCACCAGCTCGATTTAAACCATTTACCACCGCTAGTAAATATGAAAAAGCAAAGAATGAAGCGGCACAAATCATTACTATGCCTGTTGCCAGACCATCTAGTCCATCGACAAAGTTAATTGCATTTATAACCACCATTACAAACAAGACTGTTAACAACTGTCCAATATTTGTTGGCAAAGTAGTAATTCCATTTATTGGTAGCCACAAGATTTGGACTCCATAGATTAATAAAATGCCGGCTGAGAGGGCTTGGCCAGCGAATTTTGTGATTGGGTCTAGATCAAATCGATCATCTAGCATGCCAATAAATAAAATAAAGGTTCCGCTTAAAAAAATTCCCGTTGCTTCTCTGCCAAAGGATTTCTCTACTAGAGGTAGGTAATTAACAATTACTAAAGTTAAAGCCATAGCAAGCCACATTGCTAATCCACCCCACCTTGGAGTTGGTTCAACATGTACATCTCTTGATCTAATTTGAGCAATCGCTCCCGATTTGATTGCTAAATCTCTTACAAATGGAGTAATCAGGTAGGTAATAATTGCAGCCAGTAAAACTGTTACTAAGTACTCACGCATCTAAATATCTTTAATTGACTGGATCTGCATAAACTGGGTAATTTTTAGTCAACTGATGTATTTCAGACTTTATTGCTTTGGCTTTACTTTCATCTGAACCATCCTTTATAGCCCTGGCAATTAATCCTGCAATAATTTTCATCTCGGGCTTGCCCATTCCTTGGGTTGTAGTTGCTGCTGTGCCAACCCTAATTCCACTGGTTACGGCAGGGGTTTCTGGATCAAATGGAATTGAATTTTTATTCAATGATATTCCTGATAATCCGCATCTTTCATCAGCTACTTTTCCATTTACTCCTGTTGATCGAATATCAATTAAAGCAAGGTGAGTTTGCGTGCCACCAGATACTGCTCGCATTCCTTCACTTTGTAAATCAGATGCCAAAGCCTTACAGTTTTCAATAACTTTCTTGGCATAATTTTGATAGGCAGGTGTAGCGCATTCTTTTAGTACAACGGCTTTACCAGCTACAGCACTCATATTTGGCCCACCTTGAATGCCAGGAAAGACAGCTTTATCAATAGCTGCTGCATGTTGTTCTTTGGAAAGAATCATTCCACCGCGTGGCCCTCGTAGCACTTTATGAGTTGTAAAAGAAACAACATCGGCATATGGAACTGGTGAAGGGATAGCTTTACCAGCTACTAGTCCAATAAAGTGAGCAGCATCCACCCACATAATTGCACCTACCTCATCGCAAATTTGTCTTACCTTTTCAAAATCAATCAAGCTCGGATAGGCAGTTGCACCTGAACAAATCATTTTTGGTTTATGTTCTATGGCTAAATCTCGCAGTTGATCATAATCAATTAATTCATTATCTTGGCGGACACCATATGAAACTACATTAAACCACTTACCAGAAAAGTTGACTTTAGAACCGTGAGTTAAATGTCCACCATGCGGAAGTGACATAGCAAGAACAGTGTCTCCAGGTTTTGTAAATGCTTGATAGACCGCAATATTTGCACTTGCACCAGAGTGAGGTTGTAAGTTTGCATGATCTGCACCAAACAACGCTTTTGCTCGCTCGATGCCAATCACTTCCACCTTATCTACCTCTTCACAACCACCGTAATATCTTTTTCCTGGGTAGCCCTCGGCATACTTATTTGAAAGAGTGGAGCCCATGGCAGCTAGTACTGCAGAAGATGTAAAGTTTTCACTTGCAATAAGTTGTAGATTTTTTCTTTGGCGTTCAAGTTCAGAGAGTACAACTGAGGCAACTTCAGGATCTTGGCGCTCCAGTGAATTAAAGTCTGGCCCATAGTATTTTTCATTAAGCGACATGAGATAAGCCTAAAGGTTTGTGGGCAAAATTGAAGGTATCAGCGGTTTTAATTTCAGTATAGATACTGCGCCCTCACGTTGGAGTGTGATTTCATTCTCAGAAAACTCCACGATCGTCGTGTGTCCAGCATTTTCTAATATGCCTTCATCAAATACTGCACCAACTTCAGCCTCTCGAATAATAATTTGGCTCAAATCAACAATTGCGGTCCTGCCAGTAAAGGCTATTGAAGCTGTAGCAAGTGGGCCCGTTTTTTCTAAAACTTTACTTATGAATTTTTTATTTGGTACACGCACATTAATCTTACCTAGTCGCCTTTCATCTCCTAGATCCCAATTGAGGCCAGGTTGGGATTTGATTGTGACTGATAACTGTCCGGGCCAAAATTTTTCCAAAACTTGCCTTTGTTGAAAATTTATTGGGTGAGCAATTCCTGCTAAAACTTCGATTCCTTTGATGAATACTTGAGCTGCGATACCTTCGCTATCGCCACGCATTACATGAATACTCTTAACTGCTTTAGTATCAAAGGCATTAGCAACGTAGGCATAGCCAGACTCTGTTGCAACGATTATAACCGTACCAGCATTTATATATCTAACGGCTGAGTCAACTGCTTCGATAAACCTGGATTCGCTGTCAATGAAATCTCTAATTCTCTCTGCCATATGAAGTTATCGCCTTCTTGCGCTTGTGAATCTATCTCTACCCGTTAGATCAGCATGAGTTTGAGGCAGAGTAAATTCTTCTTTGAGTGCTTGCTTGATTAAATCAGATTGCTTTTCATGGTGCTCCATAATAAAAATCCCACCTGGTTTTAATAATCTGGCAGCTGAATCAATAAATAATTTAGGCATCTGCATCCCATCTACTTTGCCACCCCGCAAGGCAATTACAGGCTCATAGCCATCTACCTCTTGCGGTAACTTTTCATCATCTGGGATATATGGTGGATTTGCTACAACTAAATCAGCTTTGACTCCAGGCAGTGCAGTCGCTACATCCTCTACAACAACCCTGATTGGCAGGTCATATTTAGCAATGTTTTTATTTAGCCATATAACTGCAGGCTCTGACTTTTCTACAGCAATAACTGAAACGCTCAATCCCTTAAGGGCTGCTTCAGAGGTAATTGCAATTGAAATTGCGCCACTTCCAGCACCAAGATCAATAACACTTTTTGCTTCATTACTATTTTCCATTGAGGTTAGAAAGCCAATTGCTCGATCAACTAGTAATTCGGTTTCCGGACGTGGAATTAATACCCCTTCGCCCACCTCTAGATCTAGATATCTAAATGGTGCACTTCCCGTTATGTATTGAACTGGCCTACCTAAAAGTCGCTGACCAATCAGTTCTTTGTACTCGGCTGTAATTGATTCAATTTGATCACTTGGTATCTCCAAAGCTTGCGAGTGAATCTCCTTGCGAGATACGCCAAGCAGGTGGGCTAAAAGTAGCTCTGCATCAACAGTTGAAATCTTGTTTTTTTCAAACTGTGTGAATGCTTGCCTTAGTAGCTCTTTCAAGAATTACCTGCGGTTAACTTTGCAGTTCGATCAGCATCAAGTAGTGCTTGAATTACGGCCTCCAAATCACCATTCATGACTGAATCTAGATTATTCGCTTTGTAATTTACTCGATGATCACTTAATCGATTTTCCGGAAAATTATAAGTTCTGATCCGCTCACTTCTATCTACAGTTCTTACCTGACTCTTTCGCTCGGCCGATGCAACTCTTTCAGCCTCCTCTTGGGCTGCTGCCAACATGCGAGCGCGTAAAATTCTAAGTGCTGATTCTTTATTTTGAAGTTGGCTCTTTTCATTTTGGCACGAAACTACAATTCCAGTTGGAACATGAGTAATTCTTACCGCCGAATCAGTTGTGTTAACGCTTTGCCCACCCGGACCAGATGATCGATAAACATCGATTCTTAAATCATTCATATTAATATCTACATCAATTTCTTCAGCCTCTGGCAAAATTAAAACTCCGGCAGCAGAGGTGTGAATTCTTCCTTGGGACTCAGTCTCTGGCACCCGCTGTACTCGGTGAACACCACCTTCAAATTTTAATTTTGCATAAGGCGTTTGGCCAGGTTGGGTGTTTGATTTAGATTTTATTCCTACCGACAGATCTTTGTATCCACCCATATCACTTTGCGTGGCATCAATTACCTCTACTTTCCAACCTTGCTTTTCGGCATACCTGGAGTACATCCTGAATAGATCACCAGCAAAAATTGCCGACTCATCTCCACCAGCACCAGCTTTAATCTCCATAATTACATCGCGATCATCATTTGGATCCCTAGGTAGTAACAACTCTTCTAGAATCGCACCAGCTTGATCCTTATTTTTTTCTAACGCCTCAAGTTCAGATACAAATGCAGGATCGACCTCAGCCAATTCTTTACCGGCATTGAAATCATCTTCGGCTAATTTGTAGGCACGGTAGCCAGCAATGACTGGCCCTAATTGTGCATAACGCTTTCCTAGCGCTCTAGCTTTGTTTTGATCATTATGAATTGCTGGGTCTGCCATTTGTGCCTCTAATGATTCGTACTCAGCTAATAACTCATTTACCTTTGCAAATCTCTCCACTTATACCCTCCCTTCTTAAATATGGATGTAAATTAAAAAGAGAGCACACCACATCTTTCGATGCATTGTGTGCTCTCTTTAAGAAAACTACTTAGTGCCGGACTTATCGGCCTTTCCAAAACGCTCCTGGAATTTAGCTACTCGACCACCAGTATCAAGAATTCTTTGCTTACCGGTATAAAACGGATGACATACAGAGCAAACTTCAACGTAAATTGAACCATTTTCTTTTGTACTGCGGGTAGTAAATACCTCACCGCAACCACAAGTTACCTTGGTCTCCACATATTGTGGGTGAATTTCATTCTTCATATTTCTCCTTGATTTTTACTGGATCAAATTCATTTCCTAAAAAATGAACTTGTGAACCAGTAGGACTAGTGAAGTACTAGAGGGGATAAGAATAACTCTCAGTGCTATGTGGTCAAAATTGACGCTTACTTAAGCCTCAACACTCTCCTTGTTAGCAGAGCTGCCAGATGAAGATTGCTCTCCACCTGTAGTTGTCTTTTGGATTTGCAGCAGGAACTCAACATTTGATTTCGTACCCTTCATCTTCTCAAGTAATAGTTCCAGAGCTTGCTGTGGCTCAAGAGCATGCAGCACTCTACGAAGTCGCCAAACAATACTTAACTCTTCAGTACCCATAAGAATTTCTTCTTTTCTCGTACCAGAGGCAACTACATCAACGGCTGGGAATATTCGCTTATCGGCAAACTTACGATTGAGAATAAGCTCCATATTTCCAGTTCCTTTAAACTCTTCGAAAATAACTTCATCCATCTTTGATCCAGTATCAATCAAGGCAGTTGCCAAAATAGTTAGTGAGCCGCCATTTTCAATATTTCGGGCGGCACCAAAGAATTTCTTTGGTGGATACAGCGCAGCAGAATCAACACCACCGGAAAGAATTCTTCCAGAAGCTGGGGCTGCGATGTTATATGCACGTCCTAATCGAGTAATGGAATCAAGTAGTACAACAACATCATGACCTAACTCAACTAATCTTTTTGCTCGCTCAATTGCTAGTTCGGCAACTGTAGTGTGATCATCAGCTGGGCGATCAAATGTTGAAGCAATGACCTCTCCCTTTACTGAACGTTGCATATCAGTTACTTCTTCTGGGCGCTCATCAACTAGCACAACCATTAGGTGGCACTCAGGATTATTAGTTGTGATTGCATTTGCAATTGCTTGCAACACCATCGTTTTACCAGCTTTAGGTGGTGAAACAATTAGACCACGTTGACCCTTACCAATTGGTGAGATTAAATCAATAATACGAGTGGTTAAAATATTTGGTTCAGTTTCAAGTCGTAATCTCTCTTGTGGGTAGAGCGGTACTAATTTAGAGAAATCCACTCGTTCTTTAGTATTTTCTGGTTCAACACCATTAATGGTTTCAACTCTAACTAAAGCATTAAATTTTTCACGTCGCTCACCCTCTTTTGGTTCACGTACTGATCCAGTAATTACATCACCTTTACGTAAACTGTATTTTCGAACCTGTTGAAGTGAGACATAAACATCATTTGGTGATGGTAGGTAGCCACCAGTTCTAATAAACGCGTAACTATCTAAAATATCTAGTAAGCCACCAACTGGCAGTAGAACATCATCTGGTCCAATTACAATTTCACGCTCTTCGCGCTGACCTCGATCACGATTTCTATCTCGACCGCGATCTCGTCCTCGATCTCTACGATGATCTCTGCCACCAAAACGTCGGTTCTCACCACGATCTGAGTCGCCAAAGGATCCGGATGAGTTATTTGAATTATTTACTGCCAAATCAGCACTAGAGTCATTTGTATCTGCTTCTGAATTATTGTTTCTATTATTTCGATTATTTTGTCGTTCCATACGACGAGCCTCTCGTTCGTTTTTAGCAGCCTCACGATTTGCTGCCTGCAGGTCTGCAATAGATTGCACTAACTCTGCTTTTTTAAGGGTAGATGCATTTTCAATACCAAGTTGCCCAGCAACCTTCTTTAAATCACCTAAAGCCATATCTACTAACTCAACCGCATCTGCGCGGCTAGTCTTTTTCTTATCTGCCATTTACTTATTGCCATTCTTTCTTATTTATATTTTTATGAGAAGTACCCAGAAAAAAGGTTTTAATTTTTGGGATTTTTATTTATTGCTGTCGCACTTTCCGACAGGGGTAAATCTACCACACCCAAGAGATATTGGGAAAATACCCTACTGTGCCCCGGTTTTGGCTATCTCTAGCTTTAGCGCATTAAACCCGGGAGCCAATGCCGCTACCTGATCAATCTCATCTTCACTATTTGAATACAAAACCATAACCGAAGGGCCTGCTCCGGAAACTACCGCTGCAAGACCTGCACCACGTAATTTTTTTACCAACGCAATAGTTTTTGGCATTGCAGATTCTCGATAGTTCTGGTGAAGTAAATCTTCTGTGGCAGTAAATAGTAGATCTGGACGCTCAGCCAAGGCATGTACAAGTAAGGCAGATCGGGATGAATTAAGCACTGCATCTTGGTGAGAAATGGTTTCTGGTAGAAGTTTTCTTGCTTTAGCGGTTGCTAATTGATTGTCTGGAATAAGTAATAATGCTTTTATCCGATCATCAACCTTCAAACTGACTGCTTTTCCAACCTCACTACTAATCCCATCTGAACCAACTGATTTTTCAATCCAGGCAATAGTTGCGCCACCATAAAATGCAGCAGCAACATTATCTGGATGTCCCTCTAATTCGGTTGCTAATGTAATCAAATCATCATCACTCATATATTGCTCACCTGTTAAAACTAAAGATCTGGCAAGAGCTAAGCCGCCAACAATTGCACTTGCCGAAGAGCCAAGGCCACGGCCATGTGGGATTACATTCAATGCTCTAAGCGCAATACCTTTTGGCTTAGCTCCCATATGCTCAAAGCCACGCAACATAGACTTAATAACTAAATTCTTTGCATCTTTCTTTACCTCGGATGCACCTTCACCGCTGACATCAACATCAAAGTTTGGTTCATCTAAAACTTGTGCGGCATAGCGATCCCGCAGCTCTAGCGCTAAGCCAAATGAATCAAATCCAGGGCCAATATTGGCGCTACTAGCTGGCACACTAACTTGCGCCATGGTGGCTTTAAAGGTTAAACCACTATTAACTTTCTTTGATGCCATTATTTAAGACCAATTACCTTTGCTGCTCGTTTTAAATCAACTGGAATTACAATCGGCTTACCGGCTGAATTTAACACCCACTGCACATCCTTTAATCCATTACCAGTAACAGTAACAACTATTACTTGTCCCTTTGGTAGCTTTCTTTGTTCTTTCTTTTTAATTAAACCTGCTAGGCCTGCAGCACTTGAAGGTTCAATAAATACTCCTTCTTTTGCTGCTACTAATCGATAGGCACTTAAAATCTCTTTGTCAGTTACAGAATCGATTAAGCCTTTAGAGCCAACTTGTGCTGCCACAGCTTGATCCCAAGAGGCTGGATTACCAATTCGAATCGCAGTTGCAATAGTTTCAGGATTTTTAACAATTTTATTCTTAACAATTGGAGCAGCACCAGCTGCTTGAAATCCCCACATCATAGGTAAATTTCTTACCATGCCAGCCTTTTTATACTCTTGATAGCCCTTCCAATAAGCAGTTATGTTTCCAGCATTACCAACTGGCATGACATGAATATCTGGCGCAGTTTTTAACATATCGACCACTTCAAAGGCTGCAGTTTTCTGTCCTTCAATTCGGAAAGGATTGACTGAATTCACTAGTGATACTGGATAATTTTCAGATAACTCTTTAGCCAGAGTTAAACAATCATCAAAGTTGCCCTTAACTTGTAATAACACCGCGCCATGAGCAATAGCTTGAGCTAGCTTGCCCATTGCAATCTTTCCTTGTGGAACTAATACCACAGGTTTCATTCCTGCTTTTGTAGCATAAGCAGCAGCACTTGCACTTGTGTTACCGGTAGATGCGCAGATAACTGCTTTTGCACCATCCTCTGCCGCTTTTGAAATCGCCATTGTCATACCACGATCTTTAAAAGAACCAGTTGGGTTAGCTCCTTCAACTTTTAACCAGACTTCATTACCTAATAATTTAGAAAAATACTCAGCATGAACTAATGGCGTCCCACCTTCACATAATGTAATTACTGGTGTTTGTTCAGTTACTGGCAACCATTTTCTATACTCATTAATCACACCTTGCCATTGATGAGCACCTGATTTTTTACCAAACAAATTAGCAATAGACATTAGTTAATTCCCTCAACTCGCAAGACGCTTGCGATATCGGTCACGGCAGATAGCTTGCCAAGATCTTTTACAGTTGCACTTAATGAGGATTCGGTGGAGCTATGAGTCATCACAATTAACTCAGCCTTATCTCCTGCTCCAGTTTGCCGAACAGTTTGAATAGAAACTTGATGAGAGGCAAAAACATGGGCTACAGATTCAAGTACACCAGGCTTATCTGCCACATTTAATCTAATTAAATACCGAGTTTTGGTCTCACCGATCGGTGCAATTTTAAGATCTGCGTAATCACTTTCTTTTGGACCTAATCCACCTGAAACTCTATGCCGAGCAACCGCTACTAGATCACCAAGCACTGCACTTGCAGTTGGCTCACCGCCAGCACCTCGACCATAAAACATCATTTGGCCAGCAGCTTGCGCCTCCACAAAGACAGCATTAAATGAATCTCTAACTGATGCAAGTGGGTGATCCCTTGAAATTAAAGCTGGATGCACTCGAACCGAAATACTTCCATCAGCAGTTAACTCTGCAATCGCTAACAATTTAATTACCATATCAATAGCTTTAGCTACCTTCACATCAGCAGAAGTTATTTTTGAAATTCCTTCGCGATAAACATCTGCATCTGTGACTCTTGAGTGGAAAGCAAGACTAGCCAAAATAGCTGCCTTAGCAGCTGCATCAATGCCTTCAACATCAGCAGTTGGATCAGATTCGGCGAAACCAAGATCTTGTGCTTGCTTTAGCGCATCTGCAAATGCTGTGCCGTTTTCATCCATTTTTGTCAGGATGTAGTTAGTTGTGCCATTAACAATGCCCATAACTCTCAAAACATGATCTCCGACAAGTGATTCTCGTAATGGACGAAGAATTGGAATTGCGCCAGCAACTGCTGCTTCATAATATAAATCCACATTCGCTTTATCAGCAGCCGCATACAAAGTGGCCCCATGTTTAGCTAGCAAGGCCTTATTTGCAGTCACAACTGATTTTCCATTTTTAATTGCAGTAAGAATCAAATCTTTTGCTGGATCGATCCCGCCGATTACTTCAATTATTAAATCTATATCTGGGTCAGAAACAACTGAATTTGAATCGGTAGTAAATAAATTTACTGACACACCCTCACGCTTTGTTTTGATATCTCTAACTGCAATTTTAACTAGTTCTAAATTTGCCCCAGCTCTAGAAGATAGGTCTGCCTTATTGCTAACAAGTAGTCGAGCGATTTGTAGCCCAACAACGCCACAGCCCAGCATCCCTACTTTCAGTGTTTTCATGGAAGTAAGTATCTCAAACTTATGACAGTTGCCGTGGCGCTTGATCTACATCCAGATTAAGCAAATCTTGCTCATTTTCCCTGCGCACAATCAATTTGGCGCTGCCTTTTTGCACTGAAACTACTGCTGGACGTGGCATGTGGTTGTAGTTGCTTGCCATGCTCCGGCCATAAGCTCCGGTTGCTGGCATAGCAAGTAAGTCACCTGCCTTTACATCTTCAGGTAAGTCAATATCTAAAATTAAAATGTCTCCAGTTTCACAATGCTTTCCAACTAATCTGCTTTTGACTGGTTTCGCACTTGAAACTCTATTTGCTAAAAATACCGAGTATTTTGCACCATACAAAGCAGGTCGAATGTTCTCACTCATGCCACCATCAACCGAAATGTATCGACGAATTGAACCATCATCTAAAACTACATTCTTACTTGTCCCAACGGTATAAATTGTTGTTGTGGTTGGACCCACAATTGCCCGGCCTGGCTCGATTGAAATCTTTGGAATAGAGATCCTAGCTTTTTTGCACTCTGTCTTAATCACTGTCGCAATCGCAGGAATTACATAATCAGGTGCAATCGCAGTTTCAGATTTAGTATAAGCAATTCCAAATCCGCCACCAATGTTTAATTCAGCAAGCTCTTTTCCATACTTGGCTTTAAATGTAACTAGTACTTCGATTAATCGTTTAGCCGCTAATGAAAACCCATCAATCTCAAAAATTTGAGAACCAATGTGAGAGTGGATTCCCGCTAAGTTTAAAGATTTTTCTGACATGCACCGCTCAATTGCTTCACTGGCACTTCCAGAAGCTATTGAAAATCCAAATTTTACATCTTCATGTGCAGTAGAAATAAACTCATGAGTATGTGCATCTACACCAGGAGTAAGCCTTAAATAGATCTTTTGAACCTTACCTAGACTTTGCGCAATTGATGAGACTCTTGTAATTTCATCAAACGAGTCGATAACTATTGTGCCTATACCTGATGTAATAGCTAACTTAATCTCATCCTCTGATTTATTATTTCCATGAAATTCAATCGCTGCAGGTGGAAATTTCGCAGCCAAAGCCACTTGTAATTCACCTGCACTGCAAACATCAATACCGACATTTAATTCTTTAAGCCATTTAGCAACTTCAATACTTATAAAAGACTTTGCCGCATAGTAAAGCTGGCAATCTTCAAACTCTGAGGCTAAAGCCGCCTGCCAAGCTTTAGTCCGTAAGTAAAAATCATCCTGATCAATTACAAAAGTAGGTGAACCAAACTCTTTGACTAGTTTTTGGGCGCTGCAGCCGGCGATCGAAAGATCACCGCCAAATTCATTCTCCTTAGCAAAGAGTAAATTGCTTGAGAATAATGAGGTTGGGTAATTACTACTTTTCATCACATCTTCTCCGGAGCACTAACACCAAGTAAATCTAAACCATTACTAATAACTTGTGCGGTAGCAAGGCAGAGAGTGGCTCTGGCAGAGTTTAATTCAGTCGGTTTCTCATCCCCTAATGGCAGTACTCGACAATCGTTATAAAAGCGATGGTACTGACTTGCTAAATCTTCAATATATCTAGCAACTCGATGTGGCTCTCTTGCTTGTGCAGCAGCTGAGACCACTCTTGGAAACTCTGCCAATAGTCCGATTAATTCTCGTTCACGCTCATGAACTAATAGCTCTGGATTAAAACTCTTGATTTCATAATTAATTCCATAATCTTTAGCATTTCTAAGAACAGCACAAATTCGAGCATGTGCGTATTGCACATAATAGACAGGATTTTCATTTGTATTCTTTCGTAGTAAATCAACATCCATAACCATTGGCGTATCAGTAGGAAATCTAATTAGAGTGTATCTAGCAGCATCTTTGCCTACTTTTTCTACTAACTCTTCTAAAGTAATAATTGTGCCAGCTCGCTTAGAAAGTTTTATTTCTTCGCCACCTTCAATAATTTTTACCATCTGGCCGATCAATATTTCTACATCTTTATCTTTATCATCACCAGCACATGCTGCTATCGCCTTAATTCTTCCGACATATCCATGGTGATCAGCCCCCAACATATAAATACAAAGATTGAATCCGCGCTCTCTTTTACTCACATAGTAAGCAGAATCTGATGCAAAGTATGCAAATGAACCATCTGATTTAATCATTACTCGATCTTTATCATCACCAAAGTCTGTAGTTCTGAGCCAGATAGCACCCTCTAACTCATATACATGCCCTTGCGCCTTTAATTTATTCAATGAATGATCAAAGAAATTATTCTCATATAACGCTTTTTCTGAAAACCAAACATCAAAATGGGTTCCAAAATTATCTAAAACTTTATTTTGTTGAGCTAATTGAAGTTTGTAGCCAGCATCGCGAAAAGCAGCTATCGATTCACTCTCCGGCAATCTAACTAAGTCGGGATTACTTTTTTGTATTTGGTTTGCAAGATCTTCTATATATTCACCGTGATAACCAGCTTCAGGTCGTGGTTGATTTAATGCCGCTGCCCTAATTGAGGCGCCAAATAAATCCATTTGATTTCCGCGATCATTAACGTAAAACTCACGTGTAACTTCAGCGCCAGCTGCACTTAAAACTCTGCCTAATGAATCACCAACAGCTGCCCAACGAGTATGTCCTAAATGAAGTGGCCCGGTTGGGTTTGCACTTACAAACTCTAGATTTATCTTTTTTCCAACTAGCAAATTACTAGAGCCATACTCTTTTCCAGCAGAAATAATTTTAGGAATAATTGCAGCCTGGCTGGCGGTCGCCAAAGTTATATTTATAAATCCAGGCCCAGCAATTTCAGTCTTGCTTATGCCTGCCGGGGTTAATAAATTATTACTGTTCATAGAATCGATAATCACCTGCGCAATCACCCTCGGCTGCAAATTTGCCTGTTTTGCTAGCGTTAATGCAATTGAGGTTGCATAATCTCCATGGTCGCGATTTTTTGGTCGCTCTAAAATTATTTGAGCGGGAATCTGGCACTGAAGTAAGTTGGATTTTTTGGCAATTTCCAGCGCTTTATGGATTGCCGCAGCAACCTCACTCTGCACTGAATCTGCACTCATTTGAGCAAGGTTACCCGCTTGAGCTTGCTAAAGGTCGCTGAGTTTTGGTGATGCCGCTATTTAAGCCGTAATCTTTGCCCCTCACTTACTTAGCAATGCGGGAGTGGTGAAATGGCAGACACGCAGGTCTTAGGAACCTGTGCTTCGGCGTGTGGGTTCAAGTCCCACCTCCCGCACCAGTTGTATTTAATAATTTTGTAAGGAAGGCTAGAGGCATGGCAGATAAAAATTTCTTATCATGGGTTGGATTTAAGGGCGAGGATGATAGCAAGCCTGCGCCATCACAAAATGCGTTAGAGAGAATTCGTGAGCTGGAAAGTCAGTTAAATGATCTTCGCTCTAGACGAGATATAACCGGATTAAGCCGTGAAGAGTTTGAAATATTAGCTACCGAAACTGCAATGAGCATTATTAAATCTGCTCAACAACGTGAAGCTAAGGCCAACGCAGCGGTATCTAGGATAGTAAATGAAACAAACAGAACAGCCAAAGAAAAATTAGATAGTGCTGAATCTAAAGCCAAAAGCATTCTTTCATCTGCTGAATCCCGAGGTCGTAAATACATATCAGCAGCCGAAGATGATGCAGCTGAACTTATTATTAATGCCGAAGGTAAAGCTGACGAGATATTAAATAAATCAGCTCGTGAGGCTGCTCATATGACTACAGCAGCAAGACGAGATGCTCAAAAGTTGATTGAAGATGCGTCAAAGAATATTATCGATTATCGCTCTTGGTTATCTTCTGCAATCTCTGAGGCTGAAAGATTACATAGAGCACAGAATGCATCCCTAAATGCCGCAGAACATGCAATTCAAGAGTCAAGACAAAAACTAAAGCACGCCTTTGATCGACTTTCACAATTGCAAATGGATATTAATGCAAATCTAGATGGCCAAAATAGACCTGCTGGAAAAACATATGTACCGGGTGCCGGCAAAAAAGCAGCAATTGCTGCAGCTAGAAAACAAAAAACAGCTAATAGTAAAAAACAGAAAAAGAAGTAACCTAAAGTTTGAAGTTAATAACTTCATCTAGGTGATATTTTTATGAGTTCAAAAAATACAACTGGCAAAATAGGTATTCGCCATATCTCCTCTATTGATGGCCTAAGAGCAATTGCAGTTACTGCAGTGGTGCTCTATCACTTAGGTATCTCTTGGATTCCAGGTGGATTTCTAGGAGTTGATTTATTTTTTGTCATCTCTGGATATGTCATTACTCGTTTAATACTGGACTCAATAAATCAATCAAGCGCATTAGATCTACGTGCATTTTATGCTGCACGATTAAGAAGAATTTACCCAGGTTTATTATTCATGATTATCTCCACCATTATCTTTATTGGTGTTTGGGCACCGGAGGCAATAAAGAGATTTTTGACTGATCTACCCTATGTATTAACTGGCACGATGAATTGGTCGCTAGTTGCCAGACAGCAAGATTACTTTGAAACTATAGGCAGACCGCCACTGCTTCAACATACTTGGTCACTTGCTGTTGAATTGCAATACTACTTAATTTGGCCCATCATTTTGCTTACAGTTTTAAAGTATTTTGGCAAAAGACATATTGCTCGTTCGGCATTAATCATTGCCATGGTATCTGGTGTTGTCTTATTTTTTGTGTCTTTCCAATTAGATCAATCAAATGCTCAGCAAGTTAGCCATATTTATTTCGGTACAGATACTCATTCGATTGGCTTATTCCTAGGATCAGCACTTGCTGTCTCTTGGATTCCACAAAATCTAAGTGCAGATATAGAAAAAAGAGCTCAAGATGTAATTGATGGAATTGGCGTAGCTGGTTTATTGGGTTTAGTTGCCACATTTTTATTTATTGATGCAAACAATGCCAGCCTTTATCAAATCGCCTTTCCATTAGCTGGAGTATTTGGGTGCTTGGTAATTATCTCCTTAGTTCACCCAGCATCAAGATTTGCCCCAATTATTAGTAGTGCCCCCTTTCGCTGGGTAGGGCAGAGAAGTTATGGAATATACATATGGCACTGGGTTATTTTCCAAGTCACCCGTCCCAGTGTTGATTTAACTGGTGAAACCTGGGCGCTTTATTTAGCCAGAGTCTTACTAGTACTAGCGCTAGCTGATATCTCACTTCGTTGGGTAGAGATTCCATTTCGCCAAGGAGTAGTTCAAAACTGGTTTAGAGGAATGAAGTATCGCTCAGCTAAAGTAAAACTTCGCCAGCAAATATCTATTGTGGCTTCAGTAATAGTTGTGCTTGGCATTACATCATCTATTTCAATACAGGCTATTAATAAGGGAGAGCAGATTGCTACCGATATAGCCCAAGGTGGAGATGATCAGAATTTTGAACAGAAAGATCTCGCTGACACAACTGGACTTTGGGTAACTGGCGATAGCGTAATTTTGGGAATTAGAAGTAAATTAGAGAGTAAAGAACATGTCTCATTGGTCAATGCCCGAGTCGGCCGACAAGCTCCTGAATTACTGGCAGCACTTCGAGTAGATCAAGTTGCAGTGCCAGAATCACCAGTTATCTTTAATCTAGGAAATAACAATGCTCTCTCTGAACAAACAGTGATTGATATTTTTGAGGTTGTTAAAAACCAACCCCAAATTATTGTGGTGAACACTGCCGTTCCAAGACCTTGGCGAGAGCAAAATAATTTGATTATTTCTAAAGTTTCATCCCTTTATTCAAAAGTAACCTTAATTGATTGGGATCGAATTTCGAAAGATCGTCCAGAGTTATTTGCACCAGATGGCATTCATTTAAGTCCATTAGGTTCAGATGTTTATGTAGATTTAGTATTGAGTGCATTAATCAAATAATTTGTAAAAAAATAGCCCCTGATTTCTCAGGGGCTATTTAAATTACTTGTTACGGTTTAAGACCAGCTACCTGGCAAACCGTGAATCTTACCTTCCACAATTTCACCATCTGCATAAACTGTTGAGACTTTAACCTGCACCCAACCAGATGTATCGTTCTTAGTAATTTGTTGCTTGAACTCGCTCGCTGGCACAGTTGCTACCAAGCGCCAATCGCCTACGCCGTTATCGCGTAATTCAACGTTGTAGCCAGTAATACCAGCAGATGCTGCTGGTGCTTTCCAATTTACCATGGCGCCAGTTTCGTTATAAATTGAAACAATGCCTACTGGAGCTTCATAAGCTGTAATTGGAGTTTCACCTGGCTCAGTTGTTGGCTGTTCAGTTGGTGTATTACTTTCTGAAGCCACTGGTGTTGGTGTAACAGTTGTTGACTCAGAGGATGAATTTTGAGAGATAACTGCAACTGCCAAAATTAAAATACCAACTACTACTGCGATCACAACAGCCTTAGAGGATCCTGAGCCACTATTTGTGCTTACTGAGGATGCCCTTGGGGTGGCAGCAACTTGCTTAGGAGTTGATGAGATTGAAGAAATGGAAGATCGTGATGATCCACTAACTGGCACGGCAGGAATTGAGTACCGAGTAGATGAGCGGGCTGATCGCTTTGCACTCTTTTTTACACTCTTCTTTGCTGAAGATTTTTTTACACTCTTCTTGGCTGAAGATTTTTTTACACTCTTCTTAACACTGCGTTTTGCAGATGCTTTCTTAGCTGCTTTCTTCTTTGCTGCCACTTAAAACTCCTTTAGTTATTTACGCTAGTTAAGTTCACTAACCTTATTTAGATGAAGGTATTCCTAGGGAAGGATGAGATAAGGATACAACACCAAATGCGTGATTTATTCGAATGAAATTAGAGCAGTTCAAGCAGAAGCGGTGCGATTGCCCGTAATGCCCGCCCGCGATGGCTAATTTCATCTTTTACCGCAGGAGATAGTTGCGCCAAAGTTTTATCAAAACCTTCTGGCAAAAAGATCGGGTCATAACCAAAGCCATTATCACCATGTGATTGTTGAGTAATTTCACCCTTTAACTCACCTAGCATCTGGTGCTCGACGTTATGACCGCCGGCAGCTGGTTGGTAAAAGGCGACCACCGTTTTAAATTGTGCTCCCCGACTGCCAACTGGTGTATTAGCTAATTGGGTTAAGACTTTCTCAATATTTAATTTATCCCTCATCTTGGCATCAGATCCGCTATAGCCAGCGTATCTGGCTGAGTAAATTCCAGGATCACCATTTAGTGCGTCAATAAATAATCCACTGTCATCTGCTAAGGCAGGTAGGTTTGTAAAATCTGATATTTGCCTAGCCTTTAACCAAGCGTTTTCACTTAGGCTGTTTCCACTTTCAACTACCTCAGGTAGATCTGGAAAATCAGCTAGACCTAGAATCTTTATATCAGTAGCTAAATTACTAAGTAATCTTTCCAACTCTGCGATCTTGCCAGTATTTTTTGATGCTAAAACCAACTTAGACATTTTGTAAAATTATTTAGATAAGGATTGGATTTGAAGTTTTGTTAAATCAGCACAGCCCTTAGCGCCTAAATTTAATAATTGATCTAGTAAATTGCGATCAAATGGTTTTCCTTCAGCAGTTCCTTGCACCTCAATAAAATTACCATCACCGGTGCAGACAATATTCATATCAGTTTGTGCAGCAACATCCTCTTCATAGCAAAGATCTAAGGTTGGTATGCCGTCTATGATTCCAACTGAAACTGCCGCAACTGATTGGGTTAAGGGATTTGATTTCTCGGCAATGTGGGAATTTGATTTCGCCCAAGATATCGCATCCGCTAGGGCAACATATGCCCCAGTAATCGCAGCTGTTCGAGTGCCACCATCGGCCTGCAACACATCACAATCAATTACAATTGTGTTTTCACCTAATGCTTTCATATCTACGATGCCACGTAAGGATCTACCAACTAATCTGGAGATCTCCTGTGTTCTGCCACCTAATTTGCCCTTAACACTCTCGCGGTCAGATCTAGTATGGGTAGCTCTAGGCAACATGGCGTACTCACTTGTTACCCAACCCTCACCCTTACCAACTAACCAGCGAGGCACACCTGGGGTAAAGGATGCAACACACAAAACTCTAGTCTTACCAAACTCAACTAGGACTGATCCTTCGGCATTATCTAACCAATGGCGGGTAAATTTAATTGGACGTAATTGATCACTTGATCTGCCATCGATTCTGCTAATGATTTATCTCCTCTTTTTTTTCTCTCGTTAAATTTAAGCGCTTAGTGCTATCTTTAAAGTTGTTAACTCTTAGATGTTAAATCTTATTAGTAACTGATACTACCTCTGGGCCTAGAAATCTTCGTGCTAAAGCGGCAAAACTGCTTGCATCCCCAGTTGCCACAAATCTATGTGTGGCAGGTGAGCTTTGGGTACTTAATAAATCAGCCTCAACTAAGGTTTTATACAGATCCTTTGCCGTCTCCTCAGCGCTGGAAACTAAGGTGACATCATTTCCCATGACATAGGAGATCACACCAGTTAACAATGGATAGTGGGTGCAGCCTAAGACGAGAGTATCAATCTTGGCCTGCTGCATTTGAGCTAAGTAATCTTGGGCAATTTTTGTAATCTCATCCCCTGAGGTTTTACCCTGTTCAACAAACTCAACAAATAGTGGGCAGGCTTTAGAGGTAATTTTTAATTGCGGTGCCGCAGCAAATGCATCTAAGTAAGCTTTGGAATCAATGGTGGCGGTTGTGCCAATAACGCCGATATTGCCACTTCTAGAAGCAGAGACAGCTCGGCGAACTGCAGGTTGAATAACCTCAATTACTGGGATGGTGTAGCGCTCGCGTGCATCACGAAGCATTGCAGCACTTGCAGTATTACAAGCAATCACAATTGCTTTGACGCCAGCGGCAACTAATTGGTCCATTATTTCTAGCGCGTAAGTTCTCACCTGAGCAAGTGGTCTTGGACCATATGGGCCACGGGCGGTATCGCCAATATAAAGAATTGATTCACCCGGTAGCTGATCGATTATTGCTCGTGCAACCGTTAAGCCACCAACTCCAGAATCAAAGATTCCGATCGGTGCATTCTTATTAACTGCAGAGTTGATTGCCATTTGAGGTAAGTGTAAATGCAGCCATCAGAAGTAGTGTTATTCAGAAAATGTCCGATTTGCCCTCTTTTACCTGAGAAATCTTAAGAATTAAGGGGAATTCGGGGTGGATTGTCTTGATGAACTGGCTGGTAACCACCACGCTATTGCCTAGGCAATTAGTCGTAGCCTGCATATGAGGTTACGAATCTTTGCTGGCTTGTGTCCAAAAGGATATGAGCAAACTAAATGCCTATGGAGGCTTTTTAGATGAACTCAATTGCATTATCTGCAGATCAGTTCGGCATCGTTTACAACGTCCTTTCATTTGGACTTGTATCAATGCTTGCCTGCACCGTATACACACTAGTTTCACAATCTCGAGTACTACCTAAGTACCGCACAGCACTTGTTATGTCATCAATGGTGACATTTATTGCTGCTTACCACTATTGGAGAATTTTCAATTCATTTGATGATTCTTTTGTAGATGGTTCACTAAAGGTAGGAACTGGTCATGGAACATTCAACGAGGGATATCGCTACGTTGACTGGATTCTGACTGTACC
>JACCED011785910.1_pt1 | contig 21769 bp, 18 predicted proteins | sample 7455021 | NCBI WGS metagenome assembly JACCED01 (sample SAMN15323456, study PRJNA562643) | freshwater metagenome | isolation source: river surface water | place: USA:Blue River Watershed | collected 2017-08-19
CGCGATCAACGGGTGCGATGTGAATTGGCAATACAGCGACGGTTCAAAAGTCACCAATTTATGGAATGCGACTTTGAGTGGTAGCAATCCATACACTGCAAAAAATCTGAGTTGGAATTCTACAATCCAGCCTGGCCAAACAGTTGAATTTGGTTTCCAAGGTACCAAGTCGGCTGCAGTCGCTAGCACTCCTGTTGTAACTGGCAGTATCTGTCAGTAAATCAAAATTAATTTTTGCAAAGCACAGGGCTTTAACAGCTCTGTGCATTTGTTAACTAATCAAAAGGAAATGCCATGAAAAAATTATTCAGCGCTCATAAATCAAAGATTGGAAAAGCTATTGCCATTTTAAGTGTAGGGCTTCTCGCAGCACCTGCATTTTCCCTTTCGCCACTTGCCCCCACTTTTTGGAAAGTGCAGGACGGAAAATTAATTGATCCGAATGGAAATCCGTTTGTGTTTAGGGGGGTAACCATCAATCACACCTTGGCTCCTCAAAAAACCGTGCAAGCGTTGAAGGATATTGCCGCAAAAGGCGCTAACTCTGCACAAATTGAATTCGCAATTCAGGGGAGTTTTCCCCGTCCTGTTGTTGCTGAATTACGAGACATCATTCAGACCTGTAAAGATAATAAATTGGTTTGCGTCCTGGAGCCCAATGACGGGAGTGGTTATTCGGAGACATTGAATTCGGTAAGCCCAAGCATTATGGCCTATTACTGGAGCTGGAATGACTTGCGCGAAGTGCTGAATGGTGCTCAAGGTCATATTATTCTTGGGCTTAGTAACCAGATTCTAGGAAATGTTTATTCGGATTTCGACTATGTTGTACGGATGGAAACCTATCTCTCAGAATTTAGAGCAAACTTGCCTTACGGCTTCATGATAATGATCGATGGAAATAAATGGGGTCAGGATAGCGATAAGGCAATGTTGCAATTAGCTGCCAGAAACCTCCAGCGAGGTGGCGATTATGCGAATATTATTTACTCCGTAGATATGTTTGATTCCTACACGACTGGGGAATCGGTGCGCAATTACATTTCGAGTTTTTCCGAACTTAAAGCGCCTTTGGTAATCGGCGGTTTTGCGCCTACCGCATATTATCATCCCTATAACACTAGCCCACGTCCTGCTGTGGTCTATGATTTGCCTGAAGACTTGGTAATGCAGTATGCGGAGCAGTATGGTGTGGGATACTTTGGTTGGAGTTGGAGTGGTAATGAAAATTCGGCTTTGGATATGGCGGTGAATTACAATCCAACAAATTTAACCCCCTGGGGAAAATTGCTGTTTGATGGCACGAGTGGTATTAAGGCCACTGCAAAACCCGCGAGTATTTATAACAGTAGTGCAAGTAGTATCACGAGTAGTTCGATAAACTTTTCTAGCTCCAGTGCGTCTAGTATAAGTGTAGTTAGTTCCTCCTACATGAGTTCGGAGCGAGCCCAACCGTCGAGTTCTTCGAGTTCGTTAATGTCTACTAGTAGATCCAGCTCGTCAATTAAGTCTAGCGTTTCTACCGCCAGTTCAAAGTCATCGTCTAGTTTGGCTGTCACGAAAGCGGTTTGTTCCTATGTGATAAATAGTCAGTGGAACAACGGTTTCACCGCATCTATTCGTATTAAAAACACGTCTACAACCGCTATTAATGGGTGGGATGTGAATTGGCAATACAGCGACGGTTCAAAAGTCACCAATTTATGGAATGCGACTTTGAGTGGTAGCAATCCATACACTGCAAAAAATCTGAGTTGGAATTCTACCATTCAACCTGGACAAACTGCCGAGTTTGGTTTCCAAGGTACCAAATCCGCTGCTACAGCGAGCGTGCCTGTAGTATTAGGAAGTATTTGCCAGTAATCATTAATCATTTTTCGGACGTGCACACAATGGTAAACCATTGTGTGCTGCCGGTTTTTTTAAAAAAGGAAATTCCATGAAAAGATTATTTTCTCACCGTAAATTATTACTTGTAAAAGCCATAGGGGCACTTGTCTTGGGGGCATCGGCTACATCTGCTTTTGCATTGTCGCCGGTAGCCTTAACCGGGTGGACGGTGCAAAACGGAAAGTTAATGGACCCTAATGGTAATCCATTTATTTTTCGTGGTGTGACCATTGATCACGGCCGTGCACCGGATAAAACAATACAGGCACTGAAGGATATTGCCGCACTGGGTGCGAATTCTGCACAAATTGAATTTCCATTAAATTGGACGGTTCCCTTTACTTATCCGCGTACGGCGGTAACCGAATTAATTGGAATTATCAAAACCTGTGCAGAAAATAAATTGGTGTGTGTACTGGAACCGAATGATGTTGCTGGTTTCGGTGTGGTAGATGGCGTCGCTAGTCCCTCCAACACGGCTTCTTTATGGGATTCAAGCGATATGAGAATGGCTTTGTCGGCACCTGGCGTGACGAACCATATTATTATCGGTTTTGGTAACCAACATTTTGGTCATGGCACAGAACAATTTTACAGAGACACAGCCCAGAGCTATACCCATGGGATACTAAGTTCGTTACCGCCGAATTTTATGATAATGCTTGACGGTAGCGATTGGTCGCAGGATACCACCAAGGCAATGCATTATGTTGCACAGGGTATCAGTCAGGACAGTACATTAAAAAATCGTGTGATTTTTTCTGTGGATTTTTTTGATGATTATCAAGATCCGGAAAAAGTACGTGATTACATAGCCAGTTTTGCGGAAATTGGTGTTCCACTGGTTGTTGGTGGATTCGGCCCAGCGCCTTATTACCACCCGTTCAATACGACTATTCCTGTGCAACTAAATGCACCGCAATTGCCGGCTGCCTCAGTTATGCAATATGCGCAGCAATATGGAGCTGGCTATTTTGGATGGAGCTGGAGTGGTAATGAAAATTCTGCATTGGATTTGGTTGCTAATTGGAATGCAAATGCTCTGACCAATTGGGGTAATTTGTTATTTAACGATGTGAATGGCATTAAAGCAACTGCTAAGCCAGCCAGCATTTTTAATGGTACTACCAGTAGCGCTAGCAGCAGCTCTGTTGCTTCAAATAACTTTCCTGTCGCAGTTATCGATAACGTTGCGATGGAGTACGTTCGCTGTGGAGTGGTTTATGGTAAGGCCTCCGCATTACGTTCGACGGATTCTGATGGTGATACGCTGAGTTACAAGTGGACTGTGAGTGGCCCAGAGAACTATACCTCTACTAACTCGGAAATTCGGTTTTCAATGTTTTGGCCATTGGTTGAATACAGGGTAAATCTGGAAGTGAGCGATGGAAAGGGTGGTGTCAGCGTAGCGACTACGGTGATGAAACATTCTTACTCTAACGTTTGTCCGCAGCCATCTTCTTCCGCATCGAGCCATTCCAAATCGACTAGCAATTCCTCAAGCTCTATTAGATCTTCCAGCTCAGTGCAAACCTCTAGTTCATCGCTTAGCTCATTGAATTCATCGAGGAGTTCATCGAGGAGTTCATCGAGCACTGCGGCGGTTGGCAAGTGCAGCTACGTAATTAACAGTCAATGGAATAATGGCTTTACCGCAGCTATTCGCATAAAAAATACCACCAGCACTGTGATTAGCGGTTGGAATGTGAATTGGCAATACGCAGATGGTTCCAAGGTTACTAATTTGTGGAACGCCACATTGAGTGGAACTAATCCTTACAACGCAAAAAACCTGAGTTGGAATTCAACTATTCAACCGGGACAAACCGTTGAGTTTGGATTTCAAGGTACTAAATCCGCTGCCGTAGCAAGTATTCCTGCTATTACCGGCGCGGTCTGCGAGTAAATAAAATAAATTTGGCCTCACGTTGTGGGGCTTTTTTACGTTAGTTGAGAATTAACCACAAGGAAAAATGAATTATGAGTTCGTTATTAAAAAATTCGATTAAGCAATTCAAAAAAATCGGTCTGGGTTTGGCGGTTTTGGCCGTTACCCAATCAGCATATTGTGATTGGACGGTGCAAGGGAGTCAGATTATTGATCCTAATGGCACACCCTTTGTGTATCGCGGTGTGAATTTGGGAATATTGCCTGATGACGCATCGTTACCGTTTGTGATGAGCGATATCGCCTATTCAGGCGCAAACGCAGTGCGCATTCCTGTGCAGGGTATGGGTAATGATCGTTTGACGCGGTATGTAGAGCAGTGTAAGCAAAATAGATTAGTTTGCGTACTTACGGATACCAGTATTTACGGTTATGGAGATAATTTTGGACCCTCGAATCAGTCAGATATCTTGTACGCATGGTTAAGCCGCAAGCCGGTTCTTGATGCCTATAAAGATTACGTCATCGTCGATATTGCCAGTGGCCCTAGCGGGAATGGTGGAAATCTTATAATGCAGTTTTACGAGTTTATCGTTGTGCTTTTACGGCTACAAGGCGTTACGAATCAATTAATGATTAGTGGTTCGAATTGGGGGCAGGACTGGAGTAACGAACTGCGCGATAATGCCGAGTACATACGTTCCAAAGATAGTTTGAACAATGTTATTTTTTCCGTGCATATGTATGAAGCTTATAGCGATCCCGCGACTATTCGTTCCTATCTGAAGTCTTACCTTGATCGTGGCTTACCGATTGTTGTGAGTGAGTTTGGCCCGGTTCGTCGCGATAGAAATACTAATGAGTCTAGAAACCCCTATGTGAATAATACCGTTGCTGTAGATTCCATCATGGCGACGACTCAGGAGTTGGGTGTTGGTTATTTGGGGTGGACCTGGAGTGGTTACACCACTAAATTTACAGATTTGAATATGTTTACCGCGTTTGATCCAAATAAGATTACTCCCTGGGGAACTCGATTGATCGACGGCGAGAATGGCATTAAGGCAACAGCCAAACGTGCATCGCATTTTTCAGCAGGCAGCGCCTCATCGCGTAGCTCTTCCAGCGTGTCCAGTGAAAATCTACCTCCTTACGCGGTCATTACGGGGCGTGTTGTAAATCCTGCGTGTGGTTCGGCATTTGCGGAAATGAGCGGCGCCGATAGTAAGGATCCAAACAATGATCCACTGACTTATTCGTGGCAAGTGTATGACTCTTCACTTTATTCTTATCAAAATTTCACTGGACGGGATTTGAATTTTCCTATTCGTTCAAACGTTGTTTATCAATTTATATTAGATGTGGAGGATGGTCGCGGTGGAAGAAGTACGGCGACCAAGGATATGAGCCTCAATTTCCCGAGCGCTTGCCCGCCACCGCCAAGTTCATCCTCATCGATGCGCAGTTCGAGTAGTCGTTCATTCAGTTCAAGCAGCAGTTCGTTTAGCTCGCGTTCCAGTGTCAGTTCGCGGCCGTCGAGCAGCTCGGTATCTTCACGCAGTTCATCCAGCGCTGGAGCGACCAAAGCACAATGTAGCTACGTTATTAATAGTCAGTGGAGCAATGGGTTTACCGCAAGTATCCGCATTAAAAACACCAGCAACACGGCGATTAATGGTTGGGACGTGAATTGGCAATACGCCGATGGCTCAAAAGTGACTAATCTGTGGAATGCTACCTTGAGAGGATCTAATCCGTATTCGGCAAAAAATCTAAACTGGAATTCTACGATCCAACCAGGGCAAACCGTAGAGTTTGGGTTCCAGGGGAGTAAATCGTCCGCTGCGGCTGCGGTTCCTGCGGTAACGGGTGCTGTGTGCCAGTAATCCCGCGTTTCTATTAAATAACCGGTAAAGATTTTTAAGGTAAAAACCAAATACTGGATCAATAAAAATTGCCCCGCACGTGCGGGGCTTTTTTTGTTCGAGCTATCGCAAAATTTACAGGTGTTTAAAGTGAATATTAAAAGCTGCTTTTGATTTGTACGGAGAATTGATATTTGTCGATTTCAGGGCCGCCATCGAGCGGGTAGGCAATATCAATATGAGTGACGTTGTGAACGTTATCGTCTTTACCACCGGTACGGGTTCCAGAGATGCGCAGCCCTACGCCGACACTGCGCAACGTTTGTTGAAAGGTTTGGGTGACCGCAGAGTTGCCCCATACGCGCCCCTCGTCATAGAAAACGGCGGCGCCCATATGAAACAGCGAAAGCCACTCTTTCTGGCCAAAAAAACGTTGTTCGACGGTGAATAGGCGCAACTTGTCGCCGGCTTGAAAGCGGGCAGGGTAGCCACGCAAACCTGTATCACCTCCAAGCTCCAGGGGTGTATCGATAAAAAGATTTTTACCGTAAGCCTCTTGCACATGCGCATAAAATTGCCCACGTTCAAAATTTTGCCAGTGGTAGCTCAGGCTAAGTTGATTAACGGATTGTGTGGTTGCACCTGAACCATAAAATCCGGAGCTGGTAAATTCACCTATCAATAATTGCTTGGCGGATAAAGAATAGGCGCGTGAGTAATCCACTTGCACCAAGGTTGTTTGGTCTAAAGCGGATGCGTTGGCATTGACGGTTCCAAGGCGAATTCGTAGCTCCGCGCCGAGGTTAATATCTTCTACGCGATTAATTTGTTGGATGTTATTGGCTTCTATGAAGTGGTTGTTCGTGTATTGATATTCTGCCCAGAGTGTTTGGTAATCCCGGTCGTAAGGCAGCACGAATGGTTCAGGGCCGGTGATGGTCGGTAAGTTAAAAAACTCATCGTAGTTGTCGTCATAGCCAAACAACAGACGATGGGTGCGCTGGTCGGTTGATTGGGGAAAACGAAAACCATAAAAAACAGAATAAGCATTACTGTTGTGTATAAAACGTGCCGCTTCATCTCCAGCGTTAAACAAGGTGTCTTCTCGATCAAAGTCCTGAATGGTTATTCCACTGCTCCAGGGGGTGCGAATAGATGCGAATGGCTTGGAGAAACTGAACAATTGTGCTTTACCGTCGCTGTTATCCGAGTAACCAAGGGATAATTGATTTTGGTTGCCGACATTGGGGTCGCGATACACAATTTCATCACTGGTACGTTCTTCAGTGGACTTGTGCTCTACCTTCACCGTTTTACCCAAACCCAAAAAATTTGAGTCATGTAAACCATAGCCATAATGGGTATTGCCGCCGGAGCGTGAATAGGTCAGCTTGGGCACCAGTGTCCAGACTTCTTTCACATCTACCTGTACTTTTGGAGGGGTAGACTGTTCGCCATTTTGTTCGACCAGCTTGACATGCGCGTCGCCAATAAACCGTTTACTGCGCAAGCGCCGTGCACTTTCGTCGAGTAAATGTTGATCCGGCACCTCACCTTCTTTGAAGGTCAGTTCCTTTTTTATGGTGCTTGTTCTGGTGTTGATATGTAGACGATTCACCAAACGAAACACCCAGTTGTTCTCGTCTGGATTGGATTCATCAAAGATCGGGTGAGTGTTAATTTCTATTTCTTCAATTTCCGGCATTGACGGCTTGCTTGCCGAAGATGGAGGTACATCACTGCCGTAGACGTTGGTGTTGATAACACTGGCTATCACCACTGAAAGGGTGAGTGGAACTAACGCCCCGATTCGCTGTGTAGACATAATAACCCTGTTATTCGCGCGCATTTATACGGAGATTATAGCCAACCCGGAAGATAGCGCCGGAGCATGCCTTAGAAATTGTTCAGGTATGTTTGATTATGCACGGGAAAACTTAACGCAAAATTAAGTGTTAGTGGCGGATGGGAAAACTCGAGAATTTACGCTTTTAGGGTAGATAGCTCGCTACACAGACGCAGCGAGCCAAGAGTAGAGTTATAGCTTGAATTGATCTTTGCCTTTGTCATCTTCGTCGATGGAAATTCGGATTGCTAGAAATTCATTGCCAAGTGCAACGCCTTTCACTTCAACGCGTTTGCCAAATGCGATGGCAAAAAAGCTGGCTGGGTTTATGGATTTTCCTTCCGCATCGCGATACTCAGTGTTTTCATCAGTCACGATTTTGCGCCCGAACAGGGTAAAAGAATCAGCGCTAATACTGGTGATAATACCTTCCAGTTCGCGCTCTTCGGGCTCATTGTCATCGTTATCTTCGCGTTCAATTTTGGTAGCGATAAAGCCGGACTCATTGGAGTAGCCGGTAACTTCGACCGCATCACCCACTTGCAGGCTGGATAAATTGAAACGTTTAACCCGGCTACTGCCTTTGTCTTCATAGCGCGTAGCGATGGTAGTGCGAATGCTGGTTCCGTCCACTTCCAAGGTTCCGGTGACTATGCCAAATCCGGCGCTGTTGTTGACAGTAATATTGGTAATTTTGCCGGCAATTTTGTTATTGACTTTGTGTTCAAACTCTAACTCCTCGGCTAATAACTTTCCGTCGCTTGTCACTTTGCCGTCCACTTCAACCTTGATACCCGGCGCCAGGTTTTTGGCTTCACCATTGTCGTAACGGGTTTGAGCATTCGTGGTTACCTGCATTCCAGCAACTTCAAAATCCATTGCTGAAACAAAGCGTGTGATATATCCCTCAATCGATACAGACTTTATGTTGGTGGAAAATTCTGTGGCAACGCGATTGACTTGGGTGGCCAGGAATAATTGGTTGGTATCCTGAATTCCGCGAACACTAACAAGCAAGCCATTGCGCAAATTCTGGTTCCCCAAATTCAGATTTGCACCCGCGTAACTAATTTGTTGTTGGTTGAGTTGGAAGGTCATGTTCATGGTGTTTACATCGCGTACAAACCCTTGCAGCTGCTGCGATGAATTATCAGCAAGTTCAATACGCGTTGCGCTAATACTGCCGTCAGATGCCAGTGATCCGCTGACTAAAATCCGCGCACCCGGCGCTAACCCTTGCAATCCGCGTGGAACGATTTTCACATCAAAAATGGTGTCGTTGCTGATCTTAATTTCCTGATTCATTACAACGAGCGTGTTGCCAGTCTTGGTAGTGATTGTTCCAATAAGATTCGGTGTAAATTCAATTTTGTCGGCGCTGGCGCTACCGTCTTTGGCGATGCTGCCGATGAGTCTGACTTGATAGCCGACTTGCAGATTTTCTTCCATGGCCATATCACCATTGATGAGAATTTGCGCCTTGTCCGAGTTGTAGCGCACGCCATTCACAATCACACTGCCGAAGCCGTCGATAGTGCCCTGAGTGCCAGTCGCCACGGGCGCGCCGCTACCATCTATGCCGGACACATCGCTGCCACCGGAGCCACCGCAACTCGCGAGTAGTAATACACAGAGCGATGCGATCAACCGTGTTAGAAAATGGGTCATTGTTAAGCTCCTTTATCTGGCTCGGGCTGATTGGCGTCCACTGGAATGGTCTCCGGGGTCTCAGGCTCGATCAGATGACTAAATAAATAAGTGCCGACACCCATCCGCATAAATTCGTTGGTGGGTGAGCCGGGTGAATCGTTTTGTTCGTGTTCACTAAGCCATGCATCAATTTTTTCCAAAAATGCCTGACCTTCTTGCTCAACATATTCGCGAAATGCCGCAAGGGTATCGGGCGACATTTGGGTGTTACTCGCGCGCCGTTCAAATTGTAACGGTTGCTGTTTGTTGGCTTTGTATAAATTGTGGTGCAATGTGTTGCCCAGATCGCTGATGACGCTACCCGCACGTAAGAGCGCGCCGGGGTCAGACTGGGTGGGAACAAAATAGCGTTTGGTTGCAATGACTTTGCCGTCAGCAACGTCTTCCACTACGCCAACCCGTTTTAATTCTTTTAATAAGGCGCTGGCAGGAAAGTCGCCGCCGTAACGACGCACCAGCAGGGCAAAGCTCTGCTGTTCACCTTCGATGCCCAAGGGCAGGGGATGGTTCCCTGGCGCGCAAAAATCCGGGTCATGGTGCCATGCGGAAAGTAGACGGGTGAGGCGATCCTGATGTTGTTGGTTGTGTTCGCCTTCGCGTGGATTGTTGAGCGATTCTTTAATGCGGGAGACTTCTTTGCGGTCGATGCCTGTAAGTATAGCCACGCGGGAAAGATTGGTTTGGCGACCACGCAAGCCGAATTCATCCGAAGCGACCTGGACATAGATTTGTTTGCAGATCGCGACCAGATCTTTATGAGTAACACCATTACGCAGCAAAATACCGATGATCGGCTCCATCAGTTGCCGACATGCAGCTAAGGCTGTGTCTTTTGGAGTGCTCATAAATTGGTAACCGTACTACGTATGACTAATGCTACAGATGGCCTTTATAAGGGTGCCGCGAAATGTACCAGAAAAAACTCTCACAAAACGCTAATCAAAATAAAAAGCCCCCGCATACCCCTTGGGGTTGGTATGCGAGGGAAATGCTTAGTCGTTTATCTGGAGCTAATTAGTCCTCCAGTTCAATTTTCAGGGCGATGGCCAGTCCGTTTTGAGTAAGGCCTTTTACTTCAACTTCTTTGCCTAATGCCACCGCGAAAAATTCTTCCAGCGAGGCAAAACCTTCGAAACGGGTAAGGGCATTTACTTGAATCACTTGGCCTGCAACAGTAATGCTGCCGTCGCCAACCGCTTCAACTACACCTTCGACTTCCAGTTTCCAGTCTTTGTCGCCAAAGGCGTGTGGGTTGTGACGCTCAACACGAGTGGCGATGTTGCGTTCTGCCGTGGTCGCTGTGGCCGCAACTTTGTAGCCGCGCACATGGAGCGTATCGCCAGTTGCCAGATCTTCCAGATCGAAAAGGCGCACTTTGGAGCGGCTGCGATCGTTGAAGCTGGTGTCTTCAGTAACCTCGAATACCATTCCGTTCACGGTGAAGGTTTTAGTGGTCAGGTTGATTGCATCCACTAACCCTTTCTGGCTGATTTTGGCTTTGTAATTGAGTTTGATTTTTTTGGCGACCAGATTCTGGTTCGCATCCAGCTCGCCGTAGACCTTTACTTGGGTACCTTCTAACAGGTCATCGCTGTCGCCACCCTCAAAACGGGTACTTGTGGTAATCAAAATCACCGTTTCTTCGATAGTAAAGCTGGTTCCACTGATCAACTCGGTAACTGGGCCGCTAAGGGTTACGAGATCACCTTTTTCGTGGTCATCATCATGTTTGAAACCCAGGTGACTTGGATGCAGGTTGCCAACGGCGACAAAGACATCGGCAGAAAAACTACCAATTACGCGTATTTTCAGCCCATTTTCGAGCGTCGCTCCACGGAGTGCAGAGAGAGTTGCCTTGCTGTAGTCCACCAAAGTGCCGTTGATGGTGAAAGTCATCGCGGTGGTATTCAGATTTTCAATGTCACCCGTCAGTTGGTATTTGTTGTTTGCCAGTGACGACTTGACGTCAATGCGGGTAGCGACGAGCTTGCCGTCCGCATCGGTGTAACTACTGACTTTAATAATGTCGCCGACTTTCAGTTGATCCACGGTGACATCGTCATCAAAAAAAGTATCAGCAGTAATGATGATGGTCTGCCCAAGTGCGATTAGCGTGCCGGCGGTTAAATCGATGCTCGTGATCGGGCCAACCAGTTGTGATTCGCCTTCCAGCTTAGTGGCGGTGCCGTGAATACCATCGCTGTTTACCTTGCCGCTGATACGAACGATCTGGCCAATTTTGAGATCAGACTCAACCAGGCTCTCGCCGTCTATCTCGATGGAAGCACCTTTCACATCGTAGTGAACACCGTTGACTATCACGCTGCCAAAGCCGGTCACCATACCTTGGGTGAGCTCTGCCTGTGCTGTGGCATTGCCGGGTGTACTGGAGTTGTTGCTACTTGTACTACTGCCACCGCCACCACCACAGGCTGCCAACAGCAAGGTGAGTAGTACTGGGGAAAGTCGTAAATAGTTCATGATTCTTACCTCTTGCTTATTGCCTTCTCAAAATCCTGTCGGGGCCTCTCAAACCCTTCAGGTGGAGTAGGAAGTTGTTAATCTTCCATATTTGGTATTTTATTTACCAAATATGGAATTTGTTGTGCGTTAAGTCAAGATTTTGAAAGTCATGGGTCACAAATAGAAAAGCCCCGGCGCGTGGCCGGGGCTTTGGGTGACAAGTGATGTGACGAGCGGATCTGACGAATAACTTAGTGGATTTTAATCAGGAACATCTTGGGCCACTGTTTACCGGTTATCCAGAAGGCGTTACGGGTTGGATCCCACGCAATCCCGTTGAGGACTTGCTCACTGTTATCCAGTTTGACCTGTGCTCTGAGGGCGGCAAGGTTGAGCTGGGCCAATACTTTTCCGGTGTTTGGATCAATTTTCAGGATGCGGTCGTCGTGCCAGATGTTGGCCCACAATACGCCATTCACATATTCCAGCTCATTGAGTTGGGATATTTCCTGCTCGCCATCGGTTACCGTCAGGGTTTTGGTAATGCTGAAATCCGTTGGCTGATGATAGTAAATTCGCGAACTGCCATCGCTGCGAATCAGTGCTTTACCGTCTGTGGTTAGGCCCCAGCCTTCGCCGTTGTAGCTCATACTTTTTTCGTAATTCAGTGTGGCTTTGTCATACACCAATAACGTTTTTTCCATCCAAGTCAGCACGTAGAGCTTGTTGTCCAGCAGTGCCAAACCCTCGGCAAAATATTGGCTAGGGATGGTTTGCTTTTTGGTGAAGGGGGCAGAGATCTTGGCCCAGGTGCTATCTGGTTCTGTAATGGGGTAGGTAACCAGCAGCGATTGATTGTAAAGGCCGCTGGTTTCATAAAACTGTTTGCCGTCAACCAGGAAGCCCTGGGTAAATAGCACTGGTTTATGCGTGCGTTCAGCAATTACTTCGTAGCTTAATTCGTCTGCGGCAAATGCGTTGCTGGCCCAGAGGTTGGTAATCAGGCTGCCTACAACCAAGAGGTTCGTAATCAGCCGCTGGCTGGTGCACAATAGTGTGCTGTAGAGGGATTTTGTGGCAATCATAGGATTTGCAAAGTTCTTATTTGAAAGGCGCACATCATGAAGCGTTTGCGGTCGTTTGTCAGTATCACCTTAATTGGTGGTTTGTTGGTCATTTTGCCGATTGTAATTTTCGCCTGGTTAGTAGATTGGTTGTTGGGTTTGGTGCACGCGTTAATCCAACCGCTCAGTTTGTGGCTTGTTGCGCAAACTACTTTTACTAATTACGTTGCCGATGCGTTGGGTGTGTTGCTGTTGCTATCAGGATGCTTCCTGATCGGTTTGTTTATTAAGACCAGTGTGGGTGAGTGGGTGCATGATCAGATAGATGCCTGGTTGACTCGACTTGCTCCTGGCTACAAAACCATTCGTGAAGTGGTATCCCAATTGCTGGGCGGGGAGGGCAATACCTCGTTATTAAAAGGTGATGTGTGCCGGGCTTACATTATGGGGCGTGCGGCGGGCGTGTCGGTTACCGCGATAGTCACGGCGAAACATGCTAATGGCGATTTCACTGTTTACGCACCGACTGCACCCATTCCTACCTCGGGATTTGTTTATCATCTCTCAGCAGAGTGTGTAGACATGTTGCCCCATGTCAGTGTGGAAGAGGCGATGCGGACGGTGATCGCCTGCGGCAGTGGCTCGCAGGTCATCTCTGAAATTCCGGATGGCGATGCGCAGCTTGAATATTCCAAAAACGAAAAAGGCCGTTAAGCGGCCTTTTTTCTTTTTTGTTGGGTGTATTTAACGTTTTTTACGGCGGATTAGTCTTTTTTCTTCGCCTTTTTGGCGGGTGATTTTTCCGCCTTGGCCGGTTCACCTTTTTCTGCTTTCTCTACTTTTTCTGCTTTGGCAGGTTTGTCGGCGCGGGTGGAAATCAGAGCAACTTCAACGGGCGGCAAGCGTGGGTTTTCACCGCGCTCGCGGCTTTCCACGTAGTTCAATGCATCAGTTACCGCTTGGGTGACTTTGCGTTCGATTTCTACCATGTCCTGCGGCGACATAAAGAAAGTCATATCCACGTCATGCCGGATGTAGCGCGGCGGCAAACGATTTAAGGCAACGCAGGCAACATCGGCTAGAAAATCCCTGTCCCCCTGTTGTACCCGCTCGCTTTGGTCAAATACCTCCTGAACTACCAGTCGCTCATAATAGTTATGCAGAAAATCCACTTCATCTTCCAGAACATAGGTGCGGTTAGTCAGCATGGAATTGCCTCTCTTTGGCTATTTTAGTGGGATGCTAAGGAGTATAGACGCTACTAACGCTTATTCTTGATCAAATCTCTAATTAAGAAGCGGGCCGGGTTCAACGCATTTACCAGCTCGCTCGCAAGCGGTTGCGGCTCCTGGTTGATGTGGGCCGCGAGTATTTCTGCGCACAGGGGCGTATATGCAAGCCCGCGCGATCCATGGCCGATATTGATGTACAGCCCGGGTAAGTACTTTCCTGTTTCTTGCACCGATGCCCGTGCATTTTTACGCAAGGGGGCAAAACTGTGCAGGGTGGCGGTTTCATCAGCTACCGGGCCAACCGCCGGTAAATAATCGGGCAAGGTGCAGCGGAAGGCGACCCTGCCATCCAGTGCACTCACATCCAGATTTTTCCAGTCATCCATTAACTCCGGCAAGGGCGCGCGCAAATTCTCCAGATTAGTCTGGTGGTCTTGCGTGCGTAGTTCTCTGGATTCCTCTTTCAAATTAAAGGTTGCGCCGGTGCAGTGAAAACCCGCGCGCGCCGGGGCTATGTAACCTTCGCTGCAGATAACGGTTTTAATTGGTTCACTCGACGCGGTAGCAGGTAGATAACTGATTTGCCCGCGAATCGATTTAATTGGCAAATGCTGCGTCTGTGCGAACGCCTGTGCGTCACGTGCCGTGGCGATAATTACGATAGGCGCATGTAATTCGGTGTTGCTATTAACGCACCACATACCATTGTCGTGCTGAATATTTTGCACCTCGCATGCACAGATTAACTGGATAAGCGGGTGATCAATCAGTTGTTCGCAAAGTTGCACGGGGCTAATCCAGCCCGCATCAGGGAAATAAAGTCCGTCCTGGCTCAAGGGTATTCCGGCAAGATCGCTTGCTTGTTTTGCCGTCACAAATTGCACGAGTTCCGTTGCAGTGGAAAATTTTTCACGCAGTTGTGTATGTAGTAGTTTTTCAGCATCGTCATGCGCGAGTTGCAATACGCCGGTTTGATCGCCAATAACTGGCCAGCGCGTGGCGTAAAACGATTGTGCAAATTGCAAGCTGGTTAAATTGAACTCTGCTTGAGCTTCTTGCTTGTGCGAGAGTTTTGCATAGAGCACACCTTGCGGGTTGCCCGACGCTTCTGCGGCAATATTATTGCTGCGTTCAAGCAAGGTAATTCGCCAGCCGCGCTCGGCCAATGCGCGGGCACTAGTGCAACCGGCAAGTCCAGCGCCGATAATGATTGCATGTTTTTCACGTGGGTTTACCGGGGTGCTATTAATTACCCAGGGTAAAGGGAACTCGGAGAAGCTTTTATAAAAGGGTTGTGGATAAAAATTATCGTTGCAGCTATCAGGAAATACAGCGGTGAGCATGTCACGTTTGCGACCAAAGCCGGCGACTTTCTGTAACCTGAAGCCAGCGAATTTTAACCCTTTTTTTACGATCGATGCCGCACTGAATGTTGCCGCTGTGGTGCCTGCCTTGCTTAATTGATGAATGCGAGAGAATAAATCTTCACTCCACATCTGCGGGTTTTTTGACGGAGCAAATCCATCCAAAAACCAAGCGTCAACTTTAGTGGAATATTGTGCGTAAAGCGGATCGGTAGTTGCGAGTAATTGTGCAAATCCGCGCGCGGCATCATTAATAATCAAGGTGAGCTTGATGCGTCCATCCATGAAGGATAGCCGGTGAAATCCTTCGCCTACAATGCAGGGGTAAGCATCGACAAGTTGTTGTGATAGGTTCTTTAGCTCAGGCCAAAGCGCTAACGCGCGTTGCAAATCACTTTTGCTCAATGGAAATTTTTCCACGGTCACAAAGTGCAGCTGCGCACCGGCCGGAGCCGTATCTAACCACAACGCCCATGCAGCCAAAAAATTCAAACCGGAACCAAAGCCCGTTTCGGCTATTACAAATTTTTCAGAGTGCTTTAATTGTTGCCAGCGTTCAGCAAGTTGGTTGTGGCGCAAAAAAACGTGGCGTGTTTCTTCCAAGCCATTGGCACGGGAAAAATAAACGTCCCCAAATGCGCTGGATAAAGGTTGCCCATCCGCATCCCATTCCAGTTGAGCGTAGTGGATATGATCGGGATTTAGTTGGGCGCTCGGTTGCTGATCACTCACAGACCGAATTCTTCCAGGACTTGCGCACACCATTCCTGAATGCGTGTATCGCTTAATTGAAATTCGTTTTCTTCATCCAATGCCAAGCCAACAAAATAATTGCCATCGGGCGTCAGGGCTTTGGAACCTTCAAATTCATAACCGGAACGCGGCCAGTAACCGCAAGGTGTCGCGCCGCGATGAACTAATTTGCTGTGCAAATAACCCATGGCGTCCAGGAACCATTCGGGGTAACCCACCTGGTCGCCCAAACCATAAATCGCAATTTTTTTTCCGGCGAGTTCCAATGAATCCAGATCGTCCCAAATCTCTTCCCAGTCCTCCTGCAATTCGCCGTAGTCCCAGGTGGGGATGCCGAAAATCAGATAATCGTAAAACTGGGTTTGGATGATCGGTGTTTCAGCGATATTAAAAAAATCCACACGTTCTTCACCGAGACATTTGCGAATTTTCTCGCCCGCCATTTCGGTATAACAGGTGGAGCTGCCATAGAACAGGCCGATGGTGTTGGTTTCACTCATAGCAAATACTTAGGTTGTTAAATCAGGCTTGCCCAGGTTTTTACCCAATTGCGAGCGAGGGTTGCCGGATCATCTCCGCTACAGGCATCTAATATCAGCGGCTCGCCAACGCGAATTGCGCCCAGGTCCTCAAAGGCGGTATCCAACGCTTTGCCCGCCTCATTAAAGGTGGTGTAACTGCTATCCGCCAGATTAATCACGCCATAGCGGCGTCCTGCAATACGTGGGAAGTCGCGCGTCAGGTGCAAATACAGTGGCTGGATGTTATCGGGTAATTCACCGGAGCCAGTGTTGGAGTGGCAAAGCAGGATGATCTCGCTGGCATCGCGCGCCAGGTCTTCTGCGCGGGGATAGGTGTTCAAGGATACATCGTGGCCGAGCGCGCGCAATTCATCGCCAACCAACTCGCCCACTTGCTCGGCACCGCCGTAAACGCTGCCGATGAAAATCTGGATTTTGCTCATGCTTACGTCTCTTAGGCTGTGCCGGCCAATTGATCAGCAGGCGGTGTTAAATAGAAAGTGCGCCAGCATACCCTAATTGGCGCCATGCTTCATAAACCATCACCGCCACCGCGTTGGATAAGTTCATGCTTCTACTATTTTCCACCATGGGAATGCGCAAAACCTGATCAGCCGGCAGGGATTCGCGAATGCTCGCGGGAAGCCCCCGCGATTCAGGGCCGAATAAAAGATAATCACCCGACAGGAATTGCGGAGCACTGTGAGCGCGAGTGCCTTTTGTGCTTAAGGCGAAAATTCGAGCAGGTTGCTGCGTTGCTAAAAATGTCTCCCAATTGGGGTGGATGCGCACATCCTGTGTTTCTGCATAATCCATTCCGGCGCGCGTTACGCTTTTTTCATCCAGCTTGAAGCCTAGTGGCTCGATCAAATGCAACTGGCAACCGGTGTTGGCGGCCAGCCGAATTATATTACCGGTATTGGGCGGAATTTCCGGCTCGAAAAGAACTATGTTCAGCATTTGGCGTTTTCACCTTTTATGGTCTATGTTCTTTGGTAAACGTTATGTTTCCGACGCCAATTATAAGCAAGAGTTATTAAATCACTTGCACAATTTTTTGCCGGCGAGCTACACAAATTACCTCAGCAATTGGACACGAGAGCCAACTTTTGAATGCTATTGCGGAAAAAATAACCAGGGTTTTGCGCGGTTCAAAACGTCAGAACCAGATAATCGGGGTGGATTTTACCGCTGAAGGAGTTGCTTTCGCCCATATTCAGCGTTTGGCCACGCAGCAACCCTTATTAGCGCACTGCGATTTTCTCCCGGTTGAGCAAGGCATAGCGCCTGCAGACTTATTGCGCGCACGCCTCACAAAGTTGGGCCTCTTGGGCGTGCCCTGCAATCTGGTGATGGGCTCCGGAAATTATCAATTAATTCTCGGTGAAGCGCCCAAGGTTCCGCAAGAAGAGCTCGCCGAAGCATTGCGTTGGCGTGTGAAAGATCTGGTGCAATTTCCGATCGCAGAAGCAATTATCGACGCGTTCTTTTTACCCGAGGACAGCGCCCGCGGTGGCAACCGTATGGCCTATGCGGTGATCGCCCAGCGTAAACAGGTTGAAGCTCAGGTAGGCTTGGCGCGCGCCGGTGGCCTTGAATTAAAAAATATTGATATTCCTGAATTGGTTTTGCGCAACCTCGCTGAAACCTGTTGCGATACCAAGCGCGGTGTTGCAATTGTGAAATTGCAGCAGGGCGGTGGTAGTTTGCAAATTATCCGCGACGGTAACCTTTATTTATCGCGGCAATTTTCGCTCTCGTACAATGCAGGTTTGTTGGATGATTTACCAGGGGACGCGCTGGTTCTGGAGCTGCAGCGCTCGCTAGATTATTTTGAGCGGCAAATGCGTCAGGTTCCGCCGAGTCACGTGTACCTCTGTGGCGAAAATGTTACCGCCGATAAAATCACCGAAGATATTCGCCGTTCTGTTGCGGTTAGCATCAATTTGCTCAATCTTGAAATTGGTTTGCAATTGGCCGAGGGGATACCTGAACACAGTTTGTCATTGTGTCTGCATGCGATAGGTGCTGCACTGCGTCAGGATACGGTGACCTAACATGCAGCAGATCAACTTATACCTGCCCGAATTTCAACCCAACCGCGAACCTTTACGTAGCGTTCATATGCTTTGGGGTGTAGGGGTATTTGTGGTGTTATTAATTGTCACCAGCTATTTTTCTGCGCAGGGTAATCGCGCGCGCACCGCTGAAATTGCCCAGCGGCAATTACAACTTGAACAAATAAAAATCCAGCTCGCACAACTCGAGCAACAAAGACCCAAGAGCAATCTCGCGGAGCTCGATGCTCAATCATTGCAGTTGGCTCAGGAATTAAGCCGGCGCGAGCAAATCTATCAAGTTATTGCTAACAAAAACCTCGGCAATAACACGGGATTTTCTGCACATTTGCAGGCGTTGGGGCGCCAATCGTTAGATACATTGAGCCTGCAAGCATTTTCGCTGTTGGCGGGTGGCAACTATGTGGAATTTGCGGGTAAAGCTAGCGCAGTTGATCAAATTCCATTGTATGTTCAACGTTTGCGCTCGGAATCAGTTTTTTCTCAATCTGCATTTGGCGTATTGAATGCAGAACCACAACAAGATGAACTTGGTGTGTTTGATTTCTCTCTGGCAAAACAATTGGAGGGGAAAAAGCAGGAGGAGTCCAAAACCGCAGTACAGATGCTGATGGAACTGAACGCCGCAGCGAAAGATAAGTCAGCGTCAGTCGCGGGGCAGAACTAATGGCGAATGTTGCGCAGCAATTAATGGAAAAAATTGATGCTCGTGTAATTCGCGAGCGCGGTCTAATTTTCGTCACCTTATTAGCCTTGGTTTTTTTGCTTTGGAGTTTTCTGTTGCAAAATCGTTTTGACGCTGAGCGCAAAAAGCTCGTATCGCAAGAACAGCAGATTGCCAGCGAGCAAAAAACCCTGGAAGGACGCATCACAGAGTTAACTCTGGCAATGGCAAGCGATCCCGCCATCGCACGCAAAAATGAAATCGCACAACTAAATCAACAGATAGTCGATGTTGAGTCACGCTTGTCTGGACTATCGCAGGGGCTGATTAGCGCCGCACAATTGCCTAAGGCTTTGGAAGATGTTTTGCAAAAAACATCCGCGATAGCTGTGCAGCAAGTTCGGACTTTGCCAGCCACTGAACTACGGCTCGCGGCGAAGGTGGTTCCTGGCGCTAACGGAACTACCACCGTGGAAGAGGGAGGTACGGGAGTTTACAAGCACGGCATGTTAATTCGTGTTTCAGGCAGTTATCAGCAATTGCTCGAATTGATGCGTGAAATAGAGGCCTTACCTTGGCGATTTTATTGGGAGTCTCTCGATTATCAAGTTACTAACTATCCCGACGCTACTATTGATATTCGCGTATTTACACTGAGTTCAGAGGAGGGCTTGTTAGGTGTATAAACGTTACCTAAGCCCGATGCTGATTTGTATTGGTGTAACTTTTTTTAGCGCGAACTTATCGGCCCAAAACGAGGCGGATACCAATGAGGTGCGTGATCCAACAACACCGCTTGGACATTCAGTTGCATATGTAGCGGAAGAGGTTGAGCAAGTGTTGGAGCTAAATTCAGTACTTATCAGCAATCAACGTAAATTAGCCATCATCAATGGTGTCAGTTTGCGAGAAGGTCAAAAAGTTCCGGGCGTTAATGGGATTAGCATTCAAAGTATACAGCCGCAAAAAGTGTTATTGCGGCAAGGTGATAAAGTTTGGGCAATAAATCTATCGCCCAGGATAAGACATTAATCGATGCAGGATTTAATTGAGGCAGTGACAATGCTCATAAGAGTTAAACAAAAAAAACCTGCGAGAAAATCAGGGTTTTGCACAGCGCACAGCGTGATGTTGTTGACGCTAGCAGCCGTATTGTTCGGTTGCACCTCCAGCGACTCCCACAAAAGGCTGATCGGCGAGGAAGCAATGGATAAGGTCGTTGAGCAGCAGCGCGCGCAAAAAGATCACCCGCCATCAGTCCCGGCGGAAGTGAGCAAGACCCTGCTCGATAACAAAGCCATCGCTGCCGGTGGCAATATCAAAGGTAGTTACGATCGCTTCGATGTCTCTGTTCGTGACGTTCCCGCACAGGCATTTTTTCTTGGATTGGTTAATGGTACGGGTATAAACCTGGTGGTGCATCCCGATGTTAGTGGCAGTGTTACGCTGGATCTGAAAAACGTGACGGTTGATGAGGTATTGCGGGTTACCCGCGATATTTATGGTTACGAATACAAGCGCGATCGTAATATTTACACGGTCTATGCCAACGCGTTGCGTACTGAAGTTTTCCAGATTAATTATCTCGACGTGCAACGCGTAGGCGTTTCCGACACCAGTGTAGTGATTGGTCAAGGGCAATCGTCAGGTAACAACAATAACTCCAATTCCAACTCAAATACGGGTGGTGGCAACAACGCTTCCAGTGGCGGCGAGATGGCTAACCTCTTAAGTATGATTGAAAGCGCCCAAGGTAAGAATAATACGGGTAATGCGCGCAGTGGTTCAGCATTGGCGCCTGGCTCGCGTGTGCAAACGCTCAATCGTACGGATTTTTGGAGTTCACTTGAGAAAACCATCGTTTCCATCATTGGCGGCGAAAGCGAAAGCCGTTCGGTAATGATTACCCCGCAAGCAGGCATGGTAGTAGTAAAAGCAATGCCCAATGAATTAAGCGCGGTGCGCGATTTTCTGGAACGCTCCGAATTGAGTGTTAAACGGCAAGTGATTCTGGAAGCGAAAATTCTGGAAGTTCGTTTGAGCGAGGGGTTTGAGGCAGGTGTGAATTGGGGCGCAATTAGCGGGCAAATTGCTGCGTCCAAAAATCTTCAAGACAATTTCGCCATTAACACTGATGGGTCTGGCACGGAAGTAAATGAGTTTCGGCCCGTTAACGTTAATAGATTGTATGTGGATGCGGAAGGAAATTTGCAAAATCTGTCTATTCCTTCGCGAGAGTCAATTGGTGGCACTGTTGCCGGGTTAATTCAAGTAACAGATATTACTAAGTTGCTGTCCCTATTGGAAACGCAGGGTACAGTGCAAGTTCTTTCCAGCCCGCGAGTGTCTACTGTAAATAATCAAAAAGCGGTTATTCGCGTAGGTTCAGATGAATACTTTGTTACCGGTATTTCCAGCAACCAAACCAGTA
>JACCED010767159.1_pt1 | contig 21767 bp, 19 predicted proteins | sample 7455021 | NCBI WGS metagenome assembly JACCED01 (sample SAMN15323456, study PRJNA562643) | freshwater metagenome | isolation source: river surface water | place: USA:Blue River Watershed | collected 2017-08-19
AACCCACGACCCCTTGGTTCGTAGCCAAGTACTCTATCCAACTGAGCTACGGGCGCAGCAAAGTGCAACAGTATATCAGTTTTTACGCGGGTCAACCTGTGATGCGTGGAATCTTGGCAGCTTTGATGGCGCGACCCATCTCGATATAGCCTTTTTCGAGGATTTCTAGATATGCCTTGGCAGATAAGGCAGCAGGATCTACGCCCATATTGGTCAGACGTGCGGCCAGCGCCGGATCGGCCATGGCAGTTAAAGCGGCCTTTTCCAAGGTGTTCACAATCGCCGCTGGAGTGCCTTTCGGAACAGCCAATCCCAGCCAGGAGTCGATTTCCACGTCATAGCCCTGCTCTTTCATGGTTTTGACTTCAGGCTGCTCTACCCAACGCATGGGGCTCGCCGAGGCCAACATCCGCAACTTGCCTGCTTTAATGTGCGGCATGATGTCTGGCGGGTTTTGAACGATCACCTGCACTTGACCACTCAGGACCGCAGTAACAGCCTCTGCGCCCGATTTGTAAGAGATATGTTCGAACTTCGCACCCGTCAAACGTGATAACTCAAAGATGGCCAAGTTATTAGGCGCCGATGTGGTTCCAAAAAACAAACCCTGTCCCGCTTTGGCCGCCTTGACCAAGTCGTCCAACGTTTTGTAGGGTGAGTCTGCATTAACGGCGACACCATAACGGAAACGGCCAAAACCAGCCACGAATTCGAAATCCTTAATCGTGTAGGTTAAATCCATCAGATGAGGCATGATGGCAACTGTCGAATACGTCACAACACCGACCTGATAGCCATCTGGCTTTTGTCGCGCAATATAGGCTGGCGTTAGTGTGCCAAGAGCGCCAGGTTTGTTTTGCACGATAACGGGTTTGCCAAGGCTCTTTTCCATCCCTTGTGCCAGTGCGCGCGAAGCGACATCAGTCGTGCCGCCCGCCCCGTAATTAACAATCAGCGCTACTTCACGATCAGGAAAAGTCTGCGCTTGAGTGTTGCAACTCAGACCCAAAAATATGACCGCAGTCGCGGCAAGACGAACAGATTTGATTAAATTATTTTTCATCGTGTCTCCTCACTATATTTAGTCTTGTTGAGATAAAAATTTAAACCTTACCCACTACAAACATCGCGCACGCTAGGACATAAAAAAGCCGCCATTGATATCAATCGTGGCCCCATTGATGAATCCACTAGACTCCGCACATAAAAACGTAATAGCGTCGGCAACTTCATCCGCCGTCCCTAGTCGTCGAACAGGAATCTGCTCTGCATAGCGCTGGTTGACTTCTTCACCAGCCTGCATGGCCATATCGGTCAAGATGCGTCCGGGCGCCACACAATTTGCAGTGATGCCATGCGGCCCCATTTCCGAGGCAATCGCGCGCATCAGGCCCAGCACCCCAGCCTTGGAAGCCATATAGCTTGGTCCTGCAACAATAGACTTCGACCGTCCGGCCAGCGAAGAGAGGCTGACGATGCGACCAAATTTTTGTGCTTGCATCCCTGGTAAAAATAGCTGGGAGAGTTGCATCACTGTTGTGAGATTAATCATCAACACTTTTGACCACTCATCGAGTGTCACTTCAAGAATACCGCTGGATCGACCATCTGGGCGCTTGGGTGAAATGCCTGCGTTATTCACGAGGATAGAAACCGTACCCAAGCGCGCATCGATCTGCTCTTTCAGTCGTAACAAGAATGCCGCATCGCTCACATCACCCGAAAAGGCCAAAGCGTTCTCTGCAGAAATGCCAAGCTTGGCCAAATCAATCGGCAGACGATCCACCATCACGACCTTACAACCCGCCGCAATTAACTTTTGGCTTGTCGCCAAGCCAATGCCCTTTGCCGCACCCGTGACTAACGCTATTCGTTGTGTCATTTGACGTTGGCCGTATAAAAGGTAATGGGGGGGAATGCATTCTCATCCGTCATAATCTCAATGAGCGTCGTGACCTCACTCTTAGCGGCATCTTCGAGCGCCTTTGCAAGCTGCGCGGGATCACTCACCCGAACACCCATACAGCCACAGCTTCGTGCAATCGCAGCATGATCGACCGGATAAAAATCTACCGCCGAGGTATGTTCACCGAACTTTACGTTCTCAGCGTGTTTTTGATAACCCAGAATGCCGTTATTCAACAACAACAGGGTTACCTTAATACCCATTCTGCGGGCCGTCTCTAGCTCAGACCAGACATGACCAAAACCACCGTCCCCCACCAAACAAAACACGTCTGAATCAGGGCGTGCAACTTTGGCGCCTAACGCCATCGGAAAGCCCCAGCCAAGACCAGCCAAGCCACGCGGCGTAATGAATCGCATGCCGCTTGCCAACGAGGTCAAGCAATTCGCGATCCAGATTGAGGAATAACTGGCATCCGCGACCACGATCGACTGAGCGGTTAAGCGCTTCTGCAATTCATGCATCACACGCTCAGGTCGAATCGGTGACTGTGCAGAGACGCGCACTGGTTCGGACTCTTTAAAATAGCTTTCTCTGGCTTTCGCAATACCACCCTCGACGGCAGCCCGTGCGGCAATGCGCTGCTTAAGATCGCACTGCCCTAACGCGTCTGCCAGGGCATCAAGCGTCAACCGTGCATCACCCACCAATCGCAGAGCCTCATAGTTTCGACCTACCTCTGCTCCATCAATATCCAAATGGATGAAGGTCGCGTCTTTAGGATAAAGCTGCCAGGAATCTGTGCCGTTTTGATTGGTACGATTGCCCACAAGCAAAACGACATCGGCCTGTGCAACCAAATCACGCTGATAGCGTGTAGCACCATTGGGGCCCATGAAATAGCCCACGACTCCAACCGCTAAAGGATGTCTTTCATCGACCCCCCCCTTACCCATCACCGTCGTTGCCACAGGCAAATGCGCTTCGTCCATTAACCGCGTGAGTGCGCGGTGAGCATGGGACAAGTGCACGCCTCCTCCAGCAATCACAAGCGGGCGTTTTGCCTTGGATAACAAGTCTGCCGCACGACGCACCGACTCCGTGGCGGCCACAACTGGATCTAGCGGAAAGTGCCCAAGGTTGGCGCAGCGCCCCGTCTCTACAGCCGGCTCCAAGAGCAAATCAGAGGGCAACAATAAGACAACAGGTCCGGGCCGTCCCGAACAGGCCATCGCAAAGGCCTGATCAACATAATCATCTACACGACTTGCGTCGCCGACGCGCCGCACCCACTTGGCGACCGGGCTAAACATGCCGATATGATCAAGATCCTGAAAAGCATTTTTATCATGATGCAGACGGCTCACATCCTGCACCAGGGCAATGACCGGTATCGAGGCCTTCAGCGCCTCACCGAGTGGGGCCACCAACAATGCTGCTGCAGGGCCGTTTTGCGCAGTCACAATGCCTGGCTTACCCGACACTCTGGCGTATGCATCGGCCATATAGCCACCCGCATTTTCTGTTCGGTACGCAATCTGTTTAATGCCACCATGCTCGGCTGACAACTGAATCATTGTCGGCAAACTCTGACCGAACGTACATACGACGCCGTGACGCTTGAGCGCACGGATCACTGCGTGTGCAACCGTGTTCGGCGTTTTTAGTCCAGTAATGGTCAAGGGGGTTGGCACTGCGTTCGACGCGTTGGTCATACAAAAGCTCGCTACGTTGTCTCGGTTAATGTCGTTTTAATTTTTGATATGCGCCACGTAATGGCGTACATTCTTTATACGATACTTTTTTAATGTTTGCCGCTCCTAATGTCTACACCTACGATAAAACCGAACGTCCAAACCGATATCGCAGTGCACTTACTTAAGGAAATCTGGGGATCGGTTCAAGGCAATGCCTTCGCGACAGACCGGCTTTTTATCAAGGGGCAAGGAAGTCTACCCTCCTACTTCGCGGTCACGGAGCTTGCAGCAGCCTCAATGGGTGCAAGTGGGCTGGCCCTTGCAGAGCTCACACAAAGTCTAGATGTAGCGGTTGATCGTCGACTTGCGTCCCTTTGGTTCAACAAGACAATCTCGCCGCTGGGTTGGAAAATCCCTACCGAACCAGCCTTGGGTCCAGCTGACTACCGCACCCGGGATGGATGGATCCGCTTGCATACGAACGCGCCACACCATCGCGACGCGGCACTGCGTGTACTCGGCGTGCCCGAAAACCCTGAGGCCGTTGCCGCGGCGGTTTCCGAGTGGAACGCAACTGAGCTTGAGACGGCGATGGTGAGCAACGGCGCGTGCGCAGCGGAAATGCGCTCTTGGGCAGAATGGCAAGAACACCCACAAGGGCGAGCCGTCTTGGCAGAGCCTCTTTTGCACTGGCGCAGCGGATCGAAAGGTACATCCTCATCATGGTCAGCAACTAGATCACGTCCCTTAGAAGGTCTGAAGGTCTTGGATATGACACGCGTGCTGGCAGGCCCCGCCGCAACCCGACTTTTGGCTGGACTCGGTGCCACAGTGTTACGCATTGACCCACCTTGGTGGGATGAACCCTCTGGTGCACCAGAGATGAGCCTTGGAAAACGCTGTACGCGCTTGGATCTGCGACAAACGAAAGACTTTGAACACTGGAAGACATTACTGAGCCAGGCCGATATCTTTGTACATGGCTACCGTAGCGACGCACTTAGCACGCTTGGTGTGGACGCCGAACAACGCCAACAAATCCGACCAGGCCTTATTGATGTGTCACTCGACGCGTATGGTTTTACTGGCCCCTGGAAGCACCGCAGAGGATTCGATAGCCTTGTGCAGATGAGCATGGGTATCGCAGAGGCGGGGCAGCGCTTATCAGGCTCAGAGAGACCATTTCCTTTGCCTGTTCAAGCCCTCGACCATGGAACAGGCTATTTGCTTGCGACGGCAATCTTGCGAGCGCTCACAATTCGCTTAGCGACCAGCTTAGGAAGCATCGTGAATGGCTCGCTCGCGCGCACGGGCGCATTACTTATGCAAACGCTTGATGCGAATTTAATCGAACAACCACGCATCGACCCCATCGATCCTGCCGATTGGTCAAAGACGCCAGAAATGACGCAATGGGGTTCTGCTAAACGACTGAAATGGCCGGTGACAGTGACGGGCGTCGACATGGCATGGTCACCCGGGTCTGGCGCACTAGGACGACATTACGCAGCGTGGCAAGATTGATGCACACGACACGCCAGGCAATTCTTCTCACAGTCGCTGCGGTATTTCTCTTCTCCTTACAAGACGGAATTGGCAAATACCTCACCACGTTTCACTCTGCTCTACTGATCGTGTGGAGTCGCTACGCACTTCAAAGTGTTATTTTTGTTGTAGCGTATGGTCCGACATACGGACGAAAACTGATCCAAACACAACAGCCTAAGTTCCAAATTCTCAGAGGCCTAAGCGCCCTGATTTCAACCATCCTCTTTTTAAGTTCCCTAAAGTATGTCCCCATCGGCGAGGCCACAGCCGTGCTGTTCCTCTCTCCGATCATGGTTGTCGTACTTTCTCACTATTTTTTAAAAGAAAAGACAAACAGATGGCAGTGGCTATCTGTTGTTCTTGGTTTGATTGGCGTGGCGCTCGTTGCGCGTCCCACGAGCGCAATATTTACGCCCGCCATTCTATTGGCACTTGGTAGCGCATTTTTTGTTTCTGTCTATCAAATACTGACGCGAAAAGTCGTCGCCACAGATTCGTCGGTAGCAAGCAACTTTCTGACTTGTACGATTGCTTCTCTAGCGCTCGGACTTTGGTTACCCGTTTTCTGGGAGTCCATAAATTGGAGCACTGCAATCTTGCTGATTATTCAAGCGATCTTTGTGATAATCGGCCATCTGTTCCTAACGAATGCTTTTCAGCACGCAACAGCAGCGACACTGGCACCTTTTTCGTATGTACAGATTTTATTTGCGAGCATCATGGGGATTGTGTTTTTTGGTCACTCACCAGACTACATCACATTCATGGGGATGTCCGTGATCATCGCCAGCGGTGTTCTTTTAGTGCTGCGAACGGATCGAAGTTAATCGATACCGTCCGCAAATTAAACCGCCGAGAACTACCTTTCGAACTGCAACCCCCGATAACCCTCTGCCGCGATCTGATCGCAAATGACGCGATACTTGTCGAGTCCGGCGACGTAAGGCATAAACACACGGGGCTTACCTGGAATGTTTGCCCCAACGTACCAAGAGTTTGCGAGGGGGTACAGTGTCGAATCCCCCACCTCATTGACATGTTGTACCCACTTCTCTTCCGCATCTCGGCCTGCTTCGATACGATTCAAGCCTTGACTCTTCACGTGCTTAAGAAGATCCGCAATCCAGTCGACGTGCTGCTCGATCGCAGCAATCATATTGGTCTTGACGGATGGACTGCCGGGACCCGTAATGATCATCATGTTTGGGAAACCGGCTGTCATGATACCTAGATATGTTTTAGGTCCGTCGACCCACTTGCTACGCAGATCCGCCTCGCCATCCACCCGAATGTCGATATCGAGCAGTGCGCCCGTCATCGCATCGAAGCCAGTCGCAAATACAATCGCATCAAACGCGTACTCTTGCTCGGTTGTCTGTATACCGCCGGGAGTAATCTGAACAATTGGATTCTTTTTTATGTTGACCAGCGTCACGTTCTCACGATTGAAAGTTTCGTAATAATCCGTATCAAGGGGCAAACGCTTGGTCCCGATGTAGTGATCATTTGGGATCAAGTCAGCAGCGACCGCAGGGTCTTTCACAATCGTACGGATCTTGTCACGCACAAACGCACAGACTGTTTCATTGGCATCTTTGTTTGTCAGCAAATCCTTATACGCATAGAGGAAGCTGATGTTTCCACCCGTCCCCCACTTCTTTTCAAAACTTGCGAGACGAGCCTCGGGGGTGTCTTCGAGTGCAAGCTTGGTTGGAGGAGGAAATCCAGCGATGCCGAAGGGAGTCTTCAACGCCTCTTTGCGCCAGGCGGCATACTTTTCTTTGTGTGCCTTTACCTCTGCAGGCGTCAGGACACGATTAATGGCCGGAACAGAATAGTTTGCAGAACGCTGAAAGACATGAAGGTGCTTCGCCTGCTTCGCAATAATGGGTATCGATTGAATACCTGAGGCACCCGTACCAATGATGCCAACCCGCTTTCCGGCGAAATCAACTGTCTCATGCGGCCATTGACCAGTGTGATACCACTTACCTTTAAAGGTATCCAAGCCTTTGAAATCCGGCACACGTGGCAACGAAAGGTTTCCAGACGCCATGATGCAAAACTGCGCTTCTAGCACCTCGTGGGTATTCGTTTTTACTTCCCAGGCATTTGAGGAACGAAAAAAGACAGCCGACGTGACGCGCGTATTGAACTGAATATCCCGTCGCAAATCAAAGCGATCGGCAACATGGTTGGCGTACTTTAAGATTTCAGGCTGTGTTGCATAGCGCTCGGGCCACTCCCACTCTTGCTGAAGATCTTCAGAGAACGAATAAGAATACTCAAGACTTTCGACATCGCAGCGCGCGCCCGGATAACGATTCCAGTACCAGGTCCCCCCTACACCATCCCCTGCCTCGAGTACGCGCACACGAAAACCAAGTTGCCGCAAGCGATGCAAGGTGTACATGCCGGCGAAACCGGCTCCAATGACGATTACGTCGTACCGGGTTGAGCTTGCGGCTGCTTGCGTCATGTTCAGTTGTCCTCTTTTATTGTGGCTTGATACCAGCCGCCTTGATGACGACGCCCCACTTGTCTAGTTCAGCCGCTAGCAGATTCGATAGATCTTTAGGTGTACCCCCAAGTGGCGTCGCGCCAATATCAGCCAATCTCTTTTGAAATGCGGGATCTTTCAAAATTTTATTTACCTCAGCATTCATGCGCGCAATGATTTCGGGCGGCGTGCCGTGCGGCGCCAACAAAGCAAACCAAGTCGACGACATTAGCTTTGGATATCCTAACTCCGCAGTAGTGGGAACATCAGGCAATGCGGGTGAACGTGTCGGAGACATTACTGCAAGCGCACTCACCTTGCCTGCTTTGACTTGGCTTGCGATACCTGGAATCAACTGAAACATCAATTGAATTTCATTAGCGATCAGATTGGTGGTTGCCGTTCCGGGCGCGTTATACGGGACATGCACCATCTTTGTCCCTGTCTCACGCATAAACAGTTCACCTGCCAAATGCATGGAGCTACCGATTCCTGTTGAACCGAAATTCAGTTTGCCGGGATTCGCCTCCGCGTACGCGATGAACTCTTTCACTCCTTTAGGAGGCAGTGTCGTGTTTAGAACCAAAATATTCGGGACATCGCAAATCAAGGCGATTGGATCAAAGTCTTTCTGAGGGTTGTAGGCGATCTTGGCATAAAGATTCGCATTAACAGCTAATGTGCCTGCCCAAGAAAACAAAAACCGATAACCATCCGGTGCAAACTTGGCCGCAGCGGCCGCGCCAATATTGCCGTTGGCGCCTGGACGGTTATCAATCACGATATTAGTCTTTAAATTAATCGCAAGCTGTTCAGCCAACATACGTGCGATCGTGTCACCCGTTCCACCCCCTCCAGGAGAGGGAACGGTCAACTGGATCGGCTTACCCGCAACAGGCCAATCGTTCGTTTGGGCAAATACTGACGCTGCACAGAGGACTGTTGCAAGCGATGTAATAACACGTAATGTTTTAAGCATGACCAACTCTCTTATTCAGAAGATTCTTTAGAGGGAAATACCGGCTCGCCCAGATTCAACATCAGGCGATTCGCCCAAGCAAAAATTGCGACTGAGTGAATGAGATCCAGTATCTCGGGTTCAGTTAAACCTGCGTCTTTGAGCTTTTGAATGCTTTGTGCATTCACTTCGCCTGGGCTTGCAGTCAACTCAATTGAAAAATCAACGATAGCGCGCTCACGCGCTGTTGTACCAGCACCTTGTGGCTCGTTGAAGACCTCAATAATGGCATCCTGCCTCTTCGCCAACTGTTCGAAGCGTTGGGCATGCACCGAAGCACAATAGACGCAACCATTCATGCGCGAAACAACCGTCGCACCTAGCTCGCGCTCGGCACGTGGCATTCCCCCGGGAGCATACATAATCGCGTTAAAGGCAACAGAGCGCTGCTTCAGGATCTCCGGTTGATGCACTAAAAACAGGTAGTAATCAGATACCTTCGCTTTTGGATGACTCTCTTCAAGTACCGCCATCTGCTCAGGTGTGGCCGTATCCAGCGAGACCACGTCTAGCCAGGCCTTCCAGCCTAGCGTGTCATTGGTGAAGCCTTTTATATCAATCGGTGCGCTCATGCTGATTTCTCCAAGGCCTTCATCGCTTTAAGTCCAGCAACCAAACGCACTTGATAAGATACAAAAGCAATCAGCTGCGCCAGTGTCACCACCTCTGGCGTCGACAAGCCGGCCTGTGGCAAAGCGAGTAGCGCCTGACGATCTGCCGTCACCGGATCTGTAATTAGGGTATGCGTAAACTTAAGAATCGTGTGCAGCCTGGGACTTTGAATATTCTCCAACGCACCTGCAGAAACAAAATCGATTATTTCAGTGTCCGCACCCAGACGAATCAGTCGCTCAGCGTATTCTTTGGTCAACTCTGGCGCCGGCGTAAGCACACAGGCAAACAGCGCGACATATAGCCGCTCCGTGACCGTCAAACCATCCAACGCGGGATCGAAGAGACCGTTCTCACTGCCCTGCGTCGCTGCAACGACCTTATCTCGCTGATGACGCACCTGGTAAGTCTGATCTTGCGTGGTTAGACCGACCAAGCGATCGATCGTGTCCGTTTGTTTCGCATCAACCATAAATATTCCTTGAGTTAGTTTTTCTTTGGTACAGCTGGCGTCCATTCATCACCAAGTAATTCAGGCTCGTCATAGCGTTGCATGCGCGCATAGTGTTCGTCAATATCCTCGCGATAGAAGTGCGCTGCAATACCTTGAGCGAGACGTTTAGCACCGTCACTGATCGCGGGAATATCCCCGGAGACGGTCCCATGTGTCAGTGCGGCGGGGTAACAAAAGCAATGAATCCGCTCCAAACCCGGGCACTGTCCAGGATTTTTTTCCTTGAACTCAAATGCGGGGCCCAGATCGGGAGAGTCAATCATTTCCTGACCACCAGGCTCGGACGGAGTACTCAAGCGCTGCCCCCAAGATAAAACATTCGGCGCAATGGCGGCGTACTCTGGGCGCTTCCACCAATCAATCATGAAGCCCGTTGAAAAAATGACAAAATCAAGTGCAAAGGCACCTTTCGTTGTGTGTACAACAAAGTTTTGGTCACTCACTTCAAAGCGCTCTAACGCACAGCCAAAGTTAAAGCGCGCGTTATGAAACTTTGAGACCCGCTGTGTACTCCCCCGCGGGGGTGGGACTTGCTGGGTACCGAGGTAATGCCGAATGCGCCATTTCCACTTTTCAGGAAGGCTCATAAATCCGTGCACCATACCGGCGTTACCTGCCCCTTTACCCTTGTTGATACGTGGCAAATCGTCACGACGCACCAGCATGTCCACACTCAGCGCACCAGCCTCGAGCGCTGTCGCAGCACTATCCATCGCCGAGGCGCCTGCTCCGACGACAGCGACGCGCTTACCTTGCAGACTCGCGTAGTCCATGGCATCAGAGGAGTGGGCCCAGAACTGACGGGGTAAGGTCTTTGCGATCTCAGGAACATAGGCGCCGCCCAGGCCATCTCTTCCTGTGGCCATGACTAACCTGCGCGCGCATACGACTTGATGGCCTTGGGGCGTATTGATCTCTAGCTCAACGCACTGATCGCTGCGTGGCGTCACCCGAATGACGTCGTGCGCATTTCGAATGTCGAGTGACAGCACCTGACGATACCAACGCAAATACTCCATCCATTGGGTCCGTGGAATTTTGTCTAACGCATCCCATTGCGCGCTCCCAAACTGAGCTTCGAACCAAGCGCGAAACGTTAATGCTGGCAACCCCAGCGCAGGACCTGTTAGTTGCTTCGGGGAACGAAGAGTTTCCATGCGCGCAGTCGTTACCCAGGGCCCCTCAGACCCCATGGGTGCGCGATCAAAGATGACCGCTTGAACACCAACCATCCGCAACGCCGCAGCAGCCGCCATACCAGCCATACCACCGCCAATGATGGCAACCTCTAACAAAGGCTGGCCATTCTGTAAGCGTTCAACCACCCAGCGTTTGGCGGGCATTTCAAGCCAAGCCAAATCTTGCTGTAGACGCGCTTCGAGCGCCTCTAAACCAATTGGAACCTCAGACGAAATTGACATATAGGCGCTGCATCACAAAGGGAAGAGTCAGGATTAACCCGCCAACATACCCTTAAGCTTACCGCAGGTTCTATGCTCTGTCCGAACGGGCCGAGGGCAGACTTCCGTCCTGTGCGCCCTGATAATGGCCGCCAAACGGCTTGACCACCTTAGCCTCGACGCACTGCACCCCTTGACCAGAGAGATCAAAGTGCGTGAATCCCACTCGCCGCAATAAGAAAATCAAATCCTGAGTGATATCGCCAAATGCGTGCAACTGACCGGTATAGCCGGCTTCTCGTAAGCGTGCCGCCAAAGAACACGCACGCCCATCCGTGAATTTTCCGAATTTAATGCCGATTGCAACGACAGACGCATGAGCCTTGACCCACTCCGAAATTTTTTTGTTAAGCGGTGTCTGTGCACCGTCAACCAGAAACGCCTCGGGGTCGATCAGAACCGTTGCTGTGGATACCCCCAACGCACGTTCGCCCTGCACATCAAATAGTTCAACCGTCATATTTATTAATCCTTAGTATTCGGAGCATCAACCAACAGCGAATCCAATTGCTTGATCGTTCTCGGCAGTCGTCAGAGCCATATCACCCACCTGCGCAGCGGTTAGGGCCTCGCCCATTAACAAACTAACAGGCCCAACGAATGCAGGTAATCCGTCTTGCGCAAGCTCTGATAAAGACATCCGAAAACGAGCGCCTATCGAACTCGCATTCTCGACAACACAAACAGGTGTCGTGACCGATTTGCCGCCTGCAATCAACTCTTGCGCAATCCGTCCCGCTTGTTTACCGGCCATGTACAACACGACCGTCTGCGCAGCCAAACTCACTTGCAGCCACTCATTATCCAAGGCATGCTCTTTGCGGCTGACGCGAGGCGTGACAAACGCCACGCTGCGTGACACGCCCCTCAGCGTCAGGCTCGCCTGAAGATCTGCCGCTGCGGCACAGGCAGACGTAACGCCCGGCACGACCTCTGCGGCTAGACCTGCGGTACGACATGCCTCGAGCTCTTCTGACAGTCGACCAAACATCGTTGGATCTCCACCTTTCAGACGAACTACACGCAATCCACGTTTCGCATATCCAACAATGCTGCGACAAATAAAGGCCTGATCGACCGAGGTTCCATCACAACGCTTACCGACGTTGACCCACATTGCATCCGGTGCTGCAAGGCGCATCCCATCCACGTCCATGAGTGCATCATGCAAAACGACTTGTGCCTCGCCAAGCAGACGCCAAGCTTTGCGCGTCATCAGTTCTGGGTCGCCGGGCCCTGCTCCCACCAAATAGACAGTCGCCATTTGAGTTAAGCCTCTTCGTCCTGGTGTGACGCACCATCTCGGCGTGCAGTCTGGGTACGAATTGCATCAGCGGCCGTGGAAAAGACAGTCTTACCTAGCCGTCCAACTGTCTCGCGAAAAGTTTCTCCAGGGTTGCGTTGTTCTAAGTACGTGTCGAGTACTTGCTCGACCGCGTCCGCTATTTCATCTTCAGCAAAAGCGCGTCCAATAATTGTGCCGAGTGCAGCGGGCGCGCCATGACCCGAGTGTCCACCGAGCAGCAACTGGTAAAACGCAGCGCCATCCTTATCGACACCTAGAATACCAATGTGACCAGTGTGATGATGCCCGCAGCTGTTCATGCATCCAGAGATCCGTAAATCAAGTGGTCCAATGTCCTCTTGTGCGTCGAGCTGTGCATAGCGCGTGGCAATTTCATCAGCAATGGGTAACGACCGAGCATTGGCCAGTGCACAAAAATCACCTCCAGGACAGGCAACCATGTCTCCGATCAGACCACCCACGGCATGGCCCAATCCTAACTTTTCGAACTCACAGTACAAAGGATACAGATCCGCTTCACGTACGGCAGGCAAGACTAAGTTCTGAGCGTGTGTCACCCGCACAAAACCCTGACTGTAGCGATCCGCCAAATCAGCAATCGCATCCATTTCAGCCGTTGTCACATCACCTGGCGCACGCCCGGCCCCTTTCAAAGCAATGAGGACGGCCGCAAAACCGACGTGACGATTCGGCAGTCGATTGCGCGCAAGCCAGTTTGTCCAGCGCGTTAAAGATGTTCCGGAAAGACCAATATCTTGCTTGGTTGGCTCTGCGACCGGAGTCCAATCAGGCTCAACGAAAGACTGCGTGATTCGCGTCAGCTCTGTTGCCGGCAACTTATGTATCCCATCTTTTAAACCGGCCCATTCAGCTTCCACCAGCTGTCGAAAGTGCTCAATGCCTACCGCACGTACCAAAATCTTGATGCGTGCTTTTGTCAGATTGTCGCGACGCCCCAATTCGTTATAGACACGCAACACAGCATGCGTGTATGTCAACAGATCCTGCCACTCAAGTCGGTCACGCAGCACTGGGCCCAGAATGGGAGTCCGCCCTAAGCCCCCACCCACGCGCACCCGAAACGTTACGACGGGATCCACCTCCACCACTTCAAAAGCCAGATCATGAATTTGTACTAGCGCACGGTCTTGTGGCGTACCAGTCAGGGCCACCTTAAACTTACGAGGCAATAGCGCGAATTCTGGATGGAAGGTGCTCCACTGCCTCAGCAACTCTGCATAGGGACGAGGATCGAGGATTTCATCGGGAGCGATCCCGGCCAATGCATCACTCGTAATATTGCGCAAACAGTTTCCACTTGATTGAATACCATGCAAACCAACCTCAGCTAGGTCAGCTAGAGCCAGTGGTGTGTCATCCACAGAAATCCAGTTCAGCTGCAAATTTTGGCGTGTTGTGAAATGACCATATCCACGATCATATTTTTGTGCAACTCGACCTAGTGCACGAAGCTGCTCACTGTTTAACATCCCATATGCGATCGCGATCCGGAGCATCGGCGCATGCCGCTGAATGTACAAGCCATTTTGTAAACGCAACGGCTTGAGCTGATCATCGCTCAACGCCCCACTTTTATTACGCTTGATTTGGCCGGCGAGTTGCTCAGCACGCTCTTTCAAACGCGCAATGTCAAATTCATTAGGTTGGTACATGGCTCAAATGGAATATCGATATAAGTGCCGCAAGCATATGACTGCGAGCAATACGCCGTCCAATAATCATTTTGTGTATGCATATGTAAATCGGTCATAAGGTCAAACAACGATAAGCAAATCACTAATTCGTTGTTCTCAGCATGCGCAGTTCCCCATACCATTCCATCACTCGATCACCATGCGACCCGACACTCAAAGATCATGAAACTAAGCAAACCAACACGTCACACAATAGGCGCAGCGATCTTCCTTTTGTTGATCGGGCTCGCTCTCAATAGCTTCTCCAGCAATACCACGACCGCGATCAGTGCGAGCCAATCCATACCCTCGCTGTAACCCACATTTTGCGCGTCGAGCGCCCTAACCTAGATTTCCATTGACTAGGCTTAAGACTAACGCTACATTTTGCGGGTCTGGTTGTAGCCACCCTCCGCTTGTAGCGCGCTTTGAAAATCACCGTTGGTCATAAACTTTTCGCAGGTGTCATGCTGGTTGCCCTTCTCGTTATCGGCATATTTGTCGGTCTGACGAGTTGGCATCTTCGGCAGGGGTTCTCTTCATACATCGCCAAAGGCGAACTCAGCGATCAGCGAGTCATTATTAGCCGACTTGAGGCGCTCTACTCGGCCCGTGGCAGTTGGGATTTCCTGCGCAGTGACCCAAGCGCCTGGACAACCTTAGTTAGTCAAAATGCGAGTACGCGTGCACACAGCGGGCGCTATGCCCCTGTCTCGGCTTACGAAGATTGCGTCGGGAAGCGCGCAGGCGATGTGGTTCCACACGACACACCGCAAGGAGTTGTCCGGGCAGTATGTCGCCATACGCCTGATGGCCTTGCGGCACGCCCTGAACGACAAGACTCCCAGGATCCGGCGTCTGCAAATCGTCCTCCTCCACGGCCACCCTCTGGACAACTTCCTGGGCTCGCTGGTCGCTTGGTCCTTTTCGACGCCAATCATCAGCGCGTCGCGGGTGCGCCAGTCAGAACGTCCGACATCCTTGTCAAACGCCCGATTGGGCCTTCAGCCAAGCCTGTGGGTGAGCTTGCCCTGATTGTTACTGAAGCGCCAAGCGGAGTAGAACAAACATTTCTTGATCAAAGCATACAAATTATTCGTCTTGTCGCTGCTTGCGCGTTGATTGTTTCTCTGCTCGCCGCTTACCTGCTGAGTAAAAACTTCGTTGAGCCTCTACGAAAAATCACACTAGGCACGCGTCAGCTAGCAAGCGGTCAATATCAGACCAGAATCGAAGCCTCCAGAAGCGATGAATTCGGAGATTTGATTCGCGACTTCAATCGCTTAGCCCACGCCCTTGAGCAGCACCAAAATAACCGGCGTTTGTGGGTTGCGCAAACATCCCATGAGCTGCGTACGCCTGTCTCTATTTTGAGAGCACATATCGAAGCCCTAATCGATGGGGTACGCACGCCAAATTCCCAGGAGTTTGAAGTCTTACAGAAGGAGGTCCTGCATCTCAGCAAGCTAATCGGCGACTTGAATGAGCTCGCACTTGCAGACTCTGGAGCGCTAGCGTTTAAAAAGGAATCTGTCGACCTTCCAGAGTTACTCGTCGACTGCCTCGGCTCTTTTTACGAGAAATTCAGCAACGCAAAGATCAGCCTATCCGTGCAGCGATGCGCCGCCGCTCCAGTGTTTGGTGACGCAAGTCGACTGCAACAGCTATTTTCGAATCTTCTTGAAAACTCGCTTCGCTATACCTCGGCTGGCGGCAGCGTAGACATTAACTGCTCTCGCACGGGTAGTGCTGTTGTGATCACCTTTGACGACACCCCGCCTGGCGTAGAACCGACTGCACTCGCCTCGCTGTTTGATCCCTTCTTTCGTTCAAACGAATCGCGTAATTCCAACGCGAACGGATCTGGTTTGGGCCTTGCCATTTGCAAATCGATTGTGGTCGCACATCAGGGGGCAATTACAGCAAAACAGTCCCCGCGTGGCGGGCTAAGAATCGAAATTGTTTTGCCATTATTGGACCCCCGCGCATGAACTCGACCCCTTCGACGATTCTCATTGTTGAAGATGAGGTAGCCCTTGCCGCAATTGTCGTGGACTATCTAAAACGAGATGGATTTTTGTGCATTCACCAAACGTCAGGTATGCACTGCGTTGAGACCATCACAAGTCAGTCGGTTGATCTGGTGTTACTAGACGTCATGCTCCCAGGCATGGATGGCTTTGAAGTGTGCAAAGCCATTCGTAAGACGCTATCAACACCAATCATTATGCTCACAGCGCGCGTCGAAGAAATCGACCGTCTGATTGGCTTAGAGCTGGGTGCAGATGACTACATATGTAAACCTTTTAGTCCGCGCGAAGTGGTCGCTCGGGTCAAAACCGTATTGCGACGCCAGCCGCTCAAAGCGTCATCCGGTCAAAACACCGGCGCAGACACTACGCAGGGCATCACCATCGACTCCGATGCGTTTTGCGCCTATATTTTTGGTAAACGGCTAGAGTGCACGCCCTCTGAATTTAAACTATTGAGTGCGCTCGCAAGTCGACCAGGCAAGGTCTGGTCACGAGAACAGTTACTCAACGTTTTGAGGGATGAGAAAAACGTATTTGACCGGACCATCGACAGCCACATAAAGAACATCCGTAAAAAGCTTCTCTTGATCGCGCCAGAACAGGACATGATTCAGTCGGTCTATGGAGTAGGTTACCGACTCGAACTCTAACCTCCACAATTTCTCCATTTTTTCTTCAAATTATCTTCACCCTACGTTCGTATAGTTCGCCTGTCGTTACCCACAGGAGGAATCGAACATGGTCCGCTCTGAACATCGCCGTAAACTTTTACAAGCTACTCTCGCTGGCGTCACCTCGCAGCTTTCACCTTTTGCCGTTGCCCAGCCAAACGCTGCGAGCTCCCCTACCGGATCGGCAGTTGGTCAGGATACGGACGGCAGCTACGTTCGACTATTTCCGAACCTGCCAGCCACAAAATTCGCTGAAGAAGACCTCGTGCGACTAGCCTGTGGCGATGGCAAAGAGCTGACCGGTATGTCAGCCGAGCCTGAGGTGATCAAGGATAGCCAAGGACAGCCCAAGCGCGACGCGAACGGCCATTTGATTGTGACGGCGACAGCGGAGAATGAGCAAGACGATGAAGAAAATTTCGGCCTTGCCTCGGGCTATACCTATTTGGGTCAGTTTATTGATCACGATCTGACACTCAATCCGGTCAATCACTTTGGTCCGAGTGTGAAAACTTCCACGATGCCGAATTTGCGCAGCGCGGCTTTTGACTTAGACAACATTTACGGTCGCGGCCCGGCCGACCAACCCTATTTGTACGCAGCTGATGGACGCAGCTTGCTTAACGGACGGCGATTGACACGTGCTGGCGTGCAAACCAATGCGTACGATCACCCTCGCCTGCAAGGCCGGGCTGTCTTGGGCGACAAGCGTAACGACGAGAATGTTTTAGTCTCTCAGATGCACCGTGCCTTTGTTGCCTTCCACAATAAAGTCGTCACGGATCACCCAAAAGCCAACTTTGAGGAAGTCAGACTGATCGTAACCCAGCATTATCAGTGGATGATTTTGACCGATTTTCTACCTAAGCTTGTTGGCACGGCGACCATGTCTGCCTTGCTTCCTGACTTTGGGACACACGGCAAGGTCACTCGCACGGCGCCGCAGCTCACCATCACGGCACAGCTAGGCCCAGGCCGCTTACCGCTTGAGTTCACCGACGCAGCGTACCGCCTTGGGCATTCGTTAATTCGTCCGGTCTATCGACTCAACACGGAAATGCGCGGCACGGAGCAGGATCGACGAATCAACCCAGCACTGAGCGGTCGTCGTCAAATTTTTGCAGCATCTGGGAATGCAGGCTTAAATGGTTTCCGTGCGTATCCCCCGGAATGGGCGATTGACTGGAATCTATATTTTGAAGTTGACCGCAAGCTTGATCTTGCAAGCTTGAGCCAGGGTCCAGCACGCGTTCAGGCCGCCTATAAAATCGATACATCGCTCGTCAATCCCTTGGCTTTTTTGCCTGAATTCTCTGCGCCCGCAGGTCCTGGCTCCTACGCTCGCGACAAAGATGGCAACCCGCTGACAAAAATGGGCAATGTTGCAAACTTAGCGCAACGAAATCTGCTTCGCGGCCAGCAGCATGCTTTGCCGAGCGGCCAAGACGTTGCACGCGCGATGGGCATCGAGCCCATCGCAACGCAGGATCTGATGGTGGGTAAAGCCACAGTCGAGGGGCTAGCAGAAAACAAATCTATCGCTGAGTATGGCGATAGCTTTGCACACGCTGCACCACTATGGTTTTATATCTTGGCCGAGGCGCAATACGCCTGGAATCAGAAAGTAAAAGCGATGACTGATGCAACGGACTCAGAGCGCAACGCCGTACCCACGCCAATGGGGCCAGTCGGAGGGCAGATCGTTGCTCAAACCTTCATCGCTTTGATGAAAAATGACCCAAGAAGCATTTTGCATGCGAACCCAGAATGGCGTCCTCGCTATGTGCGTCAGGGCAGGTTTGATATGCCTGCCCTGCTTACCGCGGCCGGTCTAGTCTGACGTATTCAGAGAGACAACCCGCGGTCCGTCATCACTTGATCGAAAGACCGCGGCTCTTGGCCACTGCACCCCAACGAGCGATTTCGCTCTTAATCAATGCGCCAAACTCCTCAGGCGTCAACGCTGCTGCTGTCAAGCCATCGCTGGTCAAGGTCTTTTCCATCTCTTTGTCTTGTAAGACTTGATTGATAGCCTTGTTCAATTTTTGCTGGATCGCAACCGGAACGCCTTTCGGAGCAATAATGCCGTGCCAATTTGTGACCTCATACGTCGGATAGCCTGCTTCCATTACCGTTGGGACATCCGGCAAAGCCGCAAGGCGCTTAGGCGTAGTCACCGCAAGCGCTCTAAGTTGATTCGATTTAACTAACGGTAGGGTTGATGCGACCGTTCCAAACACAATGTTCGTGTGACCGGCCACCGTATCAGTCAAAGCAGGCGACGTCCCTTTGTAGGGAACATGCAAGAGGTTGATACCTGCGATTTCATTGAAGTACTCGGTCGCCATCTGGGTAATACTGCCGGTCCCAGAGGTGGCATAGCTGTATTTACCTGGGCTGGCCTTGGCAAGCGTCACCAACTCCTGCAAGGTCTTTGCTGGGAAGTCTTTGTTTGTTGTGATGATGAATGGTCCACGTGCGAGCAACGCGATGGGCGTTATATCGTTGCCAGAATCGAAGGGCAGCTTATAAAAGCTCGGGTTCACGGTATAGCTCGCTGCGGATAAAAACAGCGTATACCCATCCGGTGCAGATTTAAGTGCAATTTCAGCACCCAAGTTACTGCCCGCACCAGGCTTGTTCTCTACGATGACCGGTTGTCCGAGTACGGGTGCCAACTTCACTGCAACAAGACGCGCGATCAAGTCCGAGCCCCCACCTGGCGCGAAGCCCACGATTAGCCGGATAGGCTTGTTCGGATAGTCGGCTTGAGCAACTGCCGAAGAACCAACAAGCGAGAGCCCAGCAAACACACCCGTTAAGACGGAGAGTTTGACGGCTTTTACCAAGTGGCGAACAGAACAGGTCATAAAGATTTCCTTGAAGTATTAAACACTGTTCGGAACGATACAACGACCTCGTCTAGATTGCTAGCCTCTGTTGTAGAGTCTTGAGCTAGACTCGACGAATCCCCTCTTGATCAGCAACCACAAACGCGAGCCGTCTCATGGCAAACCCTAATTCCGATCAGCTCACTGAGGTAACACGTACCAGCTGGTTAAGCAGAATCGGCGGTAGCCTAGTCGGATTCACAATTGGACTGTTCCTTATCGGCCTGTCGGTCGCCGCCTTGGCCTGGAATGAACACCGAGCAGTGCAAGCGTTCAATGCTCTCGAGCGCGGACTTGGCGAAGTTCGGGTTGTGTCCGCATCGCGTATCGACGAAAAAAATGATCAGCAGCTCGTATATCTAACGGGACCCTTAGCCTCGGCAAAGTCGGCGTTTGATCCCGCCATGAATGTTGCTGGAAATAATGCTATCCGCTTACAGCGTGACGTCGCAATGTTCCAATGGGTTGAGCAGGTCTCCGACAAAACAACCAATCAGGTCGGCGGATCACAGACTACCGAGAAGATTTATGCATACGTCCAAGCCTGGGTCTCGTTTCCACAGGACTCCAAACAATTCAAGATTCCGGCCGGTCACCAAAATCCGCCGATGCCTCTGCGCTCAGAGACCTTTGACGCGACCTCGATCACGCTCGGTGCCTTTGCGCTTGACTCGGCCTTCGTCGAAAAGATCGATACATTTGAAAATGCCGTGGATGCCGATAAACCACCGGCAGGCTATCAACGTTTTTCAGATGCGTTCTATCGAAGTAGGGATCCCTCACAACCTGAGATTGGAGACCTACGCATCACTTATCAGGCCGCGATTGCCGCAGACTATTCTATCGTCGCCAAGCAGTCCAAAGCGTCACTTGTCCCTTTCAAAGATCAAAGCGGCTACGTCATCGCTCTATTGAAATCAGGTCAAGTTCCGGCAGACAAATTGTTTGCGCAACAAAGCGAAACAGAGAGCATCCTTACCTGGATGGGGCGCGCGCTCGGACTACTGTTTATATTTTTTGGACTCAAGCTGTTACTTGGTCCAATCGAAATGCTGGCAGCCGTCCTACCCTTTTTACAGCGTATCGTTGGCTTTAGCACAGGAGTGATCGCATTCTTGCTTGCGCTACCCATCACATTGGTGACGATCGCAGTAGCCTGGTTATACGTCCGCCCCGCCATTGGGGTCGGACTTGTACTAGTCAGTGTTTTAACAGTATTCACTTTACGCATCCTGTTAAAACACAAGTCGAGTCACTAACGATCGATCGAGGGCGCGTACCCGAACGGTTGATTCGGTTGGGCTGCGGTCTCAACCCACACGCTCTTGACCTGTGTATATTCATGTAAGGCCTCCACCCCACTTGAACGACCGTAACCACTGGCGTCAAAGCCACCGAAAGGTGAAGCCACGTTAATCACCTTATACATATTTACCCAGAACGTGCCTGCTTTGACTTGAGCCGCTACGCGAAAGGCGCGTCCGATATCCTTCGTCCAGACAGCACCGGCTAACCCAAAGTCGCTATCGTTCGCAATACGGATTGCGTCTTCCTCTGTATCAAAAGGGATCGCAACAACAACTGGGCCAAAAATCTCAGTGCGCGCTACCTTCATGTCATTCGTCACATTTTTGAGAACAGTCGGTCGCACAAAATAACCTGCGCTATTTGTCCCCGTGACGGCCGAGCCGCTCACAACTTCAGCGCCCTCGCGCACTCCGGTCTCAATCATATTCATGACGTGCTTGAACTGCGTTGCATTCTGAATTGGACCAACTTCAGTGTCTGCTGCAGTCGGCTCACCCACGCGTAGCTTACTCGCGCCATCGGCGACCATCTTCACGAACTTGTCGTAAATACTACGCTGCACGAGCAAACGAGATCCTGCCACGCAACTTTGTCCCGCATTACCAAAGA
>JACCED010302418.1_pt1 | contig 21748 bp, 25 predicted proteins | sample 7455021 | NCBI WGS metagenome assembly JACCED01 (sample SAMN15323456, study PRJNA562643) | freshwater metagenome | isolation source: river surface water | place: USA:Blue River Watershed | collected 2017-08-19
AGTAGTTACAAAAACGATTGAAGTACGCGACAGACCAATGGTAATCACTTCAAATAGTACAACAATCAGAGAAAATACAATTATAATAAATCAACGTGTAGCATTACTTACATTAGAAAATTATGATATTGCTGATTCTTTATCATGGTTTTTTGCTGCAGAGGATCTTGATAGCCAAGATAATAATAATGATATGTTTATAATTCGTGGTCTAGCTGGTTCACTACCACCACAAGCAGAATTATATCTTGGTAAATCAGTTGATTACGATTCTGTAAAATCTTTAACAGTATCAGTAGGTGTATCATTTTTAAGTGGAAGAAATCCAGTAAATACAAGATTAACATTTAATATAATTGATGTAAATGAACCTCCTGTTTTTAGCGCACAATCTTTTGTATCAATACTAATTACATCAAATACTCCAATAGGTACAGTAATACTATCGGCACCAGCTAGAGATCCAGAAAATGGTTCTATAACTTATACATTATCAACACAACTATCATATATACAAGTATTTCCCAATGGTAATTTAGTTTTAAGTTCTTCAGTACCATTAACATATGGAAATACAATCCAACTAACTTTAACTGCTACTGACCCAACCGGATTATCTACATCGGTTCCAGTAACAATAAAATTAGCAAATGTTTGTGAAATAAATCCTTGTAATAATAGAGGAATATGTCAAGTGTGTAAAATTAATGGTCTTGAATCAAATGTACCAACAAATCCTTGTAATAATTTACCACTAAATCAAATAAAGGGATATATATGCTCTTGTGATAAAGGATTTAGTGGATTAAACTGTGATTATAAACAAGAAACATATACAATTATTGTAGTATTAGTTCCAAGAACTCCTATTCCATTAACTGCTACTTTAACAACACAACAAGAAATAATAATTAAAGATAGATATTTAGATAAAGCAGAATTACAAGGCAAAGTAAGTAGAAATGAATTAAATGTAAAACTTGCTCCAAATAATAATGGAGTAATGGTATTGACTGTTACACGCCAATCTACAACAATTCCAACTTACAAAGAAACAAATATGGGATCATTTGAATTTGAATATACTTTACCCGACCCATCTAATCCATCAAAGAAAACTACTGTGTCAACAGATGCTACCGCAAATCCTGCAATAGTTCAAACTAATGTCGTATCATCTACATCAACACAAGAAACTCAAGGAGATACTAATAAAATTTCAAATGGAGTTGTAGCAGCAATCGCTGTTGGTATTGTATTATTATTAATTCTTGTTATATTTGTATTATTATTAGTACGTAAACAAAACTCTCATATAGATTTTGATAAAGATGATGAATTATCGCATGCAGTTAATCCACTATTCTATAAAGTTAATCCAATGACAAATAGTAACCCCACACAACCACAACTTGATATTCCAACTGCTGGTTTCAGCAATCAAATGTATGATTGGTATCAACCATCAATGACCCGTAAGGAATGTACACAATATCTTATGGCACAAGGTGATGGTGCATTTGTTATCAGAGATAGTGCAGGAACACCTGGATGGCATATGCTTAGTGTAAAGACATCAAATGAAGTAATACATGAAAAAATCCGTTATACTGAAGATGGTTTATATGAAATGTTACCAAATAAATCAAATAAACAACAACCTAAATTTAAAGATTTAGCTGCACTTGTAGAATTTTATCTTCAACCACAAGAAGATATTCCATATTGTTTAGCTGTATCAAACCCAATATATGATAATCATCATCTTAAACAAAATACTATACCAGATGTAATAGTTAATGATCAATATGCACCAGCATTACCAATAAAGAACAAAGATTTGGACAATATAACAAATTTGGCAAATGTTCAAACGAATAATGATGATGTGTATACTAATACAAGAGAAGCCGTACAAGCATTAACTGATAGATCAAATTATCATGATACAACAGTAATAAATGATAATTCAAAGTATCTAGAAATTGGTTATACTGAAAATACTTTAAATACTCAATATACAGAAGATACTGAAGATAATTACTTAATTACAAAATAAATAACTGTATTGAATTACAATATTAAAGACTATACAAACAGTTCATTTGATAAAGTTTTCTAGGCTATTACAAAAATTGATTTATTTTATTGATAATCTAATAAATCAATTAGCTTAATGTCATCCCTTAAATTTAACAAACTATTATACTTGGGGCCATGGGACCATATTGATGTTGTATCTTATTTTCCATTTACTACCGAATTCGTTTTTATTGACATATTACCTAGAGGCCAATGGGATAGTATGGATTTTTACGAAGGATTTTATAACAAAAATTTTATTAAAATAATTACTGATAAATGCGAGAGTTTTGGATTTATTCTAAAATCAATAACTAATTTGGACCCAACATTTATTAATAAAATGAATAATATCAATGAAGATTCTTTACAATTACCATATATTAACCCTCATTTATTTGAGTTTGTAAATTATGATGAACAAACTCAAATCACAAGAAAAATTAAATTTTATGTATCAACAAATATTCTATATAATATGTGCGGACAATTAGAACAAGATATTTATGAAGCTAATGCACTATATATTTCAGGATATCATCCAGACATTAAATTGTTAGAATATTTTAACTGTAAAAAAAAGGCATTTATAGGTGATTCAAATACAATTTATTATTTGAATGATTATTGTTCAGATGATTATATAAATATTATCTATAATTTTCATACTAATAAATTAAATGAATTTGAATATTTTCATTCATTTTATATTCTTTATAGAAATGACGTTTCTAATGAATTTATAAATATTGAATCATGTGAAAATTTAGATGAGTTAAATAAATTTTGTTGTCAATACAGACGAAATTAATCTATATCTCTATCATTCATTGCTCTAACAAATGCTTCACGAATTTGTTCATCTGTATAATTTCTTTTTTTAAGATATATTTCAATTGTAGGAAAATCTGTCCAATCATCAGCACTATCTGTAGAATTATCATACAAATATCTGAAACAAAAATATGGGCTTAGATTTGTTTGTGATCTTAAACATTTCCATGAATCATAATATCCAATTGTTTCAATTAAAAATTCTTCAGTAAATTGATGTTTGAATAATAAATTATTCATCCAAGATAATTTTTCAGAATTTTTTAATAATTCTTGTTCTATATTGTTATCCATTTATATTAATTACAAATTATTTAACTTAATTAAATTTCAAAATTTATTAAAAATTGAAATTTTTATATTGAATAATGTATTAGTTTGAATACTTTTAATGGAACAATATAATTTTGTTAGCGAATTTACTACTGGATACATACAAATTTTTAAACAATACAATGAACAAATAAACAAATATAAAACATATGTTTTAGTAACTGGAGAAAAACAAATGCTTCGAACTGTTGATCATCCAAATATAATATTGTTAGAAACGTTCTCTATTCCATTTAGTCATATATTTCCTATTTTTTCACATGCACGAAATTTAATATTAGATGTTGAAATTATTTCAGGTAATATGAAAGTATATGGTGATCATCAATTAATTATTGGAAACTATAATTTGCCAATAACTATAAATACTGTTAATATTGAACGGACTCCTATAATTCTTAAAGCAAGTAGAGACTTTATTATATCACGCGGTATTCCACCATTTATAAATTAGTTTAAAAAAATATTATATTTATTAATAATGAATAATATAATATCACCTCAATCTACTGCACCAATATCAATTTTATCATCTTATAGAATTGTTAGAATTAAAAAAGATTTAATTTACTTTATTAAACAAATTTAATTTATATGAACTGAACATTTTATAACATTTCCATTAGTGTCCTTAATTATATTTGTATATTTGGTTTTATCTAATTTATTTTCAAATATATTGTCTATTTGATTTTTATTATTTGGATATAATTGATATAATGCTGTTTTAATTTTATTTTGATAAATCTTTTTAGTAAGAAGTCTATCAATAATAGTAACAGTTGATGGATTTGAATTAGTTAATAATGATAATTCTTGTGAATAAATACTTACTAATATTGGCATTAAAATTAATATTAGCAATTAGTTTATATTTTTTATAAATCAATTTTTACTAAAAATATGTTAAAGGGAACAATAAAATTATTTAACACACATAAATATATATTAGTATAAGAATATAATGAATAAATCCTTTGCCTTAATTCTTTTAAGTGCGCTCCTAGTTAGTACTTTTGCATCAGCATCTGAATCAAAAACTGATACTAGATCACAATTATCAAAGTTATATCAACGTAATAATCAACATAGTCAAGAAAATGAAAATCAAAATAAAAGAGTATTTAACAGACAAGTTACACATAATCATAATAAAACCCATTTTGAAATGCATTCAGATGAAGATTCAAACAACCCTATGAAAAACACAATGGGATTCAGATTTCAAAAAACATCATCTGGGATTCATTTACATTATTCTGTTGTAAAAGACACAAATCAAACTGAACATGTTAGAATGACTTTTAGAAAATTATTGTCTAATGGTACACTTTTATCAAAATTTGGTGAAGAAGATTTTAATGATTTAGTTTGTACACAAGTTTTAAATTACAACAGTTGTTTATTATCAACTAAAAATGGTATGTTTGGTGTAAATGTGGATTATAATTCAGTTCCATTTACTAAAGTATTTGGTAATCATACCCATCAAGTTTATCCAACTGATATTAAAGTTACTGTATTAATTAATAACACCATGACTAATTTCCCCGAATTACTAACTCAATCTGGATCACAAAATTGTACACTAGTTGTTCATTTTAATTCAGATAATGATAATTATTTTAGTAATTTTGATTCAGATAATTTTACAGATTTTACCAGTGGTAATTTAACATATACAACATTTGAAAAATATAGTTTGGATCAAAATAATGTTTCTCAACCTGTTTATTTTAACCCCGCGCCTACCCAATTATTTGATGAAGAATTCACAAATAATGATGAAGATGAAGATGAAGATGAAGATGAAGAACATGAGTTAATAAACAGACACGAAGTTCATTTTACATTTGAATCAAATGGTATTATTCGTTGGGATCCAACTATTGGTGGTACAGAATCATTTACTGGTGCAAGTGGTAGTAGTCTCACTACTGGTACAAATACAACAAACAATAATTTGTATTTTATAGCATTACTTGGTCTAGTTGTAATAGTTTTAGTTGTTGTAGTAGTTGTTAGAGTTAAAAAGAATAAAAAACAAACTGCAGATAATAAACAATTAACAAATATTACAAATTCAAGCTAATAAACTAGCAAAACAATTATAGTAAATATTTAACAATGTTTTACTATAATTTATTAATATTCTACTAATATTTTCATATGTTCATTTGATAAACAAAATAATAATGGAGTCATGTGTTGGCAATAGTTATTTTTTGCAATAGTATAATACTTTCCGTGTGGAATACCAATTTGATTAAAATCTGGTAATGTGCCACTATTAATTTCAAATACAAATTCACCACTTACTGATTTAAATGATACATCATTACCACATCCACTCGTATCTCTATGTTGAAATATAGTATAGGATAATTTAAGTGGAAAAGGAGCACCTGGCATACCAGGTACTTCCATTGGATATTCTTGAATAACCCATATCATTGTATAATTCATATGTTTGGTTTTGAGTTCACATGTTCCTTTACGTTCACATGAGTTAAAATTTATTTTGTCAAAACAGAGTTTTTTGGATTTAAAAAAATGATTGTTGGAAGAAGAACAACCAGTCATATATACTATATGATATAAAATATATTTCAAAATTTCTAAATATTTTTTTTGAAAAATTGATTAATTAATCTTATGATATTTAAAATTAATGTATTAATTCAATGATTATTAAAGCTGGATATATTAATAAAAGTAGTGTAAGATTCCATACTGTTTTCAATTTAATTATAAAACCATTTGGATGGAAAACTATCTTTTTAAGATCAGAATCAAATGACATTACTAAAATTTGTAATAACAATACAGTACTTAATTTTGATATGAAATTACACGATTCTAATCAATTCGTTCTATTAGTTAATGATATTCAATACCATTCAAAAAATGGACTATTTGAGTATGAAATAGAAATCGATATTGATGAATCAAAGTATAAGATAAATGATGTTGTTACATTTATTCAAGATACTTTTTATGATTCATAAATTATTATTTAATTGTAATTTTTATTATGAATATATTCTTTTATTTGTGTGGTAGAAATATTAGGGGTTCTATCTAAATATATAACAGGGCATGAAACCCAATTAAACTTATCTTTCCAATCATCACCCATCACTAATAAATCAGCATTATATTTTTTAATATATTCATCTTTTAATTCTAAACTATCTTCAATAAAAATTTCATCAACATATTTTATTGCTTTTATTATTTCTACACGTTCTTCTAATGGTATTACTGATTTTTTACCCTTTTTAATATTAAGTTCGTCCGAGCTAATACCTACAATTAGATAGTCTCCTAATGCTTTAGCTCTTTTTAAAATATTTAAATGACCGATATGAAATAAATCATATGTTCCAAATGTAATAATTTTTTTCATCTATAAATATATGGAAAAAATTTTTAGTGTAGAAAAATCTAAACTATTATATTCTCCCCTAAACAGTATTTATCCTTCTAAAATAAATTTATTTACTGACTTTATAGCAAATGTTGCAAAAATTTTCTTTAAAATAATGGAACAAAGTGATATAAAATATTATCTTTTTGCTGGCAATTCTATTGGACTATTAAGAAATGGTAAATCAATACCATGGGTCGATGATTATGATATTATTATTTTAATAAATGATTTCGATACATCATTATTTGATACACTCAGAACCAATGGTTTTTTAATTAAAAATGCCAAAGGAGGATATCAAATATACACACATAAATTTATTATTAATAATTATGTTTCTTCTTTTTTCCAATGTGATATATTTATATCATTTATTAACGATAATAATTGTCTCAAAAATGTAGCAAAATGGGGGCGTTATCATAAATATAATATTAATAAATCATTAGTAGATCCACCTGTATTTAAAAACTATGATGGTATGAATCTTCCTTTTTTTAACAATTATGAAAAAGATGTTCGTATAGAATATGGAGATATATATAATAATATTCAAATTCACATATCACATGGAAAACAAATAATATATATTAATAATTCATGGGAAAAAGTATATAAAGAATTTAATAAATATAAACTTATAGCAATTAATAATACTAAAAAATTAATAGGTATTAAAGAATACCCAATACAAGAAACAAAACAAACACAATCAGAACATCAAGACCAATCAGAACAATCAGATATTTCGGATCAAATAGAAAAACCAGATCAACCAAACAAAACTGTCAAAGAAACAATTGAACTAAATGATAACATGTTAAATAGTTATTTAGATATAATGAAACATATTGCAAAATCATATAATAATAAGCCACTAATATTTAAAATATATAATGTAAACAATATAAAACTTGTATTAGATATTAAATTTTATTTTCCAAAAATTATTATTTATTTTTATATTAGAACAATAACTAATATAACTGATGTGATTAATAAGATTAGGTTTTTTATAGACTTTATTGATTATATTTATGTTGCTAGTATAAAAGATGAAAAGAAAATTATAGATATATTTGATAGTATAATTATTTTTAACAAACCTACACTTATTATAGATGAACAAGTTACTAAATTACCTATTGAAACTAAAATTATAAAAGACATAAATATATTTGAGAATAGACTTAAAAAAGGATCTAAATCAGAATGTGTTAAAGTTTTACAAAAAATGCTTATAGATAATAAATGTTTATTTACTAATAGTCTAAGTACTTACTTTGGTACTGTTACCGAAGAAGCAGTAAAAAGATTCCAAAAAAATAATAAACTTCCAGTAACTGGTATAGTTGAAAATAGTACCTTTGTAAAATTATATGAAAATTATAATAATTAATTAGTTTATCAAAATAATATTACTTAAAAAATAATTTATAAATAATATTATTAGACTATATGCATTTATTCTTATTCAATAAGAGTTTAAGATGTACAGATAATACAACTTTAATACATCAAATAAAAGAAATGGGTTCAGTTACACCTATATTTGTGTTTACCGAACAAGTGAATCCAAAAAAGAATGAATATTTTAGTAATAATTCAGTTGAATTTATGTGTGAATCATTACACGAACTAACAGATGAAATTAAATCTAAATATAATGGGGAATTATATTTTTTTCATTCTGAAGATTTAATTAAAATGTTAAAACAAATACATAATCAAATCCCAATAGAATCATTAGGGACTAATTTTGATTATTCACCTTATGCTGTTCTCAGACAAAAATTATTAGAAGAATTTTGTCATCAAAATAATATTATTTTTTTTATTAAAGAAGATCATGTATTATATCCTATATTAGATGGTGCAACAAATAAAGAAAATGGCGACCCCTATAGTGTATTTACACCTTTTAAAAATCATTGTATGAAAAATCTTGTTGTTAAAAAACCTGATGGATTTAAAAAATTTATTTTTACTAAACATCCTGAATTAAAAAAATTAAAGTCATATATATCCGATAATCAAATAGATAAATTTTATGAATATAATACAAATGCTAATATTAGAGGAGGTCGCAAAAATGGTTTAAAAATATTAAAAGGATTGGCGCAGTTTAAAGATTATTCTAACAAAAGAGATTGTTTAATGTACAATACAACATTTTTAGCAGCACATAATCATTTCGGTACAATTTCTATTCGCGAAGAATACTGGGCAATTAAAGAAAAATTAAAAAGTACAAGTATTGGATTAATTACCGAACTTCATTGGAGAGACTTTTATTATAATTTATTTTATAATTTTCCACATATGCTTGGTGGTATGATTGGAAAGAAAAATAAAGCATTTAAACCAAAATACGATAATATCAAATGGAATTATGATAAAAAATTATTTCAAAAATGGTGTGATGGTAAATTAGGTATTCCAACATGTGATGCTGCAATGATACAATTAAATACAACCGGGTTTCAACACAATAGAATGAGAATGTTAACAGCTGCAGTAGCTACTAAATTATTATTATTACCATGGTATTGGTGTGAAAAATATTTTGCTCAAAAATTATTAGACTATGACTCTATACAAAATGCCGGTGGTTGGGGTTGGACAGTTACTGGGATAGATCCCACTCAAACATTTAGAATATTTTCACCAAAACAGCAATCCATTAAATTTGATCCACAATGTTTGTATATTAAAAAATATATACCAGCTCTTGAAAATTTAGAACCAAAAGAAATTCATGATTGGGAAAATACATATCAAACACACCTGGATGCAGGTATCAAATATCTACCACCGGCTATTAATTATGCTAAATCTAGAATTGAATCTCTAGAAGAACTCAAAAGAGTTAATAAATTATAATTTAAAAAATTGAATAATTATTAGTTTTAATAAAAAAGATAATTATTTAATGACTATTGATATTGGAAATGGTAATTTTGATTACGTAAAAGATAACTTTACTAAATTTGCTCTTAAAAATGGGTTCCAAGCAGTTAGTGAAACAAACTCTTGGAATTATATGAAAACACATGTTGATGATAACAATCGTTTTAATTTTAATTTTGATAAACAAACAATGGTAATTTCAAAAAAAATGGAAGAACTTGGATACACTGAACATTCAGGAGCAAGTTTTGGTTTTGTTATGAATACTCTCCATTTTATTGCATCAAATGGTGAACAAGCTTATATTAACAAGTTTTTTGTAAATACTGATTCTACTACTAGCACTCTTGAATAATTTGTTTAAAAAATTGAAATTTTAATTGGATACAGATATTTTATTTATTGATAATGGAATCATTTATTGGTAACGGACAATTTAATTACATTAACTCTACCTATACTCGTCAGGCATACCACTTCACGCATGCTGCAATCACTCAAACTAATTTGTGGGATTTCATCAAGCAGAATCCTGGTCCTGGGGGTTACACATTGTCAACTAGCCCTGAGCTTTATACAATTTACAACAAGATTGAAGAACTCGGTTATCACGGACATTCTGGATCTTCATTCGCTATTTCATTGCGGGCGATGAATTACATTGCCAATCATGGCGAGCAATCGTTTATTAACAAGTATTTTACTAATGTAACAACTTATTAATTATTTTATTTAATTCAGTATATATTTCTGGTTTTAATAATTTCAAATATCCCATAAATACCGTATATTCCAAGTAATTGTAATTTTTATTTATTTGACTTCCATCATTAAAAACTAATTTTAATAATATTATTGAATCTTCATTAGTTAATGATTTGGATATTGTTATTTTTGGATTTGTATTATTTACAATATTTTTAATATCTGAATATTTTATGAGTTTTATTGGATTAATCATTTTTGCATATTTATAACGTAAGTTAAATTTCATATCTTGATTATCATTTAATGATAATTTTTGTTGTTTACCATTTTCATATGTTATTTTATAGTTATTTTTTTTAGATTTAATATTATTAATCGTTTCAATATTAGTTATAGAACTATAATCTACTTTCGATAATTGTGTACCCATTATATAATTTGAGATATTAATAATATTAAAAATTGAAATTTATATATGCTTAAGTATTAACAATAAACTATAATGGAAGAATGGATTAATGAACAACTTAAATATAATCGTACCATTTACATCTACAATAATTCACGAAAATTTACCAAATGTGCTTTTAATGAATGTAGATGTTCACCGACATTTCTATCATTTATTAAATATATATATTATCCTAATACAGATCTAATTTTTTCTGATTTACATGGAATTAATAAAACATGGACAGATTTTACAACACGGATTTTTTATAGAAGCAGTAATGCTCCTATTAATATTCCTACTGTTTATGATTTTTTGGAATCAATGGATAAACTAATTGAAATGAAAGACACGCAGGTATTTGATAAAATTATCGAATTTTTCCAAACATGTGAAACCAACAAATGGTCAGAACATTCAGATCAAAAATCTTACTATGTGATTTATTTGTTAACTTGGCTTGAACGGAATTTTAATTTGTTGATGAGTATTAATGATATTCAATACGAATATAAAACTCTAAATCGACCAAACACATATGCTAATACTGTTGCAAATATTAATCAAATTAATATTCTAATTCAAAATTGGCATAAACAAAATAATAATTTAATACTAGCAAATTGCTTGCAAATTAAAAATATTATTAAAAAATGGAATGGAATTGCCAAATAAAAATTGAATTTTTTTTAATATTAATATATGATTTATTTATCAATGAGTATCAATCTTAATCCGGATGAAATATTAAATTCTACCAATTATAGCTTAATTCATGGACTTTTACATAATGTTTATGTTCATAAATCTGATGAAGTTTTAGGACGTGCTCTCGAAATTTGTAAAACTAATTTAAAATACGCAGAATATAATAATTTATTAAATATTATTATAGTTAATGATTTAGTAAATGCACTAAAACTAATAGATCAAAAAGAAATTAGTTATGATAAAAATAACATTTTGTCATATGCGAAAGCATATAATGCTAAAAAGTGTGAAGAATATTTAATTAATACTTAATTCTTTTATTATATTATATTATATATGTATCAAAATAAATATTTAAAATACAAAAATAAATATATTAATCTTAAAAATCAAGGAGTACCATTATATAACTTAATTAAAAGAGGTGGTTCTGCTGAATTTGACACACTTGCTAGTCAATGTTTATCTCAAATAAGTACAAATGATAATACTTGTATAAGCTGCAAGTTTTTTCATGGTAATGATAGCTTATCAAGTTCTCATACTAAAAAAATGTGTACTCAACAAGATATTCCTGTTTATTTTTTTAAACATAATGAAGATAGTATTGAATTAATTAGTAGATTCTTATCAAAACCTATAAATAATATTGATGAATTACAATTGTTTGTTTTAGAAGATTTTGATATAATAGAAGATATTGCTATTATAGCTAATTCATTTTTAAAACCATCTCTATATCATAATGTAAGTTCTTATAGTGTAATACCAAATTCCGATTTAGGAAATCAAATTATTATTCAACAATATGATCATGTTGTAAATACTTTTTGTGCTGAAGGTAATATTGTTTGGGTTAATGGTAATTCAAAAGTAGGTACTACTGGTGTAACTAGTTGTTTATTTATGATTTTATTTTTAGATGATCATTCTATATTATGTATTCACCATACAGTTGGTGATGACATAGATAATGGTCTAGATGCAGGTTGGGGTTTCCAAAAAAATTATACTCATAAAACCTATTTATCACAAATTTTAAATCAAGTTAATGGTCGTGTAAAACAAGCAATTAAAATAGGTAATGCACAATTTTTTCCAAATATTTTAAATATTTATGAAACTTGTGGAATAAATATAGTAACATCATTTAATGATGGTCATTATATTATTGATAATGAAGTAAATAATCAAAAAATATTAATTTTAAAAATTATGAATTAAGTAAAAAATTGAAATTTAATATTTTAAATAACAGTATAGTATTTTTAATGTCGTGTAACAATACTGATCAATCCATTAAATTAACTACCGGAATTACCAACACTACCGAAACTACTGATTATGTTGACTCTACTAATAGTCTAGATCTAGTAGATTTAGAAGAGGAGTATTCTAAATATTACCAACAAAAGGAAAACGATATCGAATGGGCTAGTCAAGTCCTTGCCATTAAATTTAAAAAGCTGGATGAATTATATTCAAATATTGATTCAATTAAGAGTCAAATTCATCAATTGAAAAATCGCTTGTTTATGATTAATTTTCAGTTAGATCAAACTAATGATAAATTATCTTTGGGTAAGGATCAATCTGATGATAAAGAGCGTTTGCGATTGCTCCATTTTTATCAAATTACAAATGATAAAATTATTAAACTAAATCAACAAGTTAGTGAATATATGGAAGTAATTACAAATAAAATTCCAATGAATGCACGTGAGTTGAGCCTATATAAAACTAAAAAACAAAAGTTTGAACTGAATATTACTAAATCAGAATATTCACGTTTATATTATGGTCTGATTGGTTATATGCATAATTTTCCAGAAAAAATTAAAAACTCAGTAATTGTTGATTTGATGATTCAACTTTCTGAATTTAAAGAATCATGTAACTTTTTACCAGAAACCGATGATAATCTCATACCTGCAATTAAAACTCTATCCGTAACTACTGTGGAACCTGAATCTACAAATGTCGAATTAGTTGAATCTTAATTTATACATAACTAATTTGTAATTTATAACCATTATAATTAAACACATGTACATGTGCGGGTGTAGATGTTGGTATTTGTTTAGAATTCATATAATATTTATAAAATATTTTTAATTGAGTTTCTAATGATTTTTTATTATTAACATAATCCCAATTAATACTTTTATATAATGGACCATTCATATTAATTTTCAAACAACAAGATTCATTTGTCATTTCTGGACATAAAGTTGCAAATGTTAACCAACTAATAATACAACCATAATTAACAGATAGAAATATACATCTATTAATTATGTATTTTTTAATATTATCTAAAATATTATCTAATGGTTTCATATTAAAAATATAGCTATATTTTATAAATATTTCACACATTAAACCGTTAATCTTTCCTTTATAAATAATGTTATCATAAAATGAACATTGTTCCAAATAATAATGCATTATGTTTTTAATTACATATTTTATAGATTTGGATTTAATATTAATTTCATTATTATTATTTATTTCTAATAATTCATTTTTCTCCATTAATAGTTTAAGATCTTTAATCAAATCTTCTAACTCTTCTAAATTTTGAGTTATTGTTTTATCATTAAAATATTTTTCAGTAAATATATTAAATGGAATATTAATATATTTATTAAAATTATCAATTTGTGTTTTTACTGAAAAATTTTTAATAGTAAAACCATTATATTCTATATTATAATCATTATTATAGTCATTATCATAATTATCATATTCTGTAATGTTATATTGTTCCATTAAATAAAAACTCTTATTTTATTAAATCAATTAAATATCAAATTTTTTACTTGTAAAAATTGAAACTCAATAATATTAATTATATTTGGATATTAATTTAATGGAACAAAATGATATTAATACATTGAAAGAACTTATCATATCATGTCACAATCCAAAACTAGTTATTCCAGATGAATCTCCAAATGCTAATACTATTTATCATGTTTATAGCGATGGTGAAATTACTGAACAAAAAGGTGGAATTGCATATCTTCAAAGGTCTGAACGTACAATTATTTATGACAAGTTTCAAAATAAAAATCCAGAAATATTTCCACTACAACGGGAAAATATGTATAATAAAATGTATGGTTATGCAATTGTAACTTATAGTGATGCACTTAGAATTATTGATATGATGTCGCAAGTTTATAATAGTAAAAAATTGGCATTATAATCGAATTAAAAAATCATTTCGATATAATCATTATCAACTAATATTTTAATTTTTTTTACTAATGTATGATTTTCTTGAATAGTACTAATTTTAATTGATTTAATATTATTATTTTCTTCTTTACAAATTTTTTCAATGTAAGCTAAAAATTGAGCAATTTGGTTATCTAATTCCAATTGATAACATGATTTATGATAATATTTCATTTCATTTTCTATATATTTTTTACCAATAAATAAAAAACACTTTTCACACACCCAATTCATCTAATATAACATTTATAAGAATATTCAAAAATTCTAAAAAAATTAAATATTTTATTTAAAATATTTTACATTTGATATAAATTATTTTTATTCACTAATAATTTTATTACTGTATCTACATATAATAAAGATAATTCTTTACTATCTACATTATTAATATAATTTAATGAATTAACTAATTTTTGATTAATAAATATTCCTGAATATACTTGACTAATAAAATATTTTATGGATTCTAAATCAAAAAATCTATTAAAACAAACCACCTTATTATTATCAATAATATTTACAGTTGTCTTTCCTAATATAATATATTCAAACATATTATAATCCAAATTGTAATATTGAATAGGTTGATATAATGGTAAAATAATATTTTTTGCCAACTGTAGAGTAACATTTAATTTAACATTATCAAAAGTTTTTAAATCTGAATGAAATGAATCATAGTATGGGTTTAATAATAATTCCAACCATAAATTAGAGTTAAATAAAAATTTATTAGTTTTTAGAAAACTAATATAATCATTTAAATTATATTCAGTGTTAAAAAACATAAATAATGTAATTAATTTTGAAACAACAGCGTTAATTAAAGACCTTTTATTAGAATCTTTATTTTCAATATTATTTATTAAACATTCATAATATTTAATAATAAAGTTTCCTTGTATACTCCAATTTATAAAGTGGTCTATTGATAAAATATTATAAATATAATCATGTACATTTTCTATATTTATTTTTGATAGTTCGGTATAATTTTGACTTAATAAAAAAATATTTATTTGATCATAAATATTATAAGCTAATATTGGATTAGGTGTATTGGGTTCAGTTGTATCAAATAAAACATATTTATTTTGGTTTTCGTCAGGAATTAATCGTTGTTCAATTTCACTTTCATTTTTATTATTGGAAACAAGACAACAAAATAATTTGTTAAACATATTTACCCTTATTAATATAAATATATAAATATATTATAGTTTTATTTTTTAACTAAAAAAATTGATTTATATTATTATAAACAACCTGATAATATAATATTTAATGACTACTATGACACAATTGTTTAAGCTAATTATTAATAATGATTATGAACAGCTGGAAAAAACAATTATTAATAATAAGAAAGCAGACATTAATTGTGTTAAATCTGGATATTCTTTAATTTCAAAAGCGATAGAGGTTCGGGCAAAAGAATGTTTCGATATATTGTTAAACTCTCCTAAATTAGAAATAATTTATAGTAAATCTGATTCATTATCTGGTCTAAAACAAGCATTAGATTACTTTTTAAAAGCACCGAATGCTTCAAATGAATATTATTTGCAGGCTCTATTAGATAAAAAAGTTTATATTGCTCAATATAATATTAGAGATTGTATAGAACATCCTCATATATTTAACACAATGTTTAATCTTATTGATAAATCAGATTATTCGATTCATACTGAAATTTTAATTCAGGCTATTCATAATAATAATATGAAAATATTTATTCAAATATTTGAATTCATTAATCAAAATAATTTTGATTTTGCTAGGTCTTATAATTTTAATTATAAATTAATGCATAAGGCTATTATAAATGATAATATTAACGTAATAAATTATTTAGTTCAAAATAACGTTGAATGGAAAATTATTGAAAATTCACCATCTATTTATTCAGTATTATCAATAACAAATTATAATTTACATGTTTTTAATTATTTTTATTCATTATATGAAAATTTATCAAAAGAAGAACTAGAACAACTTCCAAATATTAAAAATGTTAAAATAGATCTACCTAAATTTTATAATACAAATACGAACACAAACACGCATTCTATAACAAATAATAATTTAAATTATACAATAATAGAAGTTTTAGAAAAACTTGTTAAACTACCAATTGAATATGATAGTATGGATTATATAATATATGAACATATTTTAAATGTTTGGAATTCATACAAATATTGGAATAAATATTCAAAACAAAGTGTAAAATCTGATAATTCTAATATATTAACTATTTATTGGTTATTAAAAAATAATAAAATTAATACTAACCCCTACGCACAATTAACTATTATTAATGATGAAAAAAATATGATTACCGATAAAGCTAAATATTACTCTCCCAGTTATAACAATATATATATAGATTTTATTAACTTGATTAAAAGTTATATTTTAAAAATTATTTATGTATTAGACCATTTTAATTGGAAAATTCCAGATAACTTGGTTTCAACTTTTAATGAACTATTTATTAGCGAAGATACAGAATCATTTAAAATGAATCAAACTAAATTTATAAATGAACTAGAAGATTTATTAAATAAACCAACAAAAAATGTTAAAAAAGGGAAAAATAAAAAAAATAAAGACATTGATGTTTAAAAAATTGATTTAGTTTTTATTTATTTTATAAAAATAATTATTTTAATGGTTAAACTAACAAAAACACAATTAGAAACTAAAGCATCCAAACTTGTTGAATTTAATGACTATGAAAATTTTGAACTATTTTTATATGAAAATCCTGATTTTGATATTAATACTATCAATAGAAGAAATTGTTCATTAATTCATATTGCTATTACTAACAAGTCGAAAGAATGTTTTGACTATATTTTAGCACATCCAAAATTTATTATTCTTAGTAAAATTCCAAAACTTGGAAAATTCGAAATTAGTTATTATAATTATAACTTTATTTGCGAAAGTGAATATGTAGGTGAATGGAATCAAAAACAAGATAATAATGATTCAGATCATGAGTCAGATGATAATGACTCGGATAATGATGATTCAGATAATGATAACGATGACTCAGATGATAATGACTCAGATGATAATGAATCAGATGATAATGAATCAGATGATAATAACTCGAATGATTCAGACAGTGATGAAAGTTATATTATGGGTGAAAAGATAACTGATAAGACTGTATTTAATGATTCTGAATATAACCATTATACTGGTTTTAATATCGCGCTATATAAATATATTAATGCACCAAATTTTCCAAATTCATATTATGTTCGTGAACTAATTAAAAAGAATATATATGTATCTCCAAATAATTTAATGAAATTAGTGAATATTCCTGAATTATTTAATCAAATATTTCCTAAAGTTCAAAATAATCTATTATACATGGAACATTTTTTATCATTATTAATAGAAAATAATTCAGAACATGCAACAAATATTTATAACTTAATTAAAAATCAACTAACTAGTGATATCTTGACTAAATATATTAAAAAATCATTTGGACATTGTAATGTAACTATGCTTAAATTATTAATTAATGATGGAAATGATTTAAGATGTATTGATTTGTCAAATGATAAATATATTGATTGTTTATCATATTCATTATATATAATATCTAATTGTTATAGAATTACAAATAATTATAATTCATTATTACTTAAATTTATTCTAAATTATATCAAAGAAAACTCTATATTTGATAATAATTTACAAATAAAATTTAATCTTAAAATATTTATTCAAATATTATTATCAAATAGAAATTGTATTACGGAAATAATTAAAGAATTTGATGATATTAATCAATTAAATATAGTTGAAGATATTAGTCCAATTATTATGGATCAAATTACAAAAATCATTTTAGGTGGTAGATCGTATACAATAAATTTGCCAATGTTAAATTTATTAATGAGTCTTAAATATTGTAAAACAAATATTTTTGATTATATAAATGTTAATACACTTTCTGAATATGTTAAGGGTCAAGATTTTGTAAAAGATATTTTATCTAAATTATTAGGTTTATTATATATTGGTAAATATCATAATATGGAACCATCAGAAGAAGTTAGTAAATGTCTATTTAAAATAGTTCAAATTAAAGAATTAGGTGATGTTCAAGCTTTTTATAAAAAAAATATTAAACATGTGCCTTCACAAAAGAAAAAGCAAGCTCCAAAAACTACAAAAACTACCAAATCAGATATTGATATTTAGTATAGTTTGGTATAGTTTATAAAAATTGATTTAGTTTTACTTTATTTTTATACACAAAATTATTTTAATGGTAAAACTTACAAAATCACAGTTTGAGACTAAAATAACTAAAATGGTAGAAAATAATGACTATGAAAATTTAGAAATATTTATTTCTGAAAATCCAAATTATGATATCAATTTTATCAATAGGAAAAATACATCATTGCTATATTTGGCTATTTCTAACAAATCAAAAGAATGTTTTGATTATATTTTATCACATCCTAAATTCATTCTTCATACTAAAATTCCAAAAATTGAAAAGCTAAAATTAAGTTCACATTATGATTGTTATATTCCTGATAATGATGACAATATAAATAATAATTGTAGAGTTTGGGATGATTCTGATGATTCAGACGATTCAGACGATTCAGACCAACAATATTTCCGTATGGATGAAGAACTTACTGCTGATACAAAATTTAGTGTGTTACAATATAATCATTATGTCGGTATTGATGTATCATTAACTAGATTTATTAATGCACCAAATTTACCAAATTCATATTACATTAGAGAACTAATTAAAAAAAATGCATATTTATCACCTAAAAATTTATTATCATTAGAAAAATTTCCCGAATTATTTAATGAAATATTTTCTAATATACAAACTAATCAACCATATATGAAACATTTATTATTATTATTAATTGAAAATAATTCTTCAAATATTACTAAGGTGTATAATATTAATAAAAATAATATGACACAAATTGATATAAATAATTGTATTAAAAAATCGATTTGTTATAATAATATTAATATGCTTAAAATATTAATTAATGATGGTCATGACATTAGATTTATTGATATCAGTAGAACTAATAATTCTGACTATAAATATATAGATTGTTTAACATATTCAATTTATATGTTGACAAACACTGATAAATGTTTTAATAATTTTATGGTAAATCATATCAAAGAAAACTCATTGTTTAGTTCTGATTTAAAAGTAAAATTTAATCCAAAATTATTTGTTAAAGTTATGTTATCCAAAGATAATTGTCTTAATGATATAATTAAAGAAATTGATACAATTAAACAATTAGAAATTGAAGAAGATATTAGTCCAATGATAATGACTCAATTTACAAAATTCTTATTGCATGGATCATTAGATTCAATTCAACTTGATAGTTTGAATTTATTATTAGGACTTAAATTTTGTAAATCTAATATATTTGAATATATGGAAGTTGATAAAATTTACAAGTATATAGAATCAGAAGCTAGATATTATAAAATTGAAGCTATTATTGATAAAGTTGTAGGTTTACTATATCTTGGTAAATATCATAATATGGAACCGACTAAAGAAATTAAAAATAGTTTATATAAGATTTTAAATATTGAAAATTTAGATGACTTTCAAACATATTATAAGGAAAATATTAAATATGGTCTTGAACAACAAAAAAGTCTCCCTGTTAAAAAAGCAAAAAAGAAAACTACCATTAAAAAAACCGACATTAATATTGATGTTTAGTTCATAAAAAATTGATTTATTTATTTAATATTATTAATTAGCATAATATTAAAATAATAAATGGCAACACGTGAAGATATAGAAAAATATTTTGCAGATTTTTGTAAAGACATTAAACATCTTGACAATCCTCAAAATAATTTAACTGAAGAAAGCTGTCTTCAAAATATTACATTATTAAAAAAAATGCAATTACTATTAAATCATTTTGATGATATGATAGGTGAACGCGATGAAGATATTGATATTATGATTGATGCAATTAATACTCAAAAAAATAAATTGATCAAAGAAAAAAAACTAGCTGAAGAAGCTGAAAAGGCGAAGAATAAGAAAAATTTAACTAGTTTTAAAAATATTGATGAATTATGTGAACATGTTCAAAATCCTTTTCAAGTTGATATTTTAAATCGGATATCAAGTGATTTGGAATATTCAAAGATTTATCTAAGTGGTTATGAACCAAATACAGAAACTACTGGGAAAAAGAAATTTCTAATTGGGACTGTTAAAGTATTAGGTACATATAATTATAAGAAAAGTTGTCGGGAGGAATATGATATTAAATTATACAAAGAAGATCCAAAAGGTATGTTTTGGTGTTCATGTGCTGATCATAAATTTAATTCGACAAAGAAAAATATCGTTTGTAAACACATTTGTTTTCTAATTTGTAAAATTGGTAAATTTCTTAAACCAGAAATTTTTTCCGCTAAAAAATTATCAGATGAAGATTTAGCACTACTACTTGCTAAATTAACATCAACAGGAGATGTTTGGAAAGACCAAACAATTGCTAAAATTTTGGATAAAATCACATTGGATACATTTAAACAATTTATTAAAGCGATTGATGATTGTTGTCCAGTATGTTTTAATGATTTGTCTGATAATGATAAACCCCAATTACTAGCTTGTCCCACATGTAAAAACTATATTCATAGCGAATGTGCTGATATTTGGTTAGAACAAAAAGAATCTTGTGCTATGTGTAAATCAGATTTTTGGAAATACTATGGGAAAGTAAAAACAGGTGGTTCAATTAGTATTAAAAATTGTTGCTAATTTATTTTAATTTAATTTAAATATTATTTATAAAAATAATATAATCTAAATTATAATATATAAACTAGATGTTTACTGAAGGTTTAAAAAATATGTTATTTGACATTTTTCACATAATTAAAATGGCTATAACAACAAAAATGGGTATTTCCATCACATTACTCTGCGCATTTATTTATTTTATGTCTTTATTAATAACAGGTGG
>JACCED012294931.1_pt1 | contig 21745 bp, 23 predicted proteins | sample 7455021 | NCBI WGS metagenome assembly JACCED01 (sample SAMN15323456, study PRJNA562643) | freshwater metagenome | isolation source: river surface water | place: USA:Blue River Watershed | collected 2017-08-19
CATCTAGACGACCAAGTTGAAACATCATAAACATTTCAACGGTCCAACGACCTACTCCCCATATTGATGTAAGGGCATCAAATATTTCTTGGTCATCATGAATCTGATCAATTTCATTGATGGGGATAGTTTTATTTAAAGCAGCAGCTGCTATTCCTTTGATCGTTCGACTCTTTGCACCCGAAACACCGATCTCGCGTAACTGTTCATCACTTAGTTTTGCTAACTTTCGCGGGGTTACGGAACCCTTACAGAGCTTTACCAGTCGATCATGAATAGTCGCCGCCGCTTTTACGGCAAGCTGTTGTGAGATGACCGAACTGACAAGTGATTCAAAGTGAGATTCATTAGGTTCGCTGCGGCCCAAGGTACATAACGGGCGGCGGTCAATTAATGCTGCAAACTTAGGATCAATCTGAGATACCTCAGCGACTATTCGGCGCATCTTCTGCGCAGAGTGGACCGCCATTAACTACAAAGAAAAGGTTGGGTACTCATCTGTAACCATAAGCAGGGCATAGCCTGCAACACGGTTCCAGTAAGCGATTGTTCCGACAACACCTTCAGCGCAAAACTCAGGATAGTTTCCTGTGAACAAAACGCTAAACCAGGCGATAATCGTTAAGAGGGCTGCATAAATTACATAAACAATTCCAACCACATACAAAGGCAGGGCAAGTAACCACTTGATCAATGGAAGCCAACGGTTCAATTGCTTCGCATCAACTTCTGGGAATGTCACACTTACAACATCATTTTCTTCGATTGATGGATACTCATCGGTTAGAAGTAACAGGTATGCATCAACACGTGCCTGCAAAGAAAGTAATGCCTCATTAAATGCCAAGACGTAACTTGGGTACACCTGGCGAACGACAATTGCTAAAGCGGCAGGAAGAGCAAGTAAGCCGGCATAAATCCCGAGGGTGTCTTCAGAGAAAGCTGTAGTTGGGGAGAATGAGGCGAGAAATACCAGCGCTGGCACCACCAGAATGATTCGGAAAAGTGCGGTTAGACGGTTGCGCTCGGTAAGGGATACATCGATTTGGGTCTCAATTTGATTGCTCATGTGCTCAATCTACCCCTGCTACTCCGCCGGTATTGCTTATTGCAGCGCCTTTGCCGTACTTTTACAGTCGTTACAGCAATTCTTGCAGAGATTTTTACAGGAATTGTCGCCGAGTCGAAATATAAGGGTGGTGATGTGATGGCAGGAATTAAAGAGGTTGCTGAAGAGGCAGGCGTTTCTACCGCAACCGTTTCGCGAGCACTTCGTGGCCTTCACCATGTCAACCAACAGACTCGCGACAAGATTATCGCTGCTGCAGAGAAGCTCAACTATCCGCTCAATACTGAGCGACAGGGCGTTTCCAGTGGTCGAACTAATTCAGTCGGAGTCGTGGCTCCCTACATTTCTCGTTGGTACTTTTCGCAAGTTATTAGCGGTGCAGAGCAAGCGTTGCGCGAAGCTGGTCTAGATCTTCTGCTCTACAACTTCAGTCAAATGAAGGGTCGCGAGCGACTCTTTCAACATCAACTCCTTAAGGGTCGAGTTGATGCCTTAATTGTTATTTCCTTGCCTCCAACTGAAGAAGAGTTTGATTCGATGCTCTCACTTGGTATTCCTATTGCACTTGTTGGCATGGAGCATGAAAAGTGCGCTTCAATCAAGATTGATGATGTTGCGGGAGCGCGAACTGCGACACAGCACTTAGTTAACCAAGGACATAAGAAAATAGGCTTGATGTCTGGGCGACCAGATGATCCCTTTAACTTTTCAGTTCCACAAGATCGCCGCAAAGGTTTTATGCAGGTGTTGGCTGAAAATGGCTTGGAGTGGCTACCTTCGCGTGAGATTCATGGCGATTTCACAATGCACACTGCATCACGCGCGATGGATGATTTATTAGCACGTCCAAATCGACCAACCGCAATCTTTTGTGAGTCAGATGAAATGGCGATGGGAGCAATGCAAGCCTTGCGTCGTCATGGTTTGAAAGCACCAGATGACATTTCAATCATTGGTTTTGATGGCCATGAGATGGCGGAGTTTTCAGAGCTCACAACAATCGAGCAGCCCGTTACTTTGATGGGAGAGATGGCCGCTTGGTCCATTATGGAGAGATTACGCAAGCCTGTCATCGATCCGCCATCACTTGTTTTACCAACAACGCTCGTGGTGAGAAATTCAACTCGACGATTGTCTCCCGAAGAACAAGCACTCTGAGGTAGCCTTAAGAGCATGAGTGATCATTCAGTCTCAGCGCCAAACTTGTCAGAACTCTTAACTCATCGAAGTGAAAAGTGGCGGGCATTTCCTAATGATGTTCTTCCCCTGCCTGTTGCTGAAATGGATTACCCCGTAGCGCAACCAATTCGGGATCTTTTGTCTGAGATGGTCGCAAAGTCTGATCTTGGTTACCTTGGAGCGATTCCAGAACTTGGCACCGGTTTTGCGCAGTTTGCCGGAAAGCGTTGGGGTTGGACGGTTGACCCACTTCAAGTCAGAGCAGCAACTGATGTCGGAGTAGCAGTAGTTGAGGTCTTGCGCGTATTTACTAACCCTGGTGATTCGATCCTCTTAAGCTCACCTGTCTATCAAAATTTTTATAACTGGATTAATGAAACAAAACTTAATCTGGTTGATGTTCCATTTGAACGTACAGGTGATGAATCCGCTAACCCTTGGGAAATCAACTGGGATGGAATTGAAAAGGCGTACGCAGCCGGACTGAAGGTCCACATTCTCTGTAGCCCGCATAACCCACTAGGTCGCGTTTACAGTAAAGAAGAGCTACTTCGAATCGTTGCGTTAGCCAAGAAGTATGACGTTCTAGTCATTAGCGATGAAATTCACGCCCCACTTACCTTTAAGGGCAAGAACTTTGTTCCAATGTTGAACCTTGGGCCAGATGCAGAATCAGTAACTGTAACGGTAACTGCGGCATCTAAAGGTTGGAATATCGCTGGTTTGAAGTGCGCAATTATTGTCTCGCAAAACGAGGCAATCAATAATCGTTTAGCAACAATGCCAATGGCGGTTCACTATCGAGCATCGTTGTTGGGTGGCTTTGCGACAGCGATTGCTTTTGCCGAAGGGGAAGTGTGGCTGGATTCAGTACTCCAGAACTTGGATCACAATCGTTACATGATTAAGGAGTTGCTCGGGTCGCAACTTCCATCGGTTAGATATCACATACCAGATAATAGCTACTTAGCGTGGTTGGATCTTGAAGCGCTTAATCTTGGTGAAAATCCAACCGAGACGCTGTTGTCTAAAGGTCGAGTTGCATTCAATCCAGGTCATATTTATGGAAAACAATGCTCTCAATATGTTCGCTTAAATTTCGCAACCAGTCCAACAATCATTACTGAAGCTATTCACCGTATCGCTCGAGCGATTTAATGACATTTAAGAAATATGATGTTGTCATAATTGGCGGCGGTCATAACGGTTTAGTCGCTGCAACATATCTAGCTCGTGCAGGTAAGTCGGTCAGAATACTTGAAGCCAACCCGGAAATAGGTGGGGCCTCGCAAAGCGTCAAAACCTTTCCGGAATTTGATGCGAATTTGTCCCGGTATTCCTACCTGATCGCACTCTTGCCAGACAAAATTGTTAACGACCTAGGACTGTCATTTGAATGCGTGTCACGCGAAGTCTCCAGTTACACGCCATATGGCGATAACAAGGGTTTGTACGTTTCACGCACATGGGATGCAAAAACTGAAAGCTCATTTCTTGAGTTAGATCCCTCTGGAAAAGAAGGGCAGGCTTGGCAGGATTTTTACGCTGAAGTAGCACAATTTGCTCAGCGCATAGCCCCAACTTTGCTTGAGCCACTTAAGACTCGAACACAGTTGCGCAAAGAGATCGATCTAGACCCAATTTGGCAGTTTCTAGTTGAAGAGCCAATTGGCAAAGCCATAACTGAAAGATTCAGCAATGACATAGTTCGCGGTGTTGTTTTAACCGATGCACTTATTGGAACCTTTGCATCCGCCTTTAATTTGCAAGCAAATATCTGCTTTTTGTATCACTTGATTGGAAATGGAACCGGTGAGTGGAAAGTCCCTAAGGGCGGAATGGGAGCCCTAGTAAATGAGCTCGTGCGCGTAGCCACCGAAAGCGGCGTAGAGATTTCACTTAATTCAAGAGCGGCCAAAGTTGTTTCTACAGCTACCGGTGTTGAAGTTGAAATTGAAACCGGTGAAGTAATAGCAGGGGAGTACCTTCTCTCGAATGCTGCACCTCAAGTCTTAGCAAAGCTGCGTGGAACATCTGCTCCCAAGAGTCTTGATGGTTCACAGATGAAAATAAACATTTTGTTGAAGCGTTTACCAAAGCTCAAATCTGGAATCGATCCACGTTTGGCTTTTGCTGGAACATTTCATGCAAATGAAAGCTTTAACCAATTAGAGTCTGTCTATAGCGATGCGCAATCAGGTGTAATGCCTACCAAGATGCCGATCGAAATGTATTGCCACACTTTGTCTGACCCATCAATTTTGAGTCAGGAGCTACAAGATGCTGGGTATCAAACTTTGACTTTGTTTGGTTTACATACCCCGGCTTCGCTTTTTGATGCCGATAATGAAACCGCCCGCGATGCAGCGTTGAAGTCAGCCCTTGCATCACTCAATCAGTATTTAGCTGAACCGATCGAGGATGTAATTGCTGCAATCGAGGTGAAAACACCGTTAGATATTGAAGAAGCTATTTCGCTTCCGAGAGGCAATATTTTCCATAAGGATCTATCGATGCCTTTCCGTGAGGATGGGACCGAACCGTCATGGGGTGTTGAAACCGATGATCCTCGAATCTTCATTTGCGGGGCTGGAGCTGTGCGCGGTGGGGGAGTTAGCGGGATTCCTGGTCACAATGCGGCCATGGCAATCCTTTCTAACAATTAGACTTCCGATATGAGTCTTCACCCAGAAACATCAGCAATTACTGCAGGCCGTCCAGAGGCCGCACCTGATGCTTCTTTGAATCCACCAATAGTTTTTTCATCTACCTATCACGCGGGTGGTCCAGTTGGTTACGGACGCTACGGCAATGAAAGTTGGAGTGCGCTAGAGGCTGCAATCTCTGAACTAGAAGGTGGAGAAACACTTTCCTTTTCATCAGGCATGGCTGCAATTAGTGCTGTCTTTTCAATCTTGCCGATCGGCGCACCTGTTGTTGCATCAAATCAGGGATACAGCGGAACGATGGGATTGCTGAATCAGCATCACGCATCGGGACGCTTAGAGGTTCGTTTTGTAGAGATCACTAACACTGAAGAAGTTGTTGCAGCAATGAAGGGTGCAGCTTTGCTGTGGTTGGAATCTCCAACAAACCCTTGTCTTGATATTGCAGATCTTCCTGCACTAATTGCTGCTGCAAAGAAATTTACAATCGGTGTTGGAGTAGACAACACATTTGCGACACCTTTGACTCAGAAGCCATTGTCTATGGGTGCCGACATTGTGATGCATTCTGTAACTAAGTTTTTGGCTGGACATAGCGATGTTGTTCTGGGTTCTTTATCTACTACTGACTCAGCACTATTTAAGCGTTTAGATGAAGCACGTCGATTCAATGGATCAATCCCTGGTCCATTTGAAGCATGGCTGGCATTGCGCGGAATCCGAACATTCCCTATTCGCTTTAGAGCAGCTGAAAAGAACGCACAGGATCTTGTGTCGCGACTACAGACCCATGCCAAGATCACCAAAGTTCGTTACCCCGGTTTTGGAGCTGTAATTTCATTTGAGGTTGATGGAAGTGCAGAGCAAGCTGAAAAGGTTTGTGAATCATCACGTTTGATTACACACGCGACAAGCCTTGGTGGCATTGAGTCATTGTGGGAACGCCGCCGCCGCTGGGCGCTTGAAAGTCCTTCTGTTCCAGAACAACTGATTCGGTTGTCGGTTGGCTGTGAGCATGTTGATGACATTTGGCAGGATATCGAGCAGGCTCTCAGCACTTTATAGAGATTTTTCGAGCAATAGCGAGTATTTTTGTCCTATGTTCAAAGCCATCCGACGAGCCTTCGCAGCGCTGACAGTAACGGTGCTGGCATTTCGTGCAGTTGCTTCATTCTTATCGTGGGTAGAACACCAGGATGAATCTGTTGCGGATACTTGGGTCGACGAGGATGAATTCGAAGATGCCTGAGGTTGAATATATCCCTGGTAGCTGCAACATTGGTAAGGGCGAGGTTCGCAGAAGGCAGTTAGTTGCACTTGTTGGTTTGTTTTTCTCAATCTCAACCTTGCTTACATTCAACACAGTTGATGCGCCTACGGAAATTCGGTTAGGAATCTTCTTTCCGCTGATGGTCGCATCTGTTGGTTTTGTGCAGTCTCGTTCAAAGTTTTGTTTGGCTTATGGATTTGCAGGAACATTTAACGTAGGCAAGATGGGCGACATCAAGCGCGTTGCCAGCAAGGAAGATAGAGCTGCAGATCGAAAAACAGCTCTTGTGATCCTTGGTAAATCTTTTTTACTTGCGGCTCTAGCGACAGCGGTGGTGTTAGTACTACCCTTTTAGTATGAAGATACAAATTCATACACGCCACGCAGATTTAGCAGAAGATTTTAAAGATATCGCAACGGAAAAACTCAACAGCATGGAGCGATTTAGTGTTGTTATTGATCGCGTCGAAGTTGAAGTTCTTCACGAAGCAAATCCCCATCAGGGAAAACATAAGCACAAAGTAGTTTTAACATCTCATGGTTCAGGACCATTGATTCGCGCAGAGGCTGCTGAGTTCAATGATCTTGCCGCTTTTGATACAGCGATTAAAGCTTTTGCATTGCAGATCAGAAAGATCCACGAAAAATCAAAGGATTACGATCGCCAAACTCTACGAAAGATGAAAACAGAGATCTAAACGATCTCGCTTCCATCCTTACGTGTTGCTGTAAGACTTGCTACGGCGGTCACTGTTAGCGCCGCAACAATGACAAACAAGCTCACTTCGATTGGTACGTGTGGCAATTCAACTCCTGCTATGTCATGAATACCGACGCCATGGAAGGCTTCAATAAACATCTTGAAGCCGATGAAAGCCAGGATGAAGGAAAGCCCCTTTGATAGGTACACCAGGCGCTGCAGCAATCCTTGTAATAAGAAGTACAGCTGGCGCAGACCCATTAGTGCAAAGATGTTGGCACAAACAACGATGTAAGGATCACGTGTAATTCCAAAGATCGCCGGAATTGAGTCCAAAGCAAATACCAAGTCGGTAAACCCTAGAGAAACCAAGGCGATAACAAAGGTAGTTGCACCCTTTGAGCGAAGGAAGGTAATAAAGCGATCTTCCTTCCACTCCTCTTCGCCCTCATCTTCAACCAAGAGTCGGTAAGCGGTAAAGATAAGAAATGCGCCAAAGATAAAGAAAGCTCCTGAGAACTTTTCAATGATTGCACTACCTGCGGCGATGAAACCGCCGCGAAGAACCAAAGCAATGATGATTCCGAGCAACAAAACTAATTGCTGTTTAGTCTTTTCAACCTGCAATCTGCTGAGGATGATTACGAATACGAAGATATTGTCCACTGATAGCGCGTACTCAGTTAACCAACCAGCGAAAAACTCTTTTTGTGCATTTGGATCTGTTGTCCAATTGGGCATCAAAATTCCAAATGCAATTGCTGCCGCTACATAGATAACTGTCCAGATTCCAGCCTCGGTCATTGTTGTCTCTTTATTGCGACGAATAATCGCAACAGTTAAGTCAAAGATAATTACGAGAGAGAGAATGCCAAGGGTCAAAAGCCATGTAGTCGTAGATTCCATGGCGGTATTGTGTCAGTTAGTGATGCACCCATATGGTTGAAACGGCGGGAATCGTCATCTTTCCATCTCGTCCATCAACCGTTCCTGCGCTCACGATGAGCAACTTTCCAGTGATTTCTACCTCAACTGCAGAATCTGACAGATTCATATAAACCGACACATTCCCTCGACGTATCGCTAGAACGCTTGTGCCCTTTGAGCCATGTTCTGGTGATTCCAACCAATCAATTGAACCTTGAGAGATTAAGTGATCAGCGCGCAGCTTTAGCGCTGTGCGATAAAGGTTTAAAGTGCTCTTTGGATCGGCACCCTGCTTTTCGACCGTTAGCTCTTTCCAAGCATCAGTTAATGGGAGCCATGGAGTGCCACTGGTAAATCCAAAGGGTGCACTTTCTCCGCTCCAGGGCAGTGGAACACGTGCACCATCGCGACCCTTTTGTGCGCCATTAGTTCTGAAATAAATTGGATCTTGTCGTGAACTATCCGGAATAACACCATCTGGAAGTCCAAGCTCTTGACCAGCGAAAACATAAGCCGAGCCAGGTAGTGCTAAAACAAAGAGTGCCAATGCACGAGCTTGAACTTCTCCAATACGTGAAGCTACTCGCGGAGAGTCATGATTGCTTAATGCCCAGGTTGGTAGAGCACCTACTGAATCCATTAATTCAATTGAGCGCTTAACAACCTCATAGAGAAAATCTGATTTGAAAGGTGCATCCAGTAAGTCAAAGTTAAACACTTGATGTAGCTCATCGCTTCGAACATATCTAGTCGCATTGACTGGGGGATGAACCCAAGCTTCCGCAACCGCCATGATCTCTCGACCCTCGTATGAGTCAAAGAGTTTTCTCCATTGGCGATAAATTTCATGAACACCTTGTCGATCAAAGTAAGGAACTGTTGGAAGCAATGCATAACGGATCTCTGGATCCATCGACACATCAAGACGCAGCGCATCACTAATTCCTTGAGGATCTGGGTGATTAGTCAATAAGTTTTCTTTAACTAGGCCATGCGCGACATCAATCCGGAAACCATCTACTCCAAGGTCTAACCAAAAACGAAGAGTCACTTCATAATCACTAGCCACCTCTGGATTTTCCCAATTGAGATCTGGTTGAGAAGAATCAAATAGATGCAGGTAGTACTGGCCATCCTCGACTTGTGTCCATGATGGCCCGCCAAATAGAGAGATCCAATTGTTTGGTGGAGTTCCATCCTCCTTGGGATCATGGAAATGAAAACGAGCTCGTTCTGCTGAACCACGACCAGCCTTTAGCGCTTGCTGAAACCAAACATGTTGATCAGAAAAATGATTTGGAACAACATCAACCAAGACCTTTAAACCCAAAGAATGAGCGACTTCGATGAGCTTTTTGGCGTCATCAAGATTTCCAAACCGTGGATCTACATCGCGTGGATCAGCTACGTCATATCCGCCATCTTTATTTGGCGAGGTATAGAAGGGACTCAACCAAATGGCATCAACGCCAAGATCCCGGACATACTGCAGTTTTGAAGTAATTCCCTGTAGATCACCCTCGCCATCACCGTTGCTATCAAAAAAAGACCGGGGATAGATCTGATAGATAGTGGCTTCTTTCCACCACGGTGAGGATTTCATGGAGACAGGCTACGGATTAGGCAAAATCTCGACAATGTAAAAGGGGTGCAAGTGAGCCTTCTATGTTTCTCTTTTATAACGTTTATCCATGCCCTTACACTTAACGCATGGAAATCCTGTATTCGGCCTTACTTTTCCTAATCCTGCTCGGAACTCTTTATTGCATTCGATCGTTACGTGCTTTACATCTCAAAATTACAAAGAAGAGCGAACAGATTTCAAGAGAAATCCAAAAAGCATCTTCGGATAGCAAAAAGAACACGATGATTGCTTATCGTCAGACCGAGGCTTTCATTCAACTTAGCAACCTGCTGCAGTTTAAATCGACTATTCCACCAACTCGCAGCTGGGCAGCATCACCAGATTTGCTGTTGCTTGTCTCTGAAACCGTGAAGAAGATCAAGCCATCACTGGTGGTCGAACTTGGATCTGGCATTTCAACTTTGGTAACTGCAAAGTCCGGTGCACGTAAAGTTGTCAGTATTGATAACTCTGAAGAATTTGGCGGAAAGACACGTGAACTCTTGAAAGAGCACAAGGTGCGCGGCGTTGATATTCGTATCGCCCCTTTGCGTCCATATGCAAATGGTTCTGAGTGGTATGACATTTCAACAATCAAAGATCTAAAAAAGATTGATTTGCTAATTATTGATGGTCCTCCAGGATCTAAGAATCCTGAAGCTAGATACCCAGCTCTTCAAGAGTTCAAAGATAAGTTGTCGACAAGGGCGACAATCATCATTGATGATGTGAAGCGGGATGGCGAAAGAAAACTTGCTGAAGATTTTGCAAAATCCTTACCAAATCACACATTGACGATCTTGGATCATGAAAAAGGTACAGCGGTAATTTCACCACGCTGATTCAATGCCAATAACCCGTGAAGAGGCTTTCCAGGAAGCAGCCTCAAGAATCCTTGATACATCTACCTTTGTGCGTGCCGTTTTGTCTGGACGACGTAGAAATTTGAGCGTTGACTTTGAACGTATCGACCTTCGCCTTGTTGAGATCAAAGGCGTTATTAATCTTCAGCTTATGCAAAATGATGGACGCGCGACAACAACAAAAAATCTCCTACCTTCTGCCCTTGAAGTTGATCAACTTTTAAATAGTGGATACGCAAATATCATGGTTGAGAGCACCAACGAGGCGTATTCAATAAGAATTACTAAGAGTGGTGATGCGCAGGTGCACACCGAGAAGCGCTTGTCAGAGCAAAATTTGAACCATGACAAGAAAAAAGAGAGATTATTAGATTCAAGTGATCCGTTCCTGCGTGAAGTTGGAATTGCAGATGCAAAAGGTGTTATCAAGCCTTCTCGTCAAGATAAATACAAGCAGGTAGAAGAGTTTTTGCGCTTACTGTCTCCTGCACTAAATGCTGCTATCGAAGCTGGGCAGATACACAAGCCAACAAGTGAAAGCCCTCTTCGTATTACAGATCTTGGTTGCGGGCATGCCTATCTGACCTTTGCCGCACATCAATTCCTACTTAAGTCAGGAATACCGGTTGTTGTTACAGGTATCGATGTTCGTCCAGATTCTAGGGATCGCAATAATGCGATCGCAGCAAAACTAGGAATCACTTCAACAATTACATTTAAAGCTGAAGAAATTTCAAAAACAACTTCAGAAAATGCAGATATCGCTATTGCCCTGCATGCATGTGATACTGCAACTGATGACGCGATTGCGTGGGCCGTAAATGGCGGAGCTAAACTCCTATTGATCGCGCCTTGCTGCCATCACGATATTCAAAAGCAGATTGATGTAGCGCCTGAACCATGGGCTGCATTAACCAAGTTTGGTTTAATGAAAGAGCGTTTAGGGGATCTATTAACTGATTCGTTCAGAGCTCAGCTCTTGCGAATTGTTGGTTATCGGGTTGAAGTCATTGAATTCGTTGGAGGAGAACACACTCCGCGAAATTTGATGATTCGCGCGGTTAAGACAGATGCAAAGCCCGAGCAGTTGGATATCGATAGATATCTAGAAATCACCGCTCAATGGGGCGTTAAGCCCGCATTAGAGAAGAAACTTTCGACGCTTAGCATCCGTTAGACTTAGGACATGTCAAAGGTCCTCGCATCTCTTCCAGTTGGCGAAAAGGTCGGAATCGCTTTTTCTGGCGGTCTCGATACATCAGTAGCCGTAGCCTGGATGCGTGATAAAGGCGCAGTTCCTTGCACTTACACCGCAGATCTTGGTCAGTACGACGAGCCTGATATTGATTCAGTCCCAGGTCGCGCCAAGGAGTACGGCGCAGAGATTTCACGCCTGGTTGATTGCAAAAAGGCATTAGTTGAAGAGGGTCTGGCTGCAATTGCATGTGGAGCTTTCCACATTCGCTCTGGCGGAAAGCAGTACTTCAACACCACACCATTGGGTCGCGCAGTTACCGGAACTATGTTGGTTCGTGCCATGCACTCAGATTCAGTTGAAATCTGGGGAGATGGCTCCACATATAAAGGCAATGACATCGAACGTTTCTATCGTTACGGTCTTCTAGCAAATCCAAATCTAAGAATTTATAAGCCATGGCTTGATCAAGATTTCGTCACCGAATTAGGTGGACGTAAAGAGATGTCTGAGTGGCTAGTCGCACACGGACTTCCATACCGTGACAGCACTGAAAAGGCGTACTCAACAGATGCAAATATCTTGGGTGCTACTCATGAAGCAAAGAGCCTTGAAAATCTAGATACCTCAGTTGAATTAGTTCAACCAATCATGGGTGTTCGCTTTTGGGATCCAGCGGTGAAGATTGATACCGAAGATGTAAAGATCACTTTCAATCAAGGTCGCCCAGTTGCAATTAACGGTAAAGCATTTGATGATGTTGTTGATTTAATGAAGGAAGCCAACGCAATTGGTGGGCGCCATGGTCTCGGAATGGCTGATCAGATCGAAAACAGAATTATCGAAGCTAAGAGCCGTGGAATCTATGAAGCTCCAGGAATGGCGCTGCTATTCATTGCATATGAACGTTTGATTAGTGCGATTCACAATGAAGACACAATCGCCAATTACCATGCAGAAGGTCGTCGACTTGGCCGTCTTTTGTATGAGGGTCGCTGGTTTGATCCACAAGCCTTAATGCTTCGCGAATCTTTGATGCGCTGGGTTGCATCTGCAGTAACTGGTGAAGTAACTATTCGTATGCGTCGTGGTGATGATTACTCAATCATTAATACAACAGGTCCTGGCCTTAGCTACCATCCTGAAAAGCTTTCAATGGAGCGCACAGAGAACGCTGCATTTGGCCCAGTAGATCGCATTGGACAACTGACTATGCGCAACCTTGATATTGCCGATACCCGTGCCAAGTTAGAGCTTTACCGCTCACAGGGCCAGATCGGTGATGGCGAATTTAAACTAATCGGTGAGATCGAATAACTAGGAGAGCTATGCCAAAGAAAACCTTATTAAAAGTATTTGCGGTTCTTGCCGTAGTAGCGATTGCATTTGCATCATTCACAACACTCGGAGGAGAAGACACAGTGTCAGGATCAGCAGCAGGACTTCCAGTCGTTACAGGTAACGCAGGAGAAGCCCCAACAATCACACCTCCAACAGGTGCCGCTCCAGCAACTTTAGAAACACAAGACATCATTGTTGGCACTGGAACAGAGGTTCAACCAACTTCTACTTTGACGGTGCATTACACATTGATGACTTGGTCTAATGGAGCGTTGGTTGAGTCTTCATGGAATGGTGGACAGCCAGCGACATTCCCACTATCTGGTGTAATCGCTGGATGGCAGGAAGGTCTACCAGGTGCCAAGGTTGGTGGACGTCGCCTATTGGTCATTCCAGCTGACAAGGGATACGGCCCAAGTGGTTCAGGCCCAATTGGACCTAATGAGACCTTGATCTTCGTAGTGGACATCATCGCCGTTTCATAAGTTATTTAGGAAGAGCCCCATCAACCAATTGGTTGGTGGGGTTTTTCTCTTGTTCACTCTGTGTTAACCGTGGAATGAGTAACCTAAACTCATGAAGAAGCTTCTCGCCGAGTACCTAGGCACCACCCTGTTGGTTGCAATTGTTGTTGGTTCCGGAATCATGGCCACAGATCTGACAAAGGATGTTGGTCTGCAACTGCTGATCAACACAGTTGCAACAGTATTTGGGTTGGCAGTCTTGATTCTAATTTTGGCTCCAATTAGCGGTGCACACTTCAATCCAGCTGTAACCCTTGTTGAATTAATCCAGGGCAAGAGCACAGCACTTCAATTTATTCAATTTGCGATTGCTCAAGTTCTTGGTGCTATATCAGGCGCCATACTTGCAAATGCGATGTTTAATCACGCGATTGTTGAAACTGCAACAAATGTTCGTTCTGGAAGCAACCTCTACCTGGCAGAAATAGTTGCCACAGCAGGCTTGATCCTGGTTATCAATTTGTTGGTCGTTCAAAAGAATTTAACTGTCATTCCTGTAGCTGTGGCTGCTTGGATCGGCAGCGCCTACTTCTTTACAAGCTCCACATCCTTTGCAAACCCTGCCGTAACTATCGGAAGAACATTCAGTGACTCATTTGCTGGAATCGCGCCTGAGTGCGCACCTCAATTTATTGCTGCCCAAATTCTTGGAGCCTTAATCGGCCTAGGACTAGTGAAAGTGTTGACCAATGACAAATAAGCCAACCGTTCTCTTTGTATGCGTTCATAATGCAGGCCGTTCTCAGATGGCAGCGGGTTTTATGCGTGAGCTAGGACAGGGTCGTGTCGAAGTACTTTCTGCCGGAAGTGCACCAAAGGATTCAATTAACCCAATCGCAGTAGAAGCAATGGCTGAAATTGGAATCGATATTGCAAACAATGTTCCAAAGGTGCTCACTACTGAAGCTGTTCAAGAATCAGATGCGGTAATCACAATGGGTTGTGGAGATGTGTGTCCGTTCTACCCTGGAAAGCGTTATGAGGATTGGGTTTTAGATGATCCTGCAGGACAAGGAATCGAATCTGTTCGCGTTATTCGCGATGAGATTAAGGGCCGTGTAGAAGCCCTTCTTGCTGAATTACTTGGCTAGAACAGCCGCCGCAATCTTTAAATCCTTTTCAAAGACCATTAACTGAGGGCCATCTAAGGTTTGAGTCAAAGTTGCCTTGATGTTGGCATCCATTAGTTTCTGCAAACTCATCTGAGCTTCGATGTAGTTGTTAGGAGTTTGCAAAGGCCTAAGCAATCCGTACTGATCTTTCTTGCCAGCCTTAATCGGCGTGATAATTAATCGTTTGTTGGAAGAAAAACCCCATTTGAGAACAAGAATTAACAGCGCTAAACCCGCAAACCCGCCAAAGGATTGCAGAAAGAGTCCGTTGTTGATTCCACCAAGCATGAAGCAATTGTAAATGTACTTTCTCGAAACCGCAGAGCGAATTGCAGATGCATGACCTTTGCAACTGCGAGAAATTATTGAGTTCTCTTATTGATATGACCCTGCTAATTTTTGCTGCGATACGAGAGGGTCACTCTTGTTAGATCTGAAATCGGGGAGCAAACAATGTCAGTCTTGAATGAAGTATTAGATGCTAATAAGAAGTATGTGGAAAGTTTCGGCGAAAAGGGAAAGCTTGCTTTGCCACCTGCTCGCCAGTTTGCAATTTTAACTTGCATGGATGCGCGTCTTGATCCAGCAAAGTACGCAGGTCTAAGCGAAGGAGATGCGCACGTTATTCGTAACGCTGGTGCACGTGCATCAGATGATGCGATTCGCTCACTTGTTATCTCATACAAGCTTCTCGGCACAAAGGAATGGTTTGTTATTCACCACAGCAACTGCGGTATGGAGTTCTTTACAGATGAGGTAATGCGCGGACTGCTATCTAAGAGCCTCGATACAGCTGCACTTGGTGAAGATGGTTTCTACGATGTTGGTAAGGGTCCAGGTTCAACTGAGGCTGCCTATATCGACTGGCTAACAATCGCTGATCGCAACAAGGCGGTTGTTGAAGATGTCGAGCGCATCCGTCGCCATCCATTGGTTCCGAAGAGCATCCCTATTCATGGCTATGTCTACGAAGTTGAAACAGGAAAGCTTCTAGAAGTACCTGGTGCAAAGGAAGCTGGCGCAGCTAAGTAATTAAACAGATATAGCCCAACCTTCTTGGAAGATAACTAAGGAGGTTGGGCTTTTTCTATTAGTAAAACTTAATGAGCTCCCGCATGAAAGCGATCTCTTTTTCTTGAGCTTCAATAATGCCGGCGGCTAAATCAGCAACCTTTTTACTTTTGGAATCAATCACTTTTTGAGCCATTGTGATGGCTCCTTCATGGTGAGCGATCATTCCTTCGAGAAAAAGTCGATCAAATGTCACGCCCTCAGAATCACGTAACCTCTGAATCTGCTCATCGCTCAACATCCCATCCATCATGTGTCCCATGTGATTTGAGGGATTGACCCCCGCCCAACCACCCATGGTTTCAATCTCAGGTGCTTGTGCAGCTTTAATGTCTCGAGCTAGAGCCAGGATCTCATCACTCGTGGAATTAGTTAAAGCGATATCAGACATCAAAACAGCTTGTTCGTGATGAGGGATCATTTCTTCGGCAAAGGAAATATCAGCGGCACTGAACTCCGAGTTTGCCGTTGGGGTAGAGGCGCACCCGGTCAAGACAAACGCAGCAATAACCAATGCAAAGACTCTTTTCATATTCACACCATAGCCCTTAACCAATTGTTGCAACCCCACGGCTCACCTTGATCGGTACCTTGATCAAACCTGTCGTAGCTGGGCCCAAAAGCAAATCACCATCATTTTCGAACTCTGAATTGTGCGCTTTGCACATCCAGCCACTTTCCGTTTTGGTTACTGTGATTCCTTGGTGCGGACAGCGCAGATTAAATGCTGTGTACTTGTTTGTTCCAACACGAGCGATTCCAACAGGTACACCCTTGATGGAACCAATCCGCATCGCACCTCCGACTGCAGATAGCGCAGGCAGGTCCGCTAGCTTCACGGAGAGCTTGCCGCCAGGAAGTTTCTTCACAACTGCATTTGCCGCAGCAGGAACTTCAGATCCGCCTAATGCGACAACTGCACACGCACCTGCAAAGAGTGAACGACGCGAGATTGATTCCATTTTGAATCCTTACTTCAGCTTGGAGTAAAGGGTCACATCAGCTGTTCCAAAAGCTAAACCTTCAGGCAAAGAGCCTTCTGGCAAACCTAGAACCGATGCGATAGTTGCTGCAATACCTGGAGCAAGTACCAATGTCGCGCCTGCATAAGCGGTTGTGCGCTGCTTAGCCTTCTTGTCATTTGTAACCTTTGGCTTTGCCTGGGATGCATTTGTAATTGTTAGAACATCCACCTTTGCGTTTCCTGCTTGAGGAACAGTTGCAGAAACGACACCCTTGGCTAAATCAATTACTGGATTGCGAAGCGTGAGCTTCTGATTATTCGTAGTGTTAAAGAAAATAATATTGCTTCCAACATGTTGAACGCCGGCTTTGTTTGCGGTTACAGGAATATGGAATACAACTTGACTCGTAGCAGAGCTCAAATCTTCGCCAATAAGCGCTGATGTAGCGCCACCTTGCACATAAAGAATGACGCCTGCTGCTTCAAGGGTTGAGGCAACACCTGCAGCGCTTTTGATGTGAGTCATGCTTTGCCCTGGTTTTGCTGAATCTGCAACCGCTGCATTTGGAAGCGCAACGAGCATCAATGAGGAAATTGCAACTGCGATAGTGCTACGTAGCTTCATAACTCTCCTTATGAATCGAATAGGTAAGGTAACGGTACGTGCCAACTAATGGAGCGGCAACATTTAATTTTATTTCCCCCATCACCTTTCATGCTCAATTACCTCTTTCGCAATAATTCAAGGTAATTTCTCAGGATTCAGTTACGCTTAGGTCATGGATTTAACTACATGCCTTTGGTTTAACGGTCGTGCTCGCGAGGCTGCGAATTTCTATGCAAGCATCTTTCCTAACAGTTCCGTGCAAGATAACTGGATTGCGCCAACCGATACCCCTGGAAACAAGCAGGGCGAAGAGATCATCGTAAACTTCACAATTTTTGGACGCCCATTCATAGGCCTAAATGGTGGACCTCAATTCCCGCACAGCGAGGCGGTTTCATTCCAGATTCCATGCGTAGATCAAAATGAAATCGATAAGTACTGGGAGATCCTGATCGCAGATGGTGGACAAGAAAGCCAGTGCGGATGGTTGAAAGATAAGTTTGGAGTCTCTTGGCAGGTAATCGCACCTGAAATGGGTCTGTACTTAGGTGGCCCAGATGCTGAAGGTTCTCAACGTGCAACTCAAGCGATGCTTGGGATGAAGAAGATTGATTTAGCGGTTATGAAAAAGGCTTACGAAGGCAATTAAGTTAATGACCTCGCTTGAAAGCTTTTCGCACAAAGTATTGAAAGCGCACAATCAACTTTGATCTGAATGAAACTTTGGTTCCCTCATTGATGATGGTGCGTTCAATGAATGGTTTGGTGCTCTTTGCAACTTTGTGAAAATTCTCGATACTAATCTCATCGGCCAGTGCTTCTGACTTCGTGTAGCTATTGAACTCTGAGATCTCAGTTCCGCCACAATGCACGCAACTACTGCTTTTAGATGCAACCCTTTTTTGACATTGAGGGTTTAGACATAGCGCCATACGGCAGATGGTAACTAATTTGTGCTAAAGCATCCTCATGAAACGAGCCTTCACATTGGATTGACAGGAAAGATTAAGGGGTATTCGCAGGAATTGAGGTTCAGGTGCAGCTTTACTGAGGTAAGTGGTTGTTTCGGGTTTTTTAGACTTACAAACTGAAGGTGGTTCACGCTCTGTCCCTATTCTGCCCTTTGAGTTTTAAGAGAACTCCTGTATCGCTCAAGGAGCACTCCTTGAGACATCCAATCGGTGAAGCTTCCTGGTGGCAAGGTAATTAAATAGCTGATTGGAGAGCGCTAGTTCGGAAAGCCCAATAGCAAAAGAGCACTGATAAGCCATCACACGGAAATGTCGAGGATTACATATTTAGTGACAAACAATTTTGAACTATCCATTCAGGGATTCTCTCTCAATTATGTAGACTTTGAACTATGAAGGCCCAGAGAATAATTCAAATTTTTACCTTTGTTGGAATTCTTACAGTTTCGACTCTTCCAGATGTTTCCTTTGCGGATAATTCAGAGGCGTGTCGAGTTCCAGATACAAAGTGGAGTTCTGTTTCGTTGGGTTTTCCAGTAAAGAACGAAAGATTGAAATACATTCCCAAACCTAAGATTTTAGTGGTTCCTTTTCATCCTTCCGATGCTCCTAGTTTCTCATTTGGTCAAAAAGAAAAAGATACTTTTCTCCAGTCCGGGAAAGACATTTTTGAGCTTTCTTCCGGGAAAAGCCAAATTGATTTTATTTTTAGTCCAACAGTTATGTTGAAGATTACAACTGCCGAAATGGACAAGTTTAAAATAAATGCCCAGCAAACCTACTTAAAGGATTTTGAAAATGACCAATATGGGTTTGTGTTGAATTTAATTAAGGAAGTCGACCGAACCATCGATTACACCGGAATTGACTCAGTATTTCTATATGGTATCTCCAAGAATTCAAGTCAAGAAATTGCGAGTGCATTTGCCTTTACCTCCGATATGAGTTTTGTTGGAAACAGCAGTAAGAGATTGGATGGAAGACCTTGGTTTGAACCTATTAAAACCAATGAGAAGGTAATATCTAACGCGGTTTTGATGTATAACCGCTCCGAACTTTCGGTAATTACTCACGAACTCCTTCACAATTATGGTTTAACCGATTTATATGGAGCATCAAATACACCTGTTGGTTTGAGCCGTATGGCCAATGCATCAGATGAGACCTTACTTACGTATGAAAAATGGGTGTTGGGATGGCATCCTGAGCAGGAAGTTTCTTGTATTTCCGGAGACGAAAGTCAAAAAGTGAGCAAGTTTTTGTTCGATACAAGAAGCAAAGAGCAAATTGCCCTTGTGAGGCCAAATAACAGTAATGATATGTATGTTTTAGAGACATCGATTCTTAAAAGAAATTTAATTTTGAGTTTTTACAAACTTACGAATGATGCTCGTCCACCGATTGAGTACTACTCATATTCAAATGGTAATTCAGGGATTAATTTAACTGAGTATGGTTTTATCGGTAAAACTTACCAAGGAGAAAGGTACTCTGTATTAATTCATTCGATTACAGATTCCCTAGCAACGGTTTATATGTATCCAAGCTCTGCAGCAAATTCACCTGAAGTTCAGAAACTTATGTACGAAGCTAATGAGGGCTCTCGGTTGATTGAGGCTAAGGCTGCAGCAGAACTGAAAGCCAAGCTGGAAGCAGAAGCCAAAGCTGCAGCAGAGCTAAAAGCTAAGCTGGATGCAGATGCTAAGACGGCTGCGGAACTGAAAGCTAAGTTGGAAGCAGAAGCCAAGGCTGCTGCAGAACTCAAAGCTAAGCAAGAAGCAGAAGCAAAAGCTGCGGCACAGAAGAAAACCACAATCACTTGCGTCAAAGGCAAGCTCTCCAAGAAAATAACTGCCGTTAAGCCAAAGTGCCCTACTGGGTATAAGTTAAAGAAGTGACCTACTGACTAACTATCACCAGATTCCATCCGTGCAAAGCCATGAGAGTTAGATAGGATAGTTAGATGAAGTTCAAAGTCTTGATTCTACTAGTGTTACTTAACTTTTTTCCCCTTAAAGCTCAAGCAGAGTTTAACACCGCAGCAAAATGGGGAGACCCAGTAGAAGTTCAAGCGACATCCAATTCGGAAATCGTGTCACTACAATCAGATAACCTTCAAAATCAGTATTCATTTGGAATTCAAAAATTAGGCCCCGCAAGCTTCGTTGCGTTCACAAAGTCAATCGATTTCGGACAAACTTGGAACCCCTCTACCAGAATTTCAACAGAAAATACGTCTTCTGAATCTATTCAAGGCGCAACCAATCAGACTGGGCGCGACATTGTGGTGAGTTGGAGGCAATATTCTGGTGCTTGGTCACAAGTGTTTAGAGTGAGTCATGATTCAGGGCAAACATGGAGTCAAATATCGCAGCTAGGTAACGTTAACTCCAAGGTATCTCTATTTATCTCTAATGACGGAAAGACTATTGTTGCACTTCCGACCGGTAAGTCTGATTCTATTTGGAAGTCAATTGATGGAGGATTGACTTGGATTTCAAATTCAAACACTTACGGTCAAGCCTCAAATGACTACTCATTCTACCGACACAATTATTCTAGGAACCGTGAATCGATTATTAAATCCTATATAGTTGCCAGCAGCCCAAGAAACTCAATTGAGTATTCAGTTTCAAGTAATTCGGGATTTTCTTGGACGTCACCTAAACGGTTAAGTTTCTCAGCAAACACCCCTTATCGTTCGAATAATGCAACTTTCGCATCAATTTCAAATGATGGAAAACACATAGCGCTAATTTGGAAATCTGGTGTCGAAGGAAATGATTATTTAAGTTTTATAGTTACCCATGATGGAGGCTTAAACTGGAGTAGCCCTATCCAAATTTCAACATCCAACCGTCCAATAACGGCTAATCTTAATTATCAATTAGTGATGTCCGAGGATGGAAAAATAATTCAAGGCGCGTGGGGTGAGAGGAATCTGGTTACCCCAACAGTGTGGGATATCGTTTCTAATTATTCTGTTGATGGTGGTGCAACTTGGGCTCTTCCAGCGCAGATGTCACGGGACAATAATTCCACTTACCTGTACCAAGGTTCAAATGCGAATTTCGGAATAGACGATGTTGCGACAGGCATTGCAATGACATCTGATGGCACAGCGGTGGTTTTGGCTTGGACGGAGTACAAAGAATTTAATAGAGTAAATTACTTCGCAATTAAGAATCTGCGTGATACCACGTGGAGAATTGAAAAAGTTAAGATTTTTGCAAATGATTATTGCCCAAGTTGCGATTTAAAGAGGTTACGCATATCTGAAAATGGAGAAAATATCACTGTTTCAACACTTATCGGTGATTCGATTGTTACAAATAATTTCTTTGGAATCCTGGCGCAGAGCCCTTTATTTATATCCAATTCAGAGTTACAGGCTTATGTGGGTGAATCTATACTTTTGGCAGTGACGGGTGGTTCCGGTTCCGGTAAAGTTGAATTTAAGGTTACTGGTAACGAATGTTCTATCTCCGAAAACAGATTAACTGCAAAAAATCCGACTTCATGTAATGTTTTTGCAAACAAAATCTCATCCGGGGCTTATTCGACTATTTCAAGTAGTGTTAAGACTTTTATCTTTGTAAAAGACCCGAAAGTATTGGCCGCTGAAGCAGAAGCAAAAGCTGCTGCAGAACTCAAAGCCAAGC
>JACCED012186096.1_pt1 | contig 21730 bp, 13 predicted proteins | sample 7455021 | NCBI WGS metagenome assembly JACCED01 (sample SAMN15323456, study PRJNA562643) | freshwater metagenome | isolation source: river surface water | place: USA:Blue River Watershed | collected 2017-08-19
CACGAACCGGTCTCGCACCCCAGCCCTCGCAACAACCGCTCCAAACACTTCAGACGCAACTGCCGCGAACCGAGACCAGCCGCCCCGCGGTGAATCCCTCGCCCCTCGGAACAAACAGCCTGAATCCGCAAAGCAATACGAGTTCCTCCACCCGGCAAATACAACCTGCCCTACCCCAGTCCACCGGCATTCCACAAGGGACCTCGCGGCAGGTTTTTCCGACACAGTTACCCGGAAATTCCACTTCCGCTTTCCCGCCAGCACGCTCTAACACCACTGCTCCCCTCCAATCGAGCGTCTCGCTTGGCGGCACAGCGCCCCAACCCCAGCCGAGCCCGCAACGGCAGACCATGACGCCTGCACCAACCTTCAGACCCACGCCTACAAGCCCGATCTCAACGGCGACCTCGAATTCAACGCCTTCATCGCTCTCGAAGCCGAAAACAACGGATCCCAACGCCCCTAAACCCTGACGACGGCAAACGCTTTGCCCTCACGCATGCCGATCATGCGGTTGGCGCTCGACTCCGAGACTCACGTAGTACCCGTGTAGTGCGTTGGGGCTCGGCTGATTTTTCGAACCACAAACGGTTTGCTCTTACACGTCTCTTTTGCGCGTCTCTGCAACCTGCAACGCGCCGAGAGCAAACAACGCAACTAGGCAGCGCATGATCCAGAGCCGGCACTTAACGCAGCGCCCACAAACGATTCTGAAATGGTATGCGTTCACGGCCTCTCGACTTACTCGCCGCCGACAACGTCGCGACTCTCCGCGCAAATTTTCGCCACTTCACGAAAGTCGCTTTCCTGACTCTGCAGGTGCTCGTCATGGGAATCTTTGATTGCTTTGGAATGCCAACCGCAGAGCCGGCCCCGCCCGCAGCCGTTCCGGAGGTGCATGCCGGTGCTTTCGCCATCGATATCACACCCGAAAACTTTCCTGTCATTGTCAATGGCGAGATCCTTGGCAGGGAAACAAGCAAGGTGACTGATCGCCTGCACGCGCGAGCAATCGTGCTCGCAAGCGGCACAAGTCGATTCGCGATTTGCGTCGTCGACTCGCTCACCATCGGCAGGGAATTGCTGGACGAGGCAAAAGATATCGCCTGCAAACACACAGGCATTCCGACCAATCGGATGCTGATTTCCGCGACCCACACGCACTCGGCACCATCAGTCATGGGGTGCCTCGGCACGGAGGTGGACTGGACATACGCGTGGTTTCTCACGCGAAAAATCGCCGAGGCCATCCAACGGGCAAACCAACGCCTGCAGCCTGCGCGCATCGGCTGGGGTGCGGTGCCGGCGTGGGGTTTTACGCAGTGCAGACGATGGATTTTCGACGCCGAACATCCACAGCTGGATCCGTTCGGGGAAAGAACCGCGCGCGCAAATATGCATCCGGGCTACGACAATCCTCATGCAATTTCACCAAGCGGCCCCGTCGATCCCGAGGTTGGAATACTGTCCATCGAAACGCGCGCAGGGTCGCCGATGGCTCTTCTGGCTAGTTTTTCGATGCACTACCTGGGTGCCACGCCTTTGTCCGCCGACTATTTTGGCGAATTCGCGTCCGGACTCGGCCGCGCCCTCGGCGTCGATTCCAAGCAGTTTGTGGGGATCATGGCGCAGGGCACCAGCGGCGACGCCCACTGGATGGACTACAGCCAGCACAGACAAGAGAAGCCCCAGGATTACGCCCAGAAGCTCATCCAGATCGTGGCTCAATCCTCACGCACCATCTCCCACCACTCGCACGTCCCAATTCAAATGGCTGAATCAAAAATAATTTTGCAGCGTCGGCTCCCGGACGCCGCACGCTTGGCCTGGGCGAGGACCATTGCGTCTTCACTCGGTTCACGGCCCCCGAGGACCACGCAGCAGGTTTACGCGAGGGAACAATTGTTTGTCGCTGCGGAACCCGAGAGAGAGATCAAACTTCAAGCGCTGCGCATCGGCGGCCTCTGCATTACTGCACTGCCGATTGAGGCATTCGCCATCACCGGGCTGAAAATCAAGGCGCAAAGCCCGGCAGCGGTGACCTTCCCAATCGGCCTCGCCAATGGCAGCGAAGGCTACGCTCCCCCTCCTGAGCAGCATCAACTCGGCGGCTACACAACGTGGCTGGCGCGCACCGCGTCCCTCGAGTTCGCAGCCGAACCAAAAATCGTGGAGTCCGTCCTCCAGCTTCTGGAGTCCGTCACCGGACGCCCCCGCAGACCATCCGCCGATCCGCCCAGCCGCTATCAAGATGCGGTCCTTCGCGACACGCCGCAGGCTTTCTGGCGTCTGAATGATTTAAGCGGTCCGGTGCCGCGCGAACCCTTTGGCATCCACAAAGCCGTTTTTGAGGATGGCGTTGTGTTCGGACTTCCAGGTGCGCAATCCTCTGGCGGCGCCGCTTCCGAACTTCCTGAACTTGCATCGGCGTTTCAGCAATCCGGCACGAACCGGTCCGTGCATTTCGCAGGCGGGCGGATGAAAGTGTTACTGCAAAACCTTGGCAATGATTACGCGGTGGAGTTCTGGGTGTGGAACGGCCTGCAGCAGACGCTAAGACCTGTCGCGGGCTGGCTGTTTTCGAGGGGACAGCTTGGAGGCTCAGAGGCCGGTGGCGAGCATCTTGGAATTGCGGGCGCGGGTGGGAGCCTCCAAGCAGGGCGAATTTTACTCAGCAGCAGCGGCATGGCGGGTGACGCCCTGTACGGATCCACGGTGCTTTCAGCACGGCGCTGGCACCATGTCGTGATGACACGCGACAAAGGCGCCGTCAAAGTTTACGTCGATGGCAAGGTGGAGATCTTCAAGCCCAACGCTGCTGACGCGCCACAGCCAGTTCAGACAGTATTTTTCGGTGGCAAACACGACGGAGCCGATGGCCTGGAGGGCCGGATTGATGAGATCGCCGTTTATAACTTTCCACTGAGCCCGGAGCAGATTGCCGCGCATTTTAATGCTGCCCGGCAGGAGCCGGTCCCGAATGCCGCCCAGCGGGCATCCTCCATGCGCGAATAAGTCCTCCACTTTTTTAAAAGGTGGAGTCGTGAGGGGGGGTAGGATGCTGTGTTGGGCATGAAACTTGCGCTGCGTTGCGGCGGAGACGCACGACCCGCGAGAGGGATTCTAATTCTCTTTCGGATGATGCCTTGCGATATTGACACGAAACATTAACACACGAGTTCTGTTTTAAGGTTGTCTCGGAGGCGAAGGTCTGTTCACCCCACTCGCGCAAGAATTTCAGCTAAACCCACCCTCGTTACCTCCCGTGAGACACTCATTTCGCTTCAAAACGCTGCCGGCTGACCTTGTGGCGGCCTTTATTCTTTCCCTTGTAGCCCTGCCGCTCGGGCTTGGTCTGGCGAACGCGTCCGGGGCTCCCTTGCTTTCGGGCATTCTTGCCGGGGTCGTTGGGGGCCTTGTGGTGGGGGCGCTCAGCGGATCGCCACTGAGTGTGAGCGGACCATCCCCGAGCTTGACGGCAGTCTTGGTAGCCGAGCTCGCGAACCTGGGTTCCTTCGAGAAATTTTTAACAGCCGTTCTCGTTTCCGGCGTCATCCAAATCGGATTTGGCCTGATTGGAATGGGCTCCATCGCCGCCTTCTTCCCATCCAGCGTCATCAAGGGCCTGCTCGCCGCCATCGGCCTGATTTTGATCCTCAAACAGCTGCCGCATGCCATCGGACACGACCCTGATCCGGAGGGCGACATGGATTTTTTCCAACCCGATGACAAAAACACTTTCTCCGAGCTGCTTTCCATGCTCGACGACTTTCAATTTGGGGCACTCGGCGTCGGAATCGTCTCCGTGCTGCTATTGTTGTTGTGGAACAGGATTCCGTTTCTGAAGCGAAGCGCCATCCCCGCGCCGCTCGTCGTCGTCCTGTTTGGACTCATCGCAAACAAGTTTTTTGCGCAACTCGGGAATGATTGGCAGATTGACTCCACGCATCTTTTGGAAGTCCCGGTTCTGGGCGGACTCGGCGCGCTTTCGGGTCTTTTGAAACACCCGGACTTTTCCGCATTGCAAACGACCGCCGTATACAGTGCGGGCCTGACCCTTGCCGTGGTGGCTTCACTTGAAACACTCCTCAACATCGAGGCTTTGGACAAACTCGATCCGCTGCAGCGTTCGACGCCTCCGAACCGCGAATTGGTGGCGCAAGGTGTTGGGAACATTACCGTGGCCCTTCTGGGTGGTCTGCCGCTCACAAGCGCGATTGTCCGCAGCGGGGTGAACGTCACCATCGGCGCGCGGACGAAGTTGAGCACCCTCCTTCATGGTCTTCTGCTTGCCGCGCTGGTCATGTTCCCACCTTCGTTGCTGCGCAGCATTCCCCTTGCATCGCTTGCGGCCATCCTGATGGTCACTGGAATCCGACTGGCGAATCCCAGCGTGTTCCGCCAGATGTGGCGCGAGGGCAAAAGCCAGTTCATTCCTTTCATTGTGACCGTGGCAGGCATCCTCTTCGCCGACCTGCTCACAGGCGTCCTGCTGGGCGCGGCCACAAGTATCGGATTTATTCTCAGAAGCAATTTCCTTCAGCCCATCCACCGTGTCGTCGAACGGCACGTCTCAGGGGATGTCTTGCGAATCGGTCTGCCGAACCAAGTGAGCTTCTTCAAGCGTGCCGCCCTTGAAAAAGTCATGCGCGAGGTTCCCAGTGGCGGCCACATCCTGCTGGACGCCCGGAACACGAACTACATCGACCCAGATGTGTTGGATTTTATCGAAGACTTCGGCAAAACGATCGCACCGGCTCATGGCGTGAAGCTGAGCAGACTCGGCTTCAAGGAAGGGTATCGTCTCGAGGATGACCTCCAGTTCATTGACTACTCCTCGCGCGAGGCGCAGACCACACTGACTCCCAAAATTGCGCTCGAGGTGCTCAAAGCGGGCAATGAACGCTTCTGCTCAGGACACCGAATTGAGAGGGATCTTACCCTCCAGCGGAGCGCAACGGCGAACGGGCAGTTCCCGATGGCGGTCATCTTCAGTTGCATCGACTCTCGCACACCCGTGGAGATGGTCTTTGACCTTGGGCTCGGGGATGTCTTCAGCGTCCGGATCGCTGGGAATGTCGCGCGGTCTAAGGTGTTAGCGAGCATGGAATACAGCTGCGCTGTTGCAGGGGCCAAGCTGCTCGTGGTCATGGGTCATTCGTCCTGCGGCGCGATCGGAGCCGCAGTGAACCTTTTCGGCAACAAGGAATCGGTTCTGGAATCAACCGGCTGCGGCAACCTCGGAGGCCTGATCTCTGACATCCAGCAGTCGGTGGATGCCGAAGAGGCCTCGGTAGTTCAAACCTGGCAGCCCTCGCAGCGCGCTTCCTACATCGACACTGTTGCAAAGCGCAACGTGCTCCGGACCATCCAGACCATTTGCGAGAAAAGCCTGACGCTCGAAACCTTGATCCGAGAACAACGACTCGCAATTGTTGGCGCGTTCCAAGACGTGAAGTCCGGGTTGGTGACTTTTTACCAAACCGCCCATTCATCCAGCCTCGACCTCAATCTTCCGAGGATCGAGGACGAACTTGCAAAAATCCGCCCCATCACGGCGTAATCCGATCACGCATTCGGATTTTCTTTCACGGGCGAGCTTTCACGGGCGAGGACAGCAACCGCGGCGCCCCATGCAGCCCCATGCTGCCGCAGCGTGCCTGCACTCCCCAACATCGGCTTTACCAACCGGATTTCTTCATGATTGGCCGTCCCTCTCGAGTTTTAGACGGCCGCTTGCCCTTGGGTTTTGCCCCTCAAGAAATACCTGCTCACAAAATAGATGATCAGCGCCGATAGAACACCCGTGAGGAAATCCGTGAGGGGCACCATCACCGCAGTGTAGGACATCATCAAAAACTCAAATGGTCCGTGTGCGCGGATTTCGCTGATTTCCGCGGGCTTGATCATGTTGCTCGCAACCCAGACAAGGATTCCTCCCACGCATGCCATCGGGACCAACTCGAGGTACTTGGCGAGATAGAATGCCAGCGTCAGCTTAAGGATCGCCTTGAAATACCCTGCCAGGGGCGTCTTCGCTCCGGCCTTGATGCTCGTCGCCGTCCGAGCGAGCGCGCCCGTGCAGGGAAACCCTTGCACCAGCGGGGTGATGACCTGAACTAATCCCTGCCCGAAAAATTCTTTGTCGGGGTTGAACGGCGTCTTCTCATTCTTGGCAAGCCTGTCTGCCATGGAGGAGCACAGGACGCTTTCCACCCCCGAGACAAACACGATGGATACACAAAAATACAAGATGTCCAGAATGACAGCCCCGTCCATTGCAGGCAGGACGGGCAGCTGAATTTTAAAGAAGTCGTTTGGAATCGAGCCGTACAAATCCCGTACAACCGTGATGCCTTTTCCAGCCAGCACGGTGCTAGAGAGCACTGTGGCGGCGCCCATCGCGATCACCGGGCCGGGGATGTAGATCGAAATTTTCAGCAGATATTTCGCGAGCAAGAATGTCAGCACTCCCAAAAACACCGACCAGACATTGATCACACCAAGATTTTGGAAAACTACAGATATCTTGTCTGCAAACCCGATGGTTTCGACTTGGACTCCCCCGAAGAACGCCCTGAAGGTCTTGATCCCCAGAATGTCCTTGAAGTTGTTCAAGGCGATGGAAACCGCGATCCCCACCGTGAACCCGACGATGATCGAGTTCGGCACGAGCTTCGCATATTTTCCGACACCGAAGACTCCGAGGATCATCAGAATGATTCCCGAAATGATCGACACCAGCACCAGAAAACCGTGTGCCGTTTCGAACTGCCCCCCGCTTGCCGGACCATACTTGGCCATCAACCCAGCGATCACAGGGATAAACGCGGCCGTGGGGCCGTACACCTGATACTTGGACCCGCCGAAGGTCCTGCCGACCGCACACGCAAGCGCTCCGGCGATGATGCCATGCTCTGGCCTCATCCCCATCGCCATCGCAAAACCCATTGCCATCGGAATCGCCGTCATCGCGACGATCAACCCCGCGCTGAAATCCTGGTAAACGGTCTTCAGACAGTTCTCTTTGGTCAAATCCTCCCAGCGTGAATCGAAAAATGTAAAGAACAGCCTGAGCCTTTCCAATGGGGTCGAAGGGGATGATGTGCTGCTCATAAATAGGGATGGTTGCTGGGAAACGATCCAGCCCGGCAGCACGCGCGAATGATTCTTGAGTGGCCGCGGTCAGACTCGAAATCACTCGATAGCTTATCAGCACGTCACAAAAAAGCCAGACAACTTGATGAGCTTCAGGGCCCTTTCGTGTTACGTTCAAGCCAGTCAGAGCATGTAAAGTCACGTGATTTTCACAGTCGTTGTACCCACATCTTCCACAAGCTCCCCGCTGCGCCACTCGACCCACGCGACCTGAAAATCTAGAGAGCCGCAAGCATTCTCCGAAAGTGCGACTCCAATTCGAGCGTGTAGGCCGCGCCATCCGTCCAAGTGGCCCGCATTTTTTCACGAAGAGTCGCCCGCGTCGCGATCAGGAAACTTGGGTCACGCGCGTGCTGCGCTGCGATCTCCACGTACTCCTGCGTAGTGGAAGCCACGAGACAGCCAAGGCCCAGACGGTTGAGCAACAGGCTCCCCGCGCGGCTCGCCGAAGTGTTTCCGCGAAGAGTCACGCACGGCACGCCCATCCAAAGCGCGTTCATCGAAACCGTCAGCCCGTTGAAAGGAAACGTGTCGAGGATCAGATCCACGCGGTGGTGTGATTCCAAGTACTCGCGCTCCAACATCCGGGGAAGCACTTCGATCCGGGCCCTGCTGATTCCGCGCAGCTCAAGGTTGTTCAAAAGATAGTCGGCGGAATCCGCCACGAGCAGCATCCGGCTGGAGGGTACCCGCCTTAAAACCTCACTCCAAAGATCGAGCACATCGGGGGTAATCTTCGCGAGGTTGTTGTAGGAACCGAAGGTGAACACGCCCGACTCAGTCACGGGCAGCGGCTTCACCTCCGGACTGTCCGGCTCGGGCTTAAAGCACACAGCGCCGCATTTCATGCGGATCAACGCCTCGGAGTTGTAGGCCTCCGTCAAGCCAGGCGGATCCAGCTCTGCATCGGTGATGCGATAATCGATCGCCTTCAATCCGGTGGTCTGCATGCAGCCGATCATCGTCACCTGCACCGGTGCCGGCTTTCGCGCGAACACGAGCGGTCTGGACCAACGCGTATGGCCCGCAAGATCCACCAGGATGTCGATTCGATCCTCGCGGATTCGCGCAGCAAGCGCCTCATCCGGCACGCCAGGAACGTCCCGCCAATGGTCCACCAGTGCTTTAAGCCGCTGCGTCACCACATCGGGCTTTGGACAACTGTAATAACAAAACACCTCAAATGCAGACCGATCGTAATGGTCGAAAACCGGCTCAATGAAGGACGCCACGGGATGACGGCACAAATCCCCTGAGACATATCCAACCCGGATTCTTCCACGGTTCTCACGCCAAGGAATCGGCACCCTCTGCATCGCCAGGGGCTTTTCAAAAACCTCGCTGTACCGCTCGTAATACCGGTAAAGATCGGCAGGGCTTTTATGCGGCAAATAATTCGCCACATAAACCATGATTTGAAAGGCCTCGAGCTCACTCGGGTTGAGCCGCTGCGCGTGCTCATACTGCTCCATCGCCTCCACACTGCGGCCTACACGCGAAAGACAAGCCCCGAGCAGCAGCCGGAACGCGTAGACCTCGGGAGACTGGCGCACGAGGATCTCCGCGAGTTCGACCGCCTCGCCCGGACGATTCGCCTCCCGCAAGGCGGTCGCGAGCTTCGCAAGGTCAAGCTGCGAATCGGGACGCGCTTTCGCGACATTCGTTAAAAGCGGAACCGCCTCCCTAAATCGCTCCAAGAGCATCAAGCAATGACCCAACTCAGCCATGACCTCGTGCCATTCGGGCTTGAGCTCAAGCGCCCTCTGATACCATTCCACCGCCGCACCGTAATCACCCGCAGCCTGCAAAGTTGCCGCGAGATTCGCTGCACCCGAAGGCGCAGCGGGATCCAGACTCTGCGCGTTTTGGTGACATTGGATCGCCTTTTTGAAAAGCCGCTGCCCGCGCAGGATACCGCCCAGAATGATCCAGCTTTTGATCTCACGGGGCCCCAAACGCACCGACTCTGAAAGCGCCTCGACGGCTTCCACTCCCTGTCCGGCCTGCGCGAGCACGATTCCGAACTGCTGCCACATCAGACTGCTTCCGGGTTCGGAACGGAGCGCCGTCTTGATCGCCTCTACTGCTTCAGCCCACGCGGATCTCGAAGCCCACTGAGGCATCAACGCGAGGATTCGCTTCTCGCCCTCGGACAGCGGTCGATTCTCTGGCGCGTTCAACATGGAGTCGCGGTCTGGTTCCCAGCGGGCAAATGCGGGCTCTCAACAGCCGACGACTAACGAATGCCCCGCTCGCGAACCCATTCAGGAAAACGGCTCTGCAATTTGTTGAACATATCGCTGGCCTCCTTGTTTTTCTCGGCGGCACGGTAAGCTTTCACCGCCTTTTCCATGGAAAGCGGCACGAGTCGTTCATCGTCAAACACCACAGCGATGCTTGCGTACGTTTTCGCAGCGTTATCCCATGCCTGCTGCTCCGCCTGAATGTCGCCCGCAAGCATCCGCGCCTCGCCATTGAGAATGCCCTCCGGCTGCAGCAGCAAAACCTCCTCGATGGTTTTTTGCGCGTTCTCAACCCGCTTTTGTTTCAACTCCGATTTCGCACGGATCAGGAGTCCCCGAGCCTTCTGCACCGGGTGTTGCACCAGCTTGAGGTAAGATTCGACCGCGCTCTGCGCTTCAGGATATTTCCCGAGTTCAAAACGCGTTTCTGCCAGTTGAAGCCAGTCGCCTTCGGTGACCTCCGCTGAAGCAGAGATCAGTGCGAGAACGGGCTCCGCCTTTTCCAACGCTTTTACCTTGGCGAACTGTTGCGCGCACCACCGAAGCACATCCGCCGCGATCTGCGTCTTGCCCTTCGGTAGGTACTCCTGCACGTACTGCCAGAAATAATCGGAGTTGTTGAGGTTGTAGCAGCTGTAAATGAGGCGGAGACTGTCGGACTCAAAATATTTCTCCGGATCAAGCTTTCGAGACTCCACGAGGTGCTCGAGCGCCTTCTTGTAGTTCTTGGTTTCGTATGCCGCCCAGCCGATCCAGTGGTGCGCCTCTGCACAGGAGTCGCTTTTCGGATAATCCGCCAGCAGCTTCTCGTAATTGGCAGACATCCCCGCATTGTCGTTTTGTTCGCCACGCAGCAACGCGATTTGTTTCAGCGCTGTTTCGCGGTCGGCTGAGTCCGGGTATTTGTTTACGATCTCCGCATAATCGCGTTCGGCCGCGACAGTCGCCTTGCTGCGGCGCTGCGTCTCCGCGCGCCAAAAAAGAGCCTTCGCGGCGAGCGGGTGGTTGGGAGCCGCCGCGAGCAGCTGGGTCGTCGCACTAATGGTCTGCTGCGGATCGCCAATCAGCACGGAGCATTCGGACCAACGCAACAGCGCCTCGCTACGACGCTCGGACTTAAGCTCCTTGGATTTCACCGCCTCACTGTATGCCACAGCGGCGCTTTCGTAGTCCTTGCGAAGCCTTAAAAATTCAGCCTTCATCAGGATCGCGTTGTCACGCTCGGCGGGCTTCGGGTTGGATGCCAAAAACTCGTCCACCTCGACGGGCAGGTGCGGCACCTCGAGATTGTAAGAACACACCAGGCGCCAGTAACGCGCATCCGCCGCGAAGCTGGAGTCCGGGGCGATCGTCAAAACGCGCGAGTAAGTGTCCACAGCGGGGGCGAATTGCTTGAGCTGGCGCTGCGCGTTCGCCAAAAGCATCAGCGCGTCAGGCAAATTGGCAGGCTCGATAAAGGGTTCCGCCTCCGCAAACCCAGACACGATTTTCTCTGCGTTCCCGAGCCCAACGTGGGCACGCAGGATTCCAAGACGAATCGCCGGATGCCACGATTCAGTGCCGGGCGTGGCAAGGGCCTGCTCAAGATCCGGCAAAGCCCCAGCCGCGTTGTTCTGCTCAAGTTTGATAAACGCGGCGCGAACAAAAGACTCAAGCTTCACAGAGGGCGCCGTGGCCTCCTTCGCGAGCTTCTCAAACCGCGGCAAGGCCTCGGAATCACGCGCCGCGTCCTTGAGCAGGATCGCCAGCTGGAACTGGCTCGCCTCGCGAAACGGGTTGTCCTCCGTGGAATCGGCCAAAGGCTGGTAGGCTGAGCGCGCCTCAACTTTGCGATCCATGAGCTGCAAGGAGCGCGCGGAAAAATACTGCGCGCTCTGACGCACTTTTTCATCGGTGATCTCCATCGCCGCCTTTCGGTAGTGCGCGTAGGCGTTCGGATAATCCTCCTCCTGAAATTCGTATTCCGCGAGCTTGTACGCCGCCACACCTCCGATAGGGCCGGCTTTTGGAAGCGCCAGCAGCTTGCCGTAGTACAGGCGCGCAGAATTCACATTGCCCTGCTTGAGCATGGACTCCGCAAGCCGGTACATGGCGGCCGGCAGCTCGGGGTTGCCCGGATATTTTTCAATGAACTTCAGGTATTCCGCCGCCGCCGCGTCCCACTGTTCCCTCGAATAAAGCGCGTCCGCTAATCCAAGCTGCGCGGCCTCGCCTGCCACCCCGGACGCGCCCGATGCACCAGATGCCGCCCCGGACGATCGCATCCCCGGCTTTTCAGTCACGAACTGGCGTGGAACCCCGTTGATGAGCGGCGCGCTTTCATCGCGGAACTCCGGAAGTCCCCTTGGCGGAACGACCGGCTTGACGGGCGATGGAACAGGCTGCGCCGTTTTGGATTTGCCGCCACTCGCCGCAGGACTTCCGGGCTTTGTGATCCGCACCTGTGGCGGCGCCTCTTTTGGCGGGGGGCTTATGGGAATCACTTTCGGAACGGACGGCGCCGGAGGCGCTGTTTCCGCCGCAGGCTGTGGCTGTGGAGCCGGCTCCACAGGAGGCGGGGCGGCAGGTTTCGGCGTTTTAACCGGAACGACTTTCGGCGGCGTCACCGGAGCAGCCATTGCCGCCGTTGCCGCCGTCAAAAGGGAGGTAAGGCAGACTGCGATCGCCTGTTTCATCAAGGCTTGCGTTTCATTCGGTCATTCAGACTTGGAGGTGGCGAAAGCCACATTCCAAATCCCCGCCTGCCGGCAAGTGTCCAGCACTTGGACAATGTGGTCGTAATCCGTCTTCACATCACCACGCAAAATAATCGCGTAATCCGGAAAAAGTGCGGCCAGGCTTTTGAGCCGCTCCTGAAGGGCGTCGCGCGTAATCTGTTTCCGGTCCCAAACAATGCTCCCGTCCGCTTTCACATTGAGAACGGTCTGGTTGACAACCGGATTGCTTTCCTGACCCGCCTGCGCAGAAGGAACGCGAACATCCAACTCATTCTCTTTCCGAGCCATGCTCCACGTCACCACGAAAAAACAGAGCAAAACCAGAAGGATGTCCACCATCGGCGCGATTTGAAACGCGACGGTGACGGGTTCGGAGCGGTTGCGGAACTTCATGCCCAGAGTGCCTAGATTTCGTCCTCGACGCGGGCTGGCTCACGCCGCTTCTGGTAGCTCGCAGCGAGCAGGCCCATCACGTGGCTCGAAGCCCCCTCCAATTCAGAGATCAGCCCCTGGACCCGGTTCCGGAAGATCGAATAAAAACCCGCAGCCACGACCGCCAGAACCAACCCGCCCGCTGTGGCCACAAGCGCCTCGGAAACGCCGCTGGCGAGAAGGACATCTCTGGAAAGGGAGGCGCTCCCTTTGCCGATCGCCGCGAAGGACCGAATGATCCCGACCACCGTGCCGAAGAGCCCAACCATCGGAGCCAGAATCCCAATGTCAGCAAGGTAGGCGACCCGGTGCTGGATCGCGGAAGCCTGCATGCTTCCCTCAGCCTCAGCTACTTCCTTAAGGCTTTCGAAAGGCACCCCCGGATTCTTCGTCGCAAAATCAAGCGCCCGCTGAACCACCCGCGCCAGCACTTCACCGTGCCGGTTCGAGACCGCCAGAACCCCGAGGTAATCCTTCTTCCGGATCAGCACCTCCACCGTGTTCAGATACTGCCGCGACGCAATCGTGCCGCGACGAATTGTCAGAGTGAAAACCAACACCAGCATGACGGTGATGACGGAAAGCGCCCCGAGCGGGATCATGGCCCAGCCTCCCTTCTGGATAAGGTCCCAAAGGTGAAACGCGTCCTCGTCATCCGGAGCGGCCTCGCCGGAGGCCGTGCGCTGCGCGGAGGCCTTTGGCGGCACAGCCTCCAAGGTGGCCGGCGCAGACTCCAACTGAGTGACGGCTGGCGCTCCCCCTTGCGGCTTAGAGGGTTTTCCCGCACCTGTTTGCGCGAAGGCGACGGTGACGCTGCAAATGAGCGCCGCAAAAGTGGCAATAGCTTTCATGAAATCCTTTAACTCACAAATAGTACCCAGCGGGGGACAGGATGCAACCACCTCGCCAAAACCGCGCCCCTTAGGAAAGCAAATAATGTCCGGCCATCAGCTTATTTTCCAGAGTAAACCCCTCCCCTGAGACCGCGCCCTTCCGGATTTACATCCGCGAAAAAATGATCGCGACGGGATTTCTCGACAACGCCGTCTCGGGTCGCGAAAGCGCAGAATCCTGGCGCTTGAGGCAACGCGTTTCAGCGTAGGATTTCAAAGCCCCGGCTGGTGAAGGGGGCGACCCAGTGCATTTCCTCCTTGCGAATGTGACTTTTAAGCTCGCTATCCCTTACGGCCTGGATGAACGCCAGCAGCTCGTCGCGGTCCCCGCAGGCCTGAAGTTCCACCCGGCCGTCAGTAAGATTGCGAACCCAGCCGGACACCTCGAACCCGCAGGCTTCCCTGCGGACACAATGCCTGAAGCCGACACCTTGGACATGTCCCTCAAAGAATAATTGAACGGCCGCTTGATTGGACATTTGCTTGAAACTCGGAGGCTATACCCGCCGGGTGGTGAACCTCAATCCTTCGCTCAACTCAGCCTATCCCAAACCAAGCCACCTTCATCCTCAGTTCAGGTCGGCTGATGATCTTCCGCTTTTTGCTAAAACAAGCTGATTCCTTGTTTGCATTCGCCTCTTTGCATCGTTTTGTGAGCGTGTATTCTCCGTAACTTAGCCCCCGATCTTTAGTTTCTGCCTTTAGGTTAAAACCCAACCCCGAGAACGCATGGACGTTTCCAGCCAACCCACCCCCTCGTCCCCGAACAGCCCAGATTCTGGGAAAAAGGGGGCAAAGCTTTCCAAGCGCGCCGCGCAATCCGCCGCCTCCGATGCCGCTTATGCTGAGAGGCCGGCAGCCTTGTCGATGTCCGGCACTGAGATGGCGATCGCCCTCGCGATCACCCTTCTGGTGCTGCTCGTGTTCGGACAGGCATCCCAGTTCGGGTTCCTGAGTTTTGACGACAACCAGTACATTCAGGAAATCCCAGCCGTTCAGGCGGGGCTGGCACCCTCGAGCATCTGGTGGGCGTTCACCAACAGCCACGTGGGACAATGGCACCCGCTCACCTCACTGTCCTTCATGTTCGACAGCCAGGTGTCGGGCCTGAAGCCGGGCTGGTTTCACATGCATAATGTCCTGCTCCAGGCCGCCGCGTCTGCGCTGCTTTTCATCGCCCTGCGCCGCCTGACGGGCGCCACCTGGCGGAGCGCCTTTGCAGCCGCCCTTTTTGCCATCCACCCCCTGCGCGCTGAGTCCGTCGCCTGGGTCACCGAGCGCAAAGACGTGCTGAGCGGCCTGTTCCTCATGGCCACCCTGTGGGCGTACGCGTTTTACGTGGAAAAACCCGTGCCGCCCACCAGCAACAAACTCTCCCTGTCCACCGTTAAGTTCATCGGTCGGTGGGCGAGCCTCCTGGTGCTTCCCTTCGTCCATCTCGCGGACGACAAGCTCAACGCTTTCCTAAACGCACTTCCCCCGAGTTCGGGACCCACCCTCCTCATCTTGAAGCGCTGCATCTACGTCATCGCGGTGATCGCGTGGTTTGGCTACCTGTTCGCCACCCTTCCGTTCAGGCTGCGGATCCTGTGCATTCTTTTCGCACTTGGCCTGATTTCAAAGCCGATGCTGGTGACGGTGCCGTTTGTCTTCCTACTGCTGGACTACTGGCCGCTCAACCGGCTGAAGATCGAGCCCGACCCTTTAGATCCTTCGCAAAACTGGGGCACCGTGCTGAACGGGCTGATTCCTCTGGTCCTCGAAAAAGTGCCCCTCTTCCTTCTCGCTTTCGCCTCGGCGATTGGTGCGGTTTACGCGGTGGGGGAACCCTTCCGGCCGATTCCAATTTTGGACTTGGTCCCGCGCCTGATGTACATCCCGATTTCTTACTGCAGATACGTCTGGCAGTTTTTCTCACCGACGCACCTATCCGCGCACTACCCGTTTTTTGCGACGGGCCCGCAAGCCTCGCATGCGTTGGCGGCGCTGGTGGTGTTACTGGTGCTCACGGCGCTCGCGTGGTTGGTGCGGCGCAAGCAACCGATGTTCCTCGTCGGGTGGCTCTGGTTCCTTGGAACCATGCTGCCAGTCATCGGCCTGGTACCCGGCGGGATTCAGATCGCCGCGGACCGCTACACGTACATCACACAGATCGGGTTCGCCATCTGTGTCTCGTGGACGCTTGCAGCCATCGCGCAAAAACGCTTCGCGCCGACAGGCGCTGCCAGCGAGGCGCAGCCCGGCGAGGCGCAGCCAGCCGTCCTGCAGCAGCTTTGCGTGGCCACCGCCGCGGCAATCGTGGTGCTGCTGTCCATCACTGCGTGGAAACAGGCGCAAACATGGAAGAATGACGAAAGCCTGTGGGCGCACGCTCTGGCCGTCACGGAAGACAACGATTACGCCAACGAAAAATACGCCTCCGCTCTGCAGATGACGGGCGATAAAACCAAAATCGAAACCACAGAAAAACACTTCCGTGAAGCGCTGCGTTTGAACATGCACATGGTCGGTTCTTTGAACAACCTGAGCGTGCTGCTCCGCTCCAAAGGGGAGCTTGAGGAGGCCGCGCATTTTCAGAGCCTCGCCGCGAAAGAACACCCGCGCTGGGGACTCATGCACCGCAACCTGGCGAGCATCTACGCCCAACAACGCAAATTCCCGGAGGCCATCGAAGCCTTCACCAAGGCGGTGGAACTCAGCCCCGGCGATCTTGAGGCGTGCTACAACCTCGGACTGCTGCTGAGCGAAACCTCGCAGGATCCCGAAACACTCAAAAAGGCCGCTGATTGCTTCAACAAAACCATCACTCTGCAGCCCCGTTTCGCAGAGGGCCATTTCAGCCTGGGCAACATCTTGTACCGGCTCGGCAAACAAGACGAGGCGGTGGATTCTTACAAACGCGCCATCCAAGCCGAACCCAAGCACGCCCGGGCTTACAACAACCTTGCAAGCCTCCTCGGCGCGCGAGGGGACAAAACTTCGGCCATCAATTATTACCAGTCCGCGATTTCCCTCGACCCAAATTATCTCGAGGCATACCGGAACCTCGCGGAATCACTGTTGAAAAACGGCGCTGTGGCGGACGCGGTCAACGTGTGGAAGGCCGGCCTCGCTCGCGGAGACGACCTGCAGGCCATGTACCGCCTCTCGTGGATTCTCGCCACGCACCCGGACGTCAATATCCGCCGCGGATTCGAGGCGCGCGACCTCGCGACCAAGGGCATTGAACTGACACAGGGAAAAGAAGCTGCCTTCCACGACTCGCTCGGAGCCGCACTCGCGCTGCTTGGAAAATACGAGGAAGCCGTTGTCGCTGCAAAGAAAGCCCTCGAGGTCGTCCCCGGCGGTGAACAGGGCCCAATGGCCCAGGGCATCAAGGCTCGCATCGAGGCCTACACAAACAACACTCCCTACCGGGAAAATCCTCCCACTCAATAACGCCACGGGACGTTTTGGGCGGCATGAACGATCATGCGCATTCTCATCACAGGCATCTGCGGCTTCGCCGGAAACGCGATCGCGCGCGCGCTGCTGGCGCATGTCGAGGGGCTCAAGATTTTCGGTATCGACAACCTTTGCCGGCGCGGATCTGAAACAAACCTGCCCGCGCTGCGCAACCTAGGGTGCACGGTGCAAGTCGCGGATTTGCGGGATCCATCAGTCCTAGCCCGCCACGAACCCGTAGACTGGCTCATCGATGCGGCTGCAAACCCCTCGGTGCTCGCCGGAATCTCCAACGATTCACCGTCCCGCGAACTATTGGACACGAATCTCTTCAGCACCGTTGCGATGCTGGAGTTCTGCAAACTGCACGGCGCAACTTTCACGCTTCTCTCCACCAGCCGCGTGTACGGCATCGAAGCGCTGCGCGCCATCCCACTCGAGTTGCGAGGAAACGCTTTCCGCCCCGCGCCGGGCGCATCGCCCTATGACACCGGGATTCCTGAGGCGTTCTCGTCCGAACCCCCGTTGTCCTTGTACGGCACGTCCAAATTCTGCGCGGAACGCCTCGCTTTGGAATATGGGAGCGCGTTCGGATTTCCGGTCTGGATCAACCGCTGCGGCGTGCTGGCTGGCGCAGGCCAGTTCGGGAAGGCGGACCAAGGCATTTTTTCCTTCTGGCTTCACAGCTGGGCATCCAAAAAACCGCTCCGCTACCTCGGGTTCGGCGGCCACGGTCACCAGGTGCGCGACTGCCTCCATCCGGAGGATCTGGTGCCCGTCCTGCTCAAGCAGGCGGCTGCAGGAAAAACAGACTCTGCAGCTCAAGTTCCGCGGGTGGCGAACTTGAGTGGAGGGGTTCAAAGCGCGCGTTCCCTGCTGGAGCTCAGCGAGTGGTGCGCGGACAGGTTCGGCCCTCATGCGGTCTCCAAGGACCCGAAAGAACGCCCGTTCGACCTTCCCTGGGTCGTGCTCGACTCCACCCTCGCGCAAAAAACATGGGACTGGTATCCTTCCCGGAATATGGATTCGATCCTGAAGGAAATCGCTGGCCACGCGGAGTCCAACCCGCACTGGCTGGAACTGTGCGGCTGAAATCCACGGGCCTCCCGAAAACCCCTCGCAGACAAACAACCACCCTTCCAGTGAGCAGCGAGAAGCTCCAGTTGCTGTCGATTGTGATTCCCGCCCGGAATGAGGAGGGGGCAATTCCATCGACGCTCAGCCACCTGCATCTTGAACTCTCTCTGCGCGGCATTCCTCACGAGGTGATTGTTGTCGACGACGGATCGACGGATCAAACGTGGGAGGTTCTTTCGAAAGCCGCCGCGGAAATCCCCGAAGTGCGTCCCGTGATGAACAGGGGCCTCAACGGATTCGGCCGCGCCATTCAACTCGGGCTCTCGCAAATGCGAGGGGACGCGGTGGTGATCATGATGGCTGACGAATCCGATGATTGCCGCGACGTGGTGCGCTACTGGAACACGCTGAACGAGGGATACGACTGTGTTTTTGGAAGCCGTTTTCTGAGGGGCGGCGGCGTGATCGACTACCCATGGGTGAAGCTTGTGCTCAACAGGGCGTTTAACTTTTTCATCCGCGTTCTGTTTCGCGTCAAACTCAACGACACCACCAACGCGTTCAAAGCCTACCGGCGCTCGGTGATTCAAGGCATCAGCCCGATCCTCTCACAGCATTTCAACCTGACAGTGGAGCTGCCGCTGAAAGCCATCGTGCGCGGGTATTCGTGGAAAGTAATTCCGATCACCTGGAAGAACCGCCGCTTCGGCGTCGCGAAACTCAAGATCTCGGAAATGGGCAGCCGCTACCTCTTCATCTGCCTTTACGTGTGGCTCGAAAAAATGCTCAGCCGGGGCGACTACCGCAAGCGCGCCGACAACGAAGCCCTGCCTGCAGCAGCCTCGGAAGACACACTTCCCCCCCACAAACCGACCGACGGGCAGGCGCCTTGAATCGGCGCGCCAACACTCCTTTCGCCCTTCCGTCCTTTAACCTTCATGAAAAAAACGCTCGTCCTCGTCACAGGTTCCTCCGGGCTTATCGGCTCGGAAGTGTGCCTGTACTTTCATGAACAAGGCTGCTCCGTGCACGGTGTCGATAACAACCAGCGGGCGGTTTTTTTTGGACCTCAAGGCGACACTACTTGGAACCGTGAACGGCTGGTTGCGCAAATCCCAGGATTCGGACACCACTCGGTGGACATCCGCGACAGGGAGGGCGTACTGCGACTCATTGAAACCTTGCGCCCGTCTGCGATCGTGCACACCGCCGCGCAACCCTCGCACGACCGTGCCGCGGCGATCCCCTTTGACGACTTTGACACGAACGCCGTGGGCACGCTCAACCTGCTCGAAGCTGCGCGCAGGTTCTGTCCCGATTCACCCTTTATTCATATGTCCACCAACAAGGTGTACGGCGACCGCCCGAACACCATCGCGTTAGTCGAACAAGAAACGCGGTGGGATTATGCGGACCCAGCCTTTGCGAACGGGATCGCGGAAGACTTTTCCATCGACCAGTCCACTCACTCGCTCTTCGGTGCCTCGAAGGTTGCAGCCGACGTTTTGGTGCAGGAATACGGCCGCTATTTTGGAATGCCCACTTGCGTGCTGCGCGGCGGCTGCCTCACCGGCCCGAATCACAGCGGCGTCCAGCTACACGGATTCCTGAGTTATTTGGTGAAATGCAACCTTGAGCGAAAGGAATACACCGTGTTCGGGTACAAAGGGAAACAGGTGCGCGACAACATCCACAGCACGGATGTCGCCCGCTTCATCTGGCAATTCTCCCAGAAGCCGCGCGCAGGCGAAGTGTACAACATAGGCGGCGGCAAACAGAACTCCTGCTCGATTCTCGAGGCGTTCAACATCACAGAGGGGATTTCAGGCCACCCACAGCAGTTCCGCTATGAGGACACCGCCCGCGTGGGAGACCACATTTGCTACTACAGCGACCTTTCCAAGATGCGTGCCCACTACCCGGGCTGGGACATCTCCATCTCGCTCCCCGCAACCATCGAGGAAATTGTACGGGCGTGGGAGACGCGCATGCAAAAATCTTGAGAATTCAAAGAATTGCCACCAGATTCACCCGGAACGCGCCCGCCCTCAGCCGCGTTGCTTGACCATCCTGAAACAACTTCGTTAAGTTTCGCACACGTTTCGCAAAACCCATCCCTTAACCGGAGGCACCCAACTTGGACCTTAAAGAAATCAAAGAGCTGATCGCTCTGATCCGCAAAAACGACCTCTCAGAATTTTCTCTCGAACAAGAGGGCTTCAAAATCACCCTCAAGCGCGGCGGCGAGTTCCAGCAAGTCATCACCGCCCCGGCTTTCGCCCCCGCACCCATCGGCGTCGCCCCGGCGGCCTCTCCAGCCGCTGCGTTGAACGCACCCGCCTCCCCCGGAGGAAACTCCGGCGACCGTGATTTGCCATCCCCGATGGTCGGCACCTTCTACTCAGCCGCCTCTCCCGAATCCTCGCCTTTCGTCACCGTCGGCCAGCAGGTCACGCCGGAAACCACCATTTGCATCATCGAAGCCATGAAAGTGATGAACGAGATCAAAGCCGAGACCTCCGGCGTTATCACGGAAATCCTGGCCGAGAACGGGAAGCCAGTCCAATACGGCCAGGCGCTGTTCCGCATTCGCTAAAAAACCCGCAGCAATGCGCGGGTTCATTCCACAGTTCAAAAGCCCGCGCATTCCGCCGGTTAAAAGCAAGGGGCTCCGCCCCGCCTGAAGGTTTAACGCACAGCCCCGTATTTATCGCATGTTCAACAAGGTCCTGATCGCCAACCGCGGTGAAATCGCGCTCCGAGTCATCCGCGCTTGCAAGGAATTGGGCATTAAAACGCTCGCCGTGTATTCCGAGGCGGATGTCGACTCGCTCCACGTGCAACTCGCCGATCAAGCCGTCTGCATCGGCCCGGCGCCCAGCGCGCAATCCTACCTCAAAATCGACCGCATCATTTCCGCGGCCGAAATCGGGAACGTCGACGCCATCCATCCAGGCTACGGATTCCTCGCCGAAAACGCCCACTTCGCCGAGGTGTGCGCAAGCTGCAACATCAAATTCATCGGGCCTCCTCCAGACGCGATCCGCTCCATGGGCGACAAGAACGTGGCCCGCGCAACGGCCCGCGCAGCAGGTGTTCCCGTGACCCCGGGTTCGGAAGGGCTCGTGGAAAATGAAAAGGACGCCCTGCGGCTCGCCCGCGAAATCGGTTATCCAGTGATGATCAAGGCGGTCGCCGGCGGCGGGGGCCGCGGCATGCGCCCCGCACACAACGACGGTTCACTCGTGCAGGGCTTTCACGGCGCCCGCATGGAGGCGGAAAAAGCCTTCGGCAACGCCGGTGTGTACATCGAGAAACTCATCGAGAATCCGCACCATATCGAATTTCAAGTGATGGCCGACGGCCACGGCAACGTCGTCCACATCGGCGAACGCGACTGTTCGATGCAACGCCGCAACCAGAAGATCATCGAGGAGTGCCCAAGCCCTCTGATGACTGATGATCTCCGCACGCGGATGGGCGATGCATCCATCAAACTCGCGAAATCCGTCGGGTATCAGGGCGCAGGCACCGTCGAATATCTCGTGGATAACAAGGGGAATTTCTATTTCATGGAAATGAACACCCGCATCCAGGTGGAGCATTGCATCACCGAGGAAGCTTACGGGATCGACCTCGTGAAGGAACAAATCAAGGTCGCCGCCGGCGAACCGCTTTCCCACTACGTGCGCGACGCAAAGCGCCGGTATCACGCGATTGAATGCCGCGTGAACGCAGAAGATCCCTTCAACAATTTCTCGCCCTG
>JACCED010093026.1_pt1 | contig 21674 bp, 16 predicted proteins | sample 7455021 | NCBI WGS metagenome assembly JACCED01 (sample SAMN15323456, study PRJNA562643) | freshwater metagenome | isolation source: river surface water | place: USA:Blue River Watershed | collected 2017-08-19
AATATTATATACGGGTATTTATATACGCATTTTTCTGGTAAAAAAATATGGCAGACATTGTTGATCGTTTCACGGGAGTGCTAGGACAAGCCGCAGACGGCCTAGCATCATTAGCAACCGGCACAGCTACGGTTAATACTGCTTTCACTACCCTTTCTGGAACACTTAAACTAGTTCCGGTTGTAGGCGATGCAGCCGCAAAATTGACTGATGGCACACTAAAATACACAGTAGCAGTTAACGATACAGCCAATGCCGCAGGCAAATACGGCGCGGCATTTATGAACAACACTGGTCTTCTACAAGAGCAAACTAAAAATGCTCGTATGTCCGGAGACGAGTATGTAAAAATGATGGCCAACAATAGTACTGCACTTAGTGGTTTTGGTAAAAACATGGACCAGTCGGCTAAGCGTGTACTTGAAATGGGTCAAAATATTCAAGAAGCAGATCCGTCTGGTAAGTTAAAAGCCGCAGGCGTTAGTTCAGCAGACTTTACTAACTTAATGCAGGTTACTATGGGTAACCGAAGAACATTAGATATACAAGACGAAAAATCTAAAAGAGCCGCTATTGAAAATACTGTGCAGTTAGCAGTTGAAATGGAAGGTATTGCTAAACTAACTGGTAAGAGTAGAGAACAACAACAAAAAGATCTTGCCGCAGGCCTAGCAAAAGCAGAAGTGCAAGCCGAGTTGTTACAGCTAGATGATGACGCAAGAAACCAATATATGAAAATGCGTACATCTGTAGGACCACTTGGGGAAAGTATCCAAGGTCTAGCAGATGAAATTGCTACAGGCGGTGTTAGAACAAAAGAAGGTGCCGCTAAAATGGCTGCTCTTGGGCCCGCTGGCGCAGACTTTGAAAAAGCTGTTCTGCAAATGAAGAACGCTAAAACTGCTGAAGAAAAAGAAGCTGCCGCAGCCGCAATGGAAAAAGCTAAGATTCGAGTTACTGAATATCAATCAAGTAAAGAATACTTAGATCAAGTAAAGTATGATAGAACTGCTACAGGTGATGCCGCCCGCAAGCAGATGCAAGAAAATGCAACGCTAAACAACCAGCTTAATATGATTAGAGATAAGAATATTAAGACTGAACAAGATTTAATTGATGCTAAAGACAAAGCAGTCAAAGCAGGTATTAAAGGTGTTGATCTTGATACTGGAAAAGTTGAAGCAGGGACTAATGTTGGCCAAGGTCTAAACAAAGCACAACAAGCACTTGAGTCATATACTGCTGTTGCTGGTACAGAATTAAAGAAGTTAGCTGACTCTGCTGGCGGAGCAAAAGTAACATTAGATGCAATCGCAAAACTACCGCAAACAAAAGCACAAGCAACCGAGCAAGCAGGCACCCTGATCAAAACACTCTCTGGTGGCGGTGCAGGCCCGGGGTCAGCAACTCCAACAATGTCAGTACCATACACACCTGGTGGAAAGCCGCCACTTAGTAGAGAAGAAGGAAGTTTTGGTAGTGTTGGAAAACTAATTGAAGATTTTGGCAAAGGAACTCCGGCTATATTACACGGTAAAGAAGGTGTTATTACTGAAAAACAATTAAACAGTTTAATAAGCCAAGTAAAACAATCAGTCACACAAGCTAAAGATACAGCTAAAGATGCAATGCCTAGCATACCATCGACACCAGTCGAATCATCGACAAGATCTAGTTCTAGCGGCGATGCGGCTACCATGAATGATCTCAATACGCAACTAATTCAGTTAAATAAAACAATGGGACAACTATTGTCGTACTCTGAGCAAATGGCTGAAAATACCCAAATGCAAGTTAAAGCGACTAAAGGGTTGTCAGGTAATAGGCTCGCTGTCTAAATCGAGGATTAATCTATAAAATGAGTTGGAAAAAGTATTTTACCCCAGTACCAGTAAACAATACACCTAGTGTAATTTCTGGATCTAATTCTGGAAATAGACCCGGGCCTGCGGCTACAAACTATTCCAGCTATCTACCCGATGTGTATTCGGGTAGCCCTAATAGAATTGAAAGATATCAGCAATACGAAGTAATGGATAGCGATCCAGAAGTTAACGCGGCTCTTGATATCCTAGCGGAATTTACTACACAAAAACTTAAAGACGGTAAAACACCTTTTAGCGTTAATTGGCGTAGCAAAGCTACTAACAGTGAAGTTAGAATTCTAGGTGAGTATCTACAACAATGGTGCAGACTGCAAGGGTTTGACACTAGAATTTTTAGAATTTTACGAAATGTTTTCAAATACGGTGATGCATTTTTCATCCGTGATCCAGAAACACAAAAGTGGAACTATGTTGACCCTAGTAAAATTGTAAAGATTATTGTAAACGAAAGCGAAGGTAAAAAGCCTGAGCAATTTGTTATCAAAGATCTTGCTCCAAACTTTGAAAGTTTAGTTGCAACACAGATTACAGTAAACATTAATCCTAGAAATAACGGTGGCGGAACAATACCAGCATCTGGTTATATGGGTTCTAGCGGAGTTCAGCGTGGGGGATCAGGACCTTATCCTAATTCAAGCACTGGTAGCAGATTTGGAATGACTGAGACTGAACATGCTATTGACGCAGAACACATTGTACATTTAAGTTTATCCGAAGGATTAGACAATAACTATCCTTTTGGTAACAGTTTATTAGAAAACATCTTTAAAGTTTACAAACAAAAAGAACTTTTAGAAGATGCTATTTTAATCTATCGTATTCAAAGAGCTCCTGAGCGCCGTGTATTCCATATTGACGTCGGTAACATGCCGAGCCACATGGCTATGGCTTTTGTTGAAAGAGTTAAAAATGAAATCCATCAACGAAGAATTCCAAGTCAAACAGGAGGTGGCCAAAATGTTATTGATTCAGCATATAACCCACTATCTATCAACGAAGATTACTTCTTCCCTACAACGGCTGAAGGCCGTGGGTCTAAAGTAGAAACACTACCAGGCGGTACAAACCTAGGCGAAATTGACGATTTAAAATACTTTACTAACAAATTATTTCGTGGTTTGCGTATTCCAAGTAGTTACTTACCAACAGGTGCTGACGACTCGCAAGCATCATTTAATGACGGCCGTGTTGGCACTGCATACATTCAAGAACTTCGCTTTAACAAATACTGCGAACGTCTACAAGCATTAGTAACTGAAGTATTTGATCAAGAGTTTAAGCTATTCATGCACTCAAAAGGTGTGAATATTGATTCAAACCTTTTTGAATTAAGATTTAATCCTCCTCTAAACTTTGCAAGTGCAAGACAAAGTGGTTTGGATAGTGAAAGAATTAATACATTTAACACTATTCAAGCAGTACCATATATGTCAAAACGCTTTGCTCTTAAGCGTTTCTTAGGTCTTAATGATGAAGAGATTGCAGAAAACGAACGCTTATGGGGTGAAGAACAAGCTAAAGGACAGCCAACACATACTGATGCCGCAGGCGAATTGCGTAGTGCAGGTTTAAGTGCCGCAGGTATTGAAGGCGATTTAGATGCCGCAGGCGATATGAGCGCACCAGAAGAAATGGAGGGCGAAGCTGAACCATCACCAGCAGGTGCTCCAGCCGCTCCGGCAGGTGCGCCTGCAACACCTCCAGCAGCCTAATAGCATAAATATATTATGATCCTAAGAGAATTATTTTATATTGATCCAGACACAAGAGCGCAAGCTAACGATTTGCGTTATACACCTGATCGCGATTCTTCTATTGTTAAAAGATCAGATACAAGAAAGACTAGATTAACTCTAGGTCAAATTAACGAGCTACGCAAGTCAAGCGAAGCTCACATTTTAGAACAAGAGGCGGAACTCGAATTTATTCATAGCATGTATATGACCCCGGCAGCTCCGCCTGCATAAATACCTCATTGTTTAAAAATAGTCAAAAACTCGGCGTTTTTGTGGTATATCTACATTGTTTTTAAAGTAATGTGTAAATATAATACAGCCTTGTAACCAATCATAGGAGAAAAACATGACTGACCGTTCACAATTTGAAGCCATGCTTGAGGCTTTGATCAACGAAGATCAAGAACAAGCAAAAGAGATTTTCCACAATATCGTAGTAGCAAAGTCTCGTGAAATCTACGAAGAATTACTAGCAGAAGACTTCGACTTAGAAGAAGCTCCAGACGGCCGCAAACCTGGTGAAGAAGAAGACGATTCAGAAGTTGATGAAACTTTTGGCGATGATGAAGGCGGTGCTGATGACGAAGAAGGTGCTGATGACGAAGAAGGCGCAGACGACGAAGAAGGTTCCGACGATTATTCAACAGACGACGGTGAAGATTCAGGTGAAGACCTAAGCGACGAAGAACAAACCGACCGCATTTTAGATCTTGAAGATGCTTTAGACGAACTAAAAGCAGAATTTGAGCAAATGATGGCAGGTGAAGAAGGCGAAGACCACATGGACGGCGACGAATTTGGCGGCGACATGGGCGGTGAAGAAGAATTACCATTCGACGAAGAGGAAGTTGCAGGTGCAGTAAATCCAACAATGGATCCAAATGCAATGATGGAATATGTTAACAAAGTAACTCCACCAAAGCATGGCGATGACGGCGCAAACGCTAAGTCAATCGTTGCAGGTAAGAATGACATGGGTGGTACAACAGCTAACATCGTTAAAGGCGGTACAAGCACAACAGGCGGTACAGCAGGTGGTTTAGCTAAGCCAACACCAAAAGAAGACAATGCTGGCAATGTTAATGTTCCTGGTGCAAAATCAGCAACAAAATTAAGTACTGTTAGCAAAGGTCACGGCGCAGAGCGCAAGCAAAGCGGCGGTGACAATGGTCAAAACAAGAAAAGCATTATTGGTAGCCGCGGCTAATCGAGGACTTAGATAATGTCTTTATACCTCCGAGAGAATCTCAGTTTCAACGAAGCAAAAATGGTCGTTGAATCTGATGACAAAGAAGGAAAAAACTTGTACATGTCAGGGATTTGTATCCAGGGCGGTATCAGAAACGCTAATCAGCGTGTTTATCCTGTTAATGAGATTGGCAAGGCTGTTAAGACCCTTAACGATCAGATTCAAAACGGCTATTCAGTTCTCGGAGAAGTAGATCATCCAGATGATCTAAAAATTAACCTGGACCGTGTTAGCCATATGATAGTTAATATGTGGATGGACGGTCCTAACGGTTACGGCAAACTTAAAATTTTGCCAACCCCTATGGGGCAACTAATTCGCACTATGTTAGAAAGTGGTGTGAAATTAGGTGTTAGTTCACGCGGATCCGGAAACGTCAAAGATGACGGTTCCGGTGAAGTATCGGATTTTGAGATTATCACAGTAGATATGGTAGCTCAACCTAGTGCTCCGGGAGCATATCCTACACCAATTTATGAACACCTGATGAACAGTCGCGGTGGTTATAATGCCTTACGCATAGCGCAAGAGGTGAAAGGTGACCCTAAAGCACAAAAATATCTCAAAGAGAGCCTATTAGGAATAATAGGCAAACTCCAATAACAAGGAGAATCACATGTTGGATGCACTAAAAACCTTATTTGAAAACAATGTGATTTCTGAAGAGATCCAAGAGTCAATTGAGAAGGCTTGGGAAGCTCGTGTAAACGAGAACCGTGAACAAGTATCTCAACAATTACGCGAAGAATTTGCACAACGCTATGAGCACGACAAGCAAGCAATGATTGAAGCTGTTGACACTATGTTATCAGAACAATTAGCTAGCGAACTTGTTGAATTTGCTGAAGATCGTAAGCAACTAGCTGAAATGAAGGCAAAATATGCCATCAAAATGAAGTCAGATGCACAAGTAATGAAGGAATTTGTTACTCGTCAACTAGCTTCTGAAGTTTCAGAATTGCACGAAGATCAAAAGGTAATGGCTGATAAGTTTAGCAAATTAGAAACTTTCGTAGTTGAGGCTCTAGCTCAAGAAATTACAGAGTTTTATAAAGATAAGCAAGACTTGGCTGAAACCAAGGTTCGTTTGATCCGCGAAGGACGCGAACAACTCAAGAAGGTCCAAGAACAGTTTGTACAGCGTGCCGCACAAATGGTCGAATCAGTAGTAACTCAGAACTTAACAACTGAAATTACAGCATTGAAAGAAGACATTGAAGCCGCTCGTCGCGCAGACTTTGGTCGTAAGTTATTCGAAGCTTTTGCTGCCGAATACCAGACTAGCTACCTAAATGAGAAATCAGAAACTGCAAAATTACTCAAAGTCATAGACATGAAAGATTTGGCTATTCAAGAAGCTGCTGAGGCAGTTGTCAAAGCCGAGCAAATACTAGAAAGTAAACAAGCAGAAATCCAGACTTTAAAAGAAGGTCAGGAAAGAACAAAGATCATGAATGAATTGCTAGCTCCTCTAAACAAGGAACAACGCGAGATCATGGGCGAATTAATGGAGAGTGTTAAGACTACTCGTCTAAACGAAAGTTTTGAAAAGTATCTTCCAGCCGTGCTTAACGGCCAAGCTGGCAAAGCTCCGCAGAAGAAACAGGCACTTGTAGAGGCTAAAGAAATTACCGGAAATAAAGAAATTTCCAACACCAACCGTAGCGGCGAGACAGAATCAAACATTATTGAAATTCGCAAGCTCGCAGGACTAAAAATTTAAGGAGAAATTTAAATGTCAGAACTACTAAATGGCCGTTGGGCAGAGACTAAAGAAGCTCTTTTAGAAGGCCTACAAGGCACTAAAAAATCTGTTATGGCAGCTACCTTAGAAAATACTCGTAAGTATCTTTCTGAGAGTGCTACAGCAGGTGCTACTTCTGCCGGCAACGTTGCAACCCTAAATCGCGTGATTCTTCCAGTAATCCGCCGCGTAATGCCAACCGTTATTGCTAACGAACTAGTTGGTGTTCAACCTATGACTGGCCCAGTTGGTCAAATCCATACATTGCGTGTTCGCTACAGTGACTCATTGAGCACTAGTGGTGGTACAGATGTTACAGCAGGTGATGAAGCACTAAGCCCATTCAAGATTGCTGAAGCATATTCTGGTAACGCAACTACTGGTAAGGCTTCTTCAACAGCAAGTCTAGAAGGTCAAGCTGGTAAGCGTATGTCAATTCAAATCTTGAAACAAACTGTCGAGGCTAAGACTCGTAAGTTAAGTGCAAGATGGACATTCGAAGCCGCACAAGATGCACAATCTCAACAAGGTATCGACGTTGAAGCAGAAATCATGGCAGCTCTTGCTCAAGAAATTACTGCTGAAATCGACCAAGAAATCCTAGCAAGCCTAAACAGCCTAGCTGGTACTGTTGAAACATACAACCAAGCTACTGTATCTGGTACAGCTACATTCGTTGGTGACGAGCATGCCGCATTGGCAGTTCAAATCAACCGTGTTGCTAACTTAATCGCTCAGCGTACTCGCCGTGGTGCAGGTAACTGGGCAGTTATTAGTCCAACAGCATTAACAATTCTTCAAAGTGCTACAACTTCTGCGTTCGCAAGAACAACAGAAGGTACTTTCGAAGCACCTACAAACACTAAGTTTGTTGGTACATTGAACAATGCTATGAAGGTTTATGTTAACACATACGCTTCAAGCGACGACGTATTAGTTGGTTACAAAGGTTCTAGCGAATCTGATGCAGCCGCTTTCTATTGCCCATACATTCCATTGATGAGCAGTGGTGTTGTTCTTGATCCATCAACCTTTGAACCAGTAGTTAGCTTCATGACTCGTTATGGTTATGTAGAGTTAAGCAACACAGCTTCATCTCTAGGTAACGCCGCTGACTACCTAGGTAAGGTTGCTATTACTAGCGCAAACGTTAAGTTTAGCTAATCAAGCACTTACATTAGTAAGCAAATCAAAGGGCTCTTCGGAGCCCTTTTTCTTTATCTGATAAATACTATGTCTAAATTATGAGCCTGCCTTTGAGCAGGACTTATGCAGAATCCCTCTGCGTAGACCTAGAACGTCACTTTAAGGAGAAAACAAATGGGACGTCCATTAAACAAAAAATATTTCGGTAACCGCAATATTGGTTCATCAAGTTCAGAAAACGATGACGGCATTGGCGGTCAAGGTATTGCAAGTGTTACACTTGATGCGTTAGGTGCATACACAACTCGCCCAACAATTACATTTCCAGCACCAACACTTCCAGGTGGCGTAACAGCAACTGGTACTATTACATCTGAAGTTGAAAGTGTAACAGCAGTTGGCGGTACACAAACTGGCTATACAGTTGGTCAATTAGTTACTGTTGACGGTACAGACGCTGTATTGCGTGTTGCTACAATCGGTGGAACAGGCGGTGATGATGCACTAACATTTGATTTTACAGGTGGTAGTCGTGGTACATTTACTACATTACCAAGCGGTGCTCAAACAACAACTTCTAACGGTGCAGGTGCTGGCTTAACAGTTACTCTACGATTCCGTGCTAAAGCAGTTGCAATTACAGAAGCAGGTTCTGGTTATGTTGCTAACACTGATTTAGAAGCAGGTGATTTAACATTTACACAATCTGTAACAGCTAGTGCTATTGGTCTAACAACTGATAGTGGAGCAGTTGGCGGAGCAACTAATCAAGAAAACGCAATCGTAGCTTATGCTTATGTAACTGGCGGTTCAAACTTAGTTGCAGATATTATCAAACAAGTTTCAACAGATCGTTACAAAGTTAAGACTGCCGACGGTACAATGATTTGCCAACTAGTAACTGACGGCGTTGCAAACGCTGCCGGCGAGATGACAATTACTGCAACTGATAGTGCAAGCAATACTTACTATGTTAAGAAGTTAACTGCACACAGAGCTACATTGATTCAAATTGCAGGCGGAAGTAACTATGTTTACTCAGACAACCAAAGCGCACCATGGTCATTTGATGCTGCCGACGGTTCAGTAGTACAAATTGCTAACAAGTAATTAATATAGGGGGCTTCGGCCCCCAATTAAGGATTTTACATGTCAAGAATAGTTAGAGTAAGTGAAAGTGATTATAAACTCCAAGTTCAATCTGGAGGTACTATCACCTTGGACACAGGTACAGAAGTTGGTAATGTCTATGTTACTGGTAATTTAACAGTACAAGGTACTACTACAACCATTGATACTGCAAATTTAACTATTGAAGACAACATTATTTTATTAAACAAAGGTGAAAGCCCAACACATGCCGGCGTTACTGAAGGTAGTGCAGGTATTGAGGTTGAAAGAGGATCTAGACCTAATGCTAAAATTTTGTTTAATGAATTAGTTAACTGGTATGACCCTTTAACAGAAGCTGAAGTTATCGGTACTTGGACTTTTACTGACGAAAATAACAAAACACAAGGTATTCGAGTCGCTAGTATTGCAAACGACGGAACTGCTGACTTAACATTTGACTTACAAAACTCTGATAATGTATTGTTAATTGCTAACAGCACAAACTATGAAGATCGTGTAACATTACCAAATCACATACCAAACAAGCAGTGGGTTAATGATTATGTTTCTGCTGGCGGATTTGAACCAGGTGTAGCTGACGTTGACAAAATTTATACAGACGACGGCGCAGGCACTGAAGTAGCAAGAGTTCAAACATACAATGTGTCAGGTGACGGCCAAGCAAGAGTCTACATTAACGAAACTTATCTTTGCCAGTTTGCATCAAACGGACTAACATTTCAGAATAACATTAACATTAACGAAAACACGATTACAAATTTTTCAGTTGATAATTTAATACTCACAGCTGGTAACAGTCAAGTTGAAGTTAACGGTTTTATTCAGTTAGATTACCGTTCAACTGTAACAGTTCCTGATCCACTTGCTGTAAGTACAGTAGCTGATACGGCGATTATTTTCTCAAGCTCAGTTAAAGGCGCTGGAAAAACTGGTATATACTTTGCAAACAAACGAGTTGCCGATGACGGCAGCGTTACAGAAAATGTAAACGATGAATTAGTTGCAAAGAACAGAGCATTGCTCTTTAGTATGGTATTTTAAGGAAAAATTATGGCAATAGCAAACGCAAGTATTACATCAAGTTCAGCGGCAGTTTATACAAGTAGCGGCAATAACGCTATTACAACAGTCATTGTATGTAATACTGCAACTTACGATTCAAACAACCCAACAACTGGGCTAACCTATTTGTATCTATATGCTGTTCCGAGCGGCGGCAGTGCTAGTTCTCCTGCAACAAACACAACTATAGTAAACAAATTACCAATCCCAGCCGGAGAAACAGTAACATTTGATCAAGAAAAAATGGTATTAAGTGACGGCGATATGTTAGTAGCTAAAAGCGAAAGCCCTGCAAATTTAGTAATAACAGTTAGCACACTGGCGGTATAAACATGCGATATTTAAGACAACAAAATATCAATCGTAGAGCACCATACGATCAAAGATTGTATGTTGATATGACAGATAGCATTGTTATGACTACAACAAATAACATGCTAATGCCAAAAGGTACTACCTTAGAAAGACCAGTATCACCTATTAACGGCATGATGCGCTACAATACAGATGTAGCAACTGGCGGACAAGTTGAAGTTTATCAAAGCGGTACTTGGAGAGCATTAAGATTTAAAGAATCTACAGGTATTACACAACAGAGTTTAGGTAACGGTGATGCTATTGAAACTTATTTTGGTCCGTTAACACCCGAACCACCGACTACTGTTGAAAGCAACACTACATGGGGTGGACAAAACTTATTAGTATTTGTTGAAAACGTCTTTCAAATTTTTAACACTAACTACAGCATCGAACAAAACCCGTCAGGAAAACCTGCAGGCTATTACATTAAATTTGATAGTGCAGTTCCACTAGGAAAACCAGTTACTGTATTACACGGTTTTGACCAATAAGGAAGTATTATGGGCATTGAGCTAGGTAGAATAAGTGGCCCGTTACTCTCAGAAGACCTGCTAAGAAACGGTGTTGACTTAGCGTTTGAAACTGATCTCTTATACCTTGATGTTAACAACGGTCGAGTTGGTATTCGATCTGATGCTCCTTCTAGACCCTTGTTTGTTAACAATACAATTAACACAACCAACTTAATTGTAGATACAGAATATACAGTTCCAGATTTTTCAATTACAACAGATACAATCCAGCAGTTAACTGGAATATTGTATATTCAACCTGACCAATCGACTGCTCCTGAAATTACAGCAGTTGCATTAGGCACATCATTGCTTCGTTTTGATAATAACGAGATTTACGCTGCCGAAATAGATACTGATATAACATTTGACCCAACTGGCACTGGTGTAACTAACATCAGAAATAGCGTTAATATTAATGGTAATTTACACGCTACTGGTAATATTACCTGGGACGGTGATATTACACTAGGTAATTCAGATGCAGACAATATCAACTTTGCGTCAGATATTAACAGCGATATTGTTCCAAACTATCCATTAGATCCGCTGATTACAGAAGCCGGTGATTTCTTAATTACAGAAGCTGGCGACTCGTTAGTTAATGATGTGTTAGAATCTTTTAATTTAGGCAGTGAAACTAAACAATGGAGTAATTTATATTCTAATGTTATTAACTCTAGATTTTCTTATAATGACCTAGCAAGTGTAACAACTATGGAAGTTGGAAACTTTCAACTTAATAGCAATACAATTACAAACTTAACTAGTGATCAAAGTATGGATATATTACCAAACGGTACAGGTCTAGCATACTTTAACAACACTAACTATTTCCAAGATAACACTATTTGGAATCAAACAGATGATGCACTAACACTTGCCAATACTGGCCAAGGGTATATCAAGTTTACAGGTGAGTACGGACTAGTAATTCCAACAGGCCCAACATTACCAGCAGAAGGTGCAGTTACTGGTATGATTCGTTTTAACACCGACTTGGGTTATGTTCGTGTGTTCAACGGAACTGATTGGATCTCAGCAATCGGTGATTCGACATCTATTGGCCTTGATGATACATACGAAATCATGGATACTTGGGCCCTTATCCTAGGCTAAATCTCAATAACGATAAATACTACTGATTACAAGAAAGACCAAATTCTTGTATGGTTAAACTGTGGTAAACCCGCAATGTAAGGTGGTTAACCGTGAAACACGGGGTTAAGGAGAGCTGATGGCTGTTGGTCGTATTTCAGGTCCGCTCTTAAAGGCTAATTTGCTTCGTGACGGGGTAAATCTGGCTTTTGAGACCGACCTCTTATTTTTAGATGTAGTAAATGGCCGAGTTGGTATTAAAACTAACGCTCCATCACACGACTTAACCGTTAACGGTACAACCCGTACTGCAAATTTAGAAGTTACAACAACTTCAACGCTAGCTACTTTTACCATCGAAGGTAACACAATTAGTAGCACTAGCTCAACAATCAATCTAGTACCACAAGGTACTAATCCAGTAGTTTACCAAGGCACAATAGTAGTTGATCAATTAAGCATTAACACTAATACTATTGCTACAACTGGCACAAACACTAATTTAGAAATTACAACATCTGGTACAGGACTAGTAAACTTTAACAGCAATGTTGAAGTGTTTGGTGATGTCCATGCTACTGGTACAATTACTGCGGACGGAAATATTCAACTAGGTGATGCAGATACTGATAACATTGTATTTGCAGGCGAGGTTGACAGTGATATAATACCAAATATTGATACTACCTACAACTTAGGGTCGTCTTCTAAGCGTTGGTATAATGTTTGGACAAACATTATTAACGCAACTACAACTAACAGTACTTACATCTATACTGATGATTTTCAAACTAGCAATATTGATATAACATCAAATATTATTAGTTCTCGAACTACAAACTCAGATTTACATTTTAACACTAGTGGTACTGGTGGTGTAAGACTTGGAAACTTTAAATTTTTAAACAACACAATTACTAACGTCTCTGCAAACGCAGTAACAGAGTTTGTTGAAACTGGTGCAGGCTATATAAAGATTGCTGGATCTAACGGATTTGTTATCCCTTACGGTGACAGCAACAGCAGACCACAAATTCAATACCAAGAAGTTGGTATGATGCGTTTTAATACAGAACTACAACTAGTTGAAATTTTTAACGGAAATACTTGGACTAGCGTTGCAGGTACAAGTGGCGGCGTAACATTTAATGACGCACAAGAAATTGGTGTTGCAATGGTACTAACTCTAGGATAAAGAAAAATGGCAACCTTATTTAAAAACAAATTATATTCGGAGATTGGTACAAGCAACACTACAGTACTAACTACCGGAGCAAACGCTAAGACTACAGTTATTGGTCTAAGCCTAACTAACTTAACTGACAGTATTGTACTATCAAGCATTCAAATACAAGATACAATTCTTGGAGATACTGCATACTATACAAAGGATGTATTAATTCCACCAAATCAAAGTTTGCGTGTTATTAACGGTGGTGAAAAATTAGTATTAGGACCATCTACTAATGTAAACATTCAGTGTAATACAGCTGATGCTCTAGATTTAGTTATGAGCTATGTTGAAATCGTCTAAGGAATAATTATGACATACTATGTTGGAAATGAAAACGCACTAGCAGATTTATTAGGAGCAGGTAATCCTAGATATTTCTACGCATTAAGAAGAACAGACGAAGGTGATTTGTTCTTTGCTAAAATTGATCAGCTTAAAGATACAGGTGAACTTATTGTTAACGATCCGGGATTGACTGAAAATAACTACGAAGATTTTTCATACGGTACTGATTATTTTGATGGTAGATTAGAAGAAGATCATTCAAGACCGTACTCAAATCTACACTGGGATCAATATAGATGGGACAACAAAAACATCTATTATTACATTAATGCAAACGGAGAGTTTGTTGTTAGAGTTAATCAACAATATACATACTCGCCAGATCAAATTGTTAGCGAATAATCAAAAGGATAAAGAAAAATGGCAGAATTTAAAATTGGTAGATTGCGTTTTACATGGCGCGGCCAGTGGTCTACAGGAACATTTTATAACAGAGATGCGGTTTCGCAATTTAACGGAAAAACTTATGTTTGCTTAGAACCACACGATTCTACTGATTTTTATGCCGACTTAAACTTTATTAATCAAGCCGGCGCAAGCACTCCCCGTTGGACTCAAATGCTTGACGGTAAAGTGTGGAAGCAAGAATGGGAACCTAATACTGAATATTCGCTTGGTAACATTGTTACCTACGGTGGCGTTGTATATGTGTGTACTACTGAACACACAAGCGGTTCTTCTGTAATTGATTTAACCAAGTGGACAACTTATTCTAGATTTGATAAGTGGAATAATGCTTGGTCTACTAGCACAGCCTACGGCATTGGTGATATTGTTAAGTACGGCGGTATTGTATATAGATGCGTAACAAATCATGTATCTGACGGTTCTGCAAGCAACGGTCTTGAAGCAGATCAAAGCAAATGGGAAGTTGTTAATAACGGTATTGATTACAAAGGTAACTTTAATTTAAGCACACGATACAAAAAGAACGATATTGCCCGTGTTGGCGCAGACATGTATATTTGTACATTAGGACATACTGCATCTGCATTTGTTCCTGCTAACTGGACTACATGGTTACCCGGGTTAGAATTTGCTAACTCATGGGGAACTTTAACAAATTACCAAGTTGGTGAAATTGTAATCTATGGTGGTTATAGCTATAAATCAATTGCACCGAATAACCAATCAAATATCCCTTCAACTGAATCAGCTTTCTGGGAATTGCTAACAGAAGGATATAACCTTAGAGCAGAGTGGGATGCACAAACATCATACAGAGTCGGCGACACCGTAAACAGAGGCGGCCAACTATATTCTGCAATCTTGGATAATAACGATGAAGATCCATCAGGCTTTACAGTCACAACAACATATACTGCAACTGGTAGCTCGGGAACAACTCTTAAAGTAGCTTCAACTACTGGCATTACAACTGGTATGATTGTATCAGGTGTAGGGTTTCACAGAGGGCAAACAGTTATTAGCGTATCAAATAGTACAACAGTAATAATTAACGAAGGCCCTGATGGTACGCCGGTTGACGCTCAGCAATTACATTTTATTGGTGTAAACTATGTTTACTGGACACTAGTAGTTCCAAGCGTCGATTGGAGAAATTTCTGGGAATTAGATGCAGAATACTTACTAGGTGACTTAGTTATCTGGGGAAATAAAACTTATCGTTGTATCAAAAACCACACAGGGTCTTTAGTATTTAGACCCGATCAAGATACTGAAAATGCCTACTGGATTGACTACGCTTTACATGCTAGAGAAAACGCAGGCAACAGCCAAGGCGACCTAGTTTCATTTGATGGCGAAAACACCTACGCAATCCCAATTGGCACAGAAGATTATGTTTTAAGAAACACAAACAATGTACCTACTTGGTCTAAGATTTTAAAAGTTGACAATGTATTCTATGTTGCAACTGACGGGGTTGATGCTGCCGGCTACGGCGACACATTAGATAAACCGTTTGCCTCTGTCAAATACGCATGTGATAAAGTATTGCGTGGTACAGAAAATCAAAATGCAAATGCGTTGCTACTAGCTAACAAAGAATGGCTAGTTGAAGAAGTATGGCAATGGATGCAATATCAGACAGCTAATGAAATTAGCCCGTTTGACCAAACATCAACTTACGATGAAACAGCCAGCAAGAGAGACACTCGTTTAATTATTGATGCATTATCATATGATATGACTAGAGGCGGCAACAGTCAAATTGTTGCGGCTACTATTCGTTATTTCGCAGACGGTAGTACAACTACTTTCTTTAATGATGCTACTGATGCCGCACAACCTTACATTGTTGCTTCTTTAACTCGATTAGGAGAGCTGTTGATCAATGTGTTTGATCAAGAAGCTCCTGAATTTGATCATCAATTATTAAATGTAACATACGACGAAACAGCGACCTATGCAACAGGAGACTTTGTATATTACAACGAATTATTCTACGAAAGTCTAGCTGATAATAATACTGGCCGAGACCCTACCGAAGTAGACTCAGAGTACTGGGTAGAAATAGTACAACCAGATTCTATTATTAGTCAATCTTTTGATCTAGGAAATACAGCAGAACCAGGAGTTGGCCCAGAAGTAACTAGCTTGTTGAATATTGCAATTACGGCTATTGACAATGCAAACACAGCAACAGTACCTGCACCGAACCAAGGACTTACTGCAACAATTTTTGTTAAGACAGGTACATACTCGGAAGAGCTACCTATTATTATTCCTGAAAATACAGCACTAGTTGGCGACGAATTACGCGGTGCAGTAGTACAACCAAAGAATACAGTCTATACATATACTCGTTCAAGCTCGAGTTCTACTAACAGATTTACTTTCAAATCAGTTGAGGGGTTAGTTGTCGGAATGCCAGTTCAGTTTGTATCAACTGGTGCTAATGATGATTTCTCTGGAGTTGTTCCAGGACAAACATATTATGTACTAGAAATTGAAGGTAACGAAGTTGCTATTACAGACGAAGTTGGCGGATCTATTGTTGCCCTTGAGCAAGGATCTGGATACTTCACTGTTTATGCAGGCGATTGTTTAAAAGACATGTTCTATGTTAGAAACGGCACAGGTATCCGCAACATGACTTTAACTGGCCTTGCAGGAACATTAACTGAACCTAATACAAACTTAACACGCAGACCAACAGGCGGTGCTTATGTTAGTCTTGACCCGGGCGAAGGCCCACAGGATACTAAAACTTGGATTATTAAACGCAGTCCATATATTCAAAACGTCACTAACTTTGGCGTTGGTTGTACTGGTTTAAAAATTGACGGAACATTACATGCTGGTGGTAACAAGTCTATTGTATGTAATGACTTTACACAGATTCTAAGCGACGGTGTTGGTGTTTGGTGTACTGGTTCAGGCTCACTAACTGAGTGCGTATCGGTCTTTAGTTACTATTGCTATTCAGGATACTTTGCAGAAGCAGGCGGAAGAATCCGTGCAACAAACGGTAACAGCTCATATGGTACATACGGATGTATTGCTGAAGGTTACGACGACACAGAAGTTCCTGTAAGCGGAAAGATTGACAACCGATCAGTACAAGTTCAAGCAAGCGTACAAAGCGCATTTGGTGTAAGTGCTCAACTTCTAAACATGCAATTTGCAAACGCAGGTTCTGGATATAACGAAGTAACAACAAACTTATTAAAACAAAGTAATCACTTTGACGAAACATCAGGTTGGACTAATGACGGCAATGTTACAATCCAACAAAACTTATTATCACCAAGCGGATATACTGATGGATGGACATTAACTGGTCTTACATCAACTTCTGATTCTAGCTACATTTATCAGAATGTAGTAGTTGCTCCGCCAGGAGCATCATATACTGCGGTTGCAGGATTAAATGTTACAGGTTCTGGCTCAGGCGCCGACTTTGATATAACCGTTGGCGCAACATCATACTCTGCAAACGTCAACTTAGGCGGAACAGGTTATGTTATTGGAAACCAAATTAGAATTTTAGGTAGCGAGTTAGGCGGCGTTGACGGCGCTAACGATTGCTTCTTAACAGTAGCTAGCTTGTCAGGAAGTTCAGTATTAACAGTAACCGTAACAGGACAAGTACCAGAAGGTAGTGCATTACCATATACATTTAGCGTATATGCAAAGCAAGGAACATCAAACTCGTTTGATGTGTATGCAACATTCTCAGGATCAAGTACTGTAACAAGTTCAATTAACTATAATTTTGCAACAAGTACATTTACACCAAACAGCGTAGGAGGAGGATTAGTTCCAACATCTTACAATAAGTTAGAATTAACTAATGGTTGGTATAGATTCTGGTTCACATTCTATGATACAACAGCATTAAACAGCAGTTTACAAATTAGAATTTATCCAAGAGGTCGCAGTGCACCGGTTGGCAGTACCCGCTTCTATGGAACACAATTACAAATTGCTGATGCACCAACTTTCTACTCAGAAACAACTACTAACATGTTTAGCTCGCAAGCCAACTACAAGATCGTCGGAGCTGGTACAGGTGCTGAAGCAGTCGGCGATGAAATTAGAACAGATGCTATATTCCAAACTAGAATTACCGATACTGGTGAAGGGGTTGGCGGCGCAGGATACTTAACTTCTAGTAACAACGCACAAGGCGGCACACAAGATTATGTAATCTTATCAGGATCTGATACAAATACTGCAAGTAACTACATTGGTATGCGTGTGTTTATTAACAGCGGTACTGGTGCTGGACAATACGGATATATTTCTGCATTTGACGATATAGGCAAATATGCCGAAGTATTAAAAGAATCTTTTACTCCAGTTTCTATTTCTAGTACTAGCGGAGCAACTAATGAACTTACAGTTGAACCTAGTTTTGATACAAAAACATTGTATGAAAACCAAAAAGTTCAGTTTATACCAACCTACTACAGTACAACAGTATCAAAGTCCGGAACTGACATTATAACAGTTACAGCATCAACTGGTGGTGTAATAAACACATTTACAGTTTCAAGCACTAAAAAGTTAAGTATTAACATGCCAATTAGATTCTTTGGCACAACATTTGGCGGTGTTATAGAGAACTACACTTACTATGTTAAAGAGATTGTTGACGATACTACTATTACTATTTCTACGGAAGTGTACGGCAGTATTTGGTTGCTAGTCAACGGTTCCGGAACAATGACATTGTCATTCCCTGGATACAACAGTTACATTACTGCTAGCACAGCAAACATGCTAGTTAACATGCCTATACAGTTCACCGGAACAGCTATTGGCGGCCTTGCTGTAGGCTCAACTTACTATGTTAATGACATTATAGATGCAAATACATTTACAGTTAGCTCAACATTAGTTGAAGTTGAATGTACCGGATCTAACTCATCAACTGATGCATATACTGTATCGGGACTTACAACAACCCTAGTACCGTTAAATCCAATTGTATTCTCAGGAGTAGTATTTGGTAATGTAGTTGCTGGTCAGACATATTATGTTAACGAAATTGTTAACCCTACATCGTTTACTATTACTGAAACAATTATCTCAACAAGAGCAACAGCAACCGCAACAACAACCAACCTAATCACAGTAGATAGTACAACTGGTTTTATTCCTGACAATCCTATCATCTTTACAGGTAATGTGTTTGGCGGAATTCAAAACGGTCTTGTCTATTATATCCTAGCTGTAAACGACTCGACTACATTTACTATTAGTCAAACTCCAGGCGGTAGTGCAGTATCATTATCAACTGCAACAGGCAACATACTAGCTAGAACAACAGATGCGGCATTCCCGCTATCGACCGCTACAGGAACTATGACAGGTTCTTCAACTAACTCTAAGAGCTCTGTATCAATTGGTTATGGTGCAATGAACGGAACATTTAGTACTAAACTGTTTGGTAATGTTGTTGCAGGTAATACTTACTATATTAGAACAATTAATGCTGACTCGTTTACTGTTAGCGAAACATCAGGCGGAGCAGACTTTACTCTTAAAACTGATACCGGCGACATGAATGTGGCAGCAGTTGGTTGGGATCATATTAATGTAGGAACACCAATTGAACCTAACTTAGATAACTCTAGCGTTTACTTCATTGAGCCTAGAGCTAAGTTCTCAGGCCCACAGTTTGCACAAAGCGCAACAGATGTTAACGCAATTGATCCGTCAACTTCTTGGGTATCAGTTGGCTACGGTGAAGGAACATTTATCGCCGTACCAAGTGGTAACGCTATTGCAGGCAGATCAGAAGACGGAACTACATGGGAAGCAATGCCCCTACCAGTAATGGCTGACTGGACCGATGTTGCCTACGGTAACAAGTACTGGGTTATTATTTCTAGTGACGGATCAATTACTGATACAACTTCCAGAGTTGCAGTTTCAAACTCAAATGGATTAGGTTGGAGAATCTTCCAATTACCTAGCAAGACTACCTGGAATAGAGTTGCCTACGGTAACGGCAAGTTTGTTGCGATCGCAACAGGCACTTCAACTAGTGCATATTCTTCCAACTACGGATCTACATGGAGCGCAGGTTCTAGCTTACCAAGTGCAACTTGGACTGGACTCACATACGGTAACGGGCGATTTGTAGCAGTAGCAAGCGGCGGCACAACAGCCGCATACAGTACAAATGGTACAAGCTGGACTAGCTCAACATTGCCAAGCTCAACAGCTTGGTCGGATGTTGCATTTGGCAGTGGATTGTTTGTTGCTATCTCGAGTACTAGTGCAAACACAGCCTACAGTAGAGATGGTGTAACTTGGTTAGAATCTAATCTTCCTATCACTGCATCTAAACTAGCATATGGTCAAGGAGTGTTTGTAGCAGTTGATTCTGCAAGTGGCACAGCATACACATCTGAAGATGGTGCAAACTGGACTGAGCAGACAGTGACAAACGATGCATACGGATCAATTATTTTTGGTTACGATCAAACAGACGACTATGCTGGTATCTTTGTAACTGTTGCTGGACAAGATGTTGGAAGTATTATTAAAGCAGGTTGCAGAGCAAAAGGCCGAGCTGTCATTAGCTCTGGAAAGATAACTTCAATCAGCATGTGGGAGCCGGGTAGTAATTATACCGCAACACCTACCATCTCATTCACAGATCCAAACGTCACTAAGATTGTTTCAGTTACTCCTAGAACTAGTAACGGTGTATTAGGTAATCCAACATTCTACAATAGAGGTAACGATTACAATTCAACATCTACACAAGTTACTATCACAGGTGGCGGCTATGCAGATACATATCAAACTGGATTAACAATTATTGTTAAAGACTTAACAGTTCTTCCTCGCCCAGGCGACAACTTAGTAATTGACGGAAACACCAAAGTCTACAAAGTAACTGATGCTACTGCGGTTTTTGGAACTGTTGCACCAAACATTAAAGCAAACATCCAAGTATCCCCAGAGATGTCAACAGCACTAAGTCCTGATCACGACACACCGCTAATTATCAGACAAAAGTATAGCCAGTGTCGTTTAACTGGTCATGACTTCTTAAATGTAGGCTACGGTAATATGGAGCAATCAAATTACCCAAGTGTACCTGCAGATACAGTATTAAGCCCGCAAGATCAAGCAGTTGAAGTTGACTTTGGTCGTGTGTTCTACACAAGTACTGACCAAGACGGTAACTTTAGAGTCGGTAGTTTATTTGCTGTTGAACAAGCAACTGGTATTGTTACATTAAGTGCTAGCCAATTTGGACTAACAGGATTAGAAACACTATCACTAGGCGGTATTGCAGTTGGCGGATCAAGTGTAGTAGTTAGACAATTTAGTACTGACAGTTCGTTTGTTGCTAACAGCAATACTATTATTCCTACACAGAGGGCAATTAAAGCGTACTTGGAAAGTCGTTTAAGCCAAGGTGGATCTAATACATTTACTGGACAGTTGATTGCAGGTACTGTGTTACTAGGTGGCGCAGATAAAATTGCAAGTACTATTCCAAACGGAGTAGTTGGATCAGTAATTAACATGCCAAATACTGTGCATGTTGACGGCGAATTTGCAGGCTGGGACGGTGGCGGTATGGCTTACTCGTTCTTTATGCAGAACGCAACCCGTAGAAATAACGGTCCAAGATAATTCTAGAAAACGGAAAAACACAATAAGATAAATACTATCAGAGGATGATATAAAATGGCAGAATTTAAACTAGGTAGAATTAGATTTGTATGGCAAGG
>JACCED012384473.1_pt1 | contig 21667 bp, 19 predicted proteins | sample 7455021 | NCBI WGS metagenome assembly JACCED01 (sample SAMN15323456, study PRJNA562643) | freshwater metagenome | isolation source: river surface water | place: USA:Blue River Watershed | collected 2017-08-19
AATTTAATCACTCAAGAACAGCAAGAACATCAGGTCAGGAGCGCACAGGAGCTTGCTAGAGAGGCGATGATTAGGCTCGATCTTATACCGTCAGAAGCTCCGAAAACTCCTGCAGAGAGGCTGAAATTCAGCGATTTTAAGGTGATAATGTACGGTCTTTCTCGTGGTGACTCGATTGAGAACATTGCAGAAATTTTGAACGTGAATGTGGACACAATTTACAAATTTATGAGGCGCAATCATGAGGCTTTATCAGAGCTAGAGTATGTCCGAAAATTCTATGATATGGGAATAGAGGCATCTTTAGTTAAGCAGGCCTTGGGCTATTACTACGAGGATGAGTTGGCACATTACGAGGGTGGACAATGGCATACTATAAAACTCAAGAAATTTAAGGCCCCCGACTTCAATGCAACGAGGTTTTATCTGACTAATCGACTCGGTAAAAAATGGAAAAATTTAAAATCTATAGACCTAGGAATTAATGGCCTGACTGATGAAGATTTAGTTCTCGAGGCCCAGAGAATTATTGAGGAGACACGGAGATGATCGGAAATAATTTCAAACATGAAAAGGACATAAAGCCACTTGGTCAAAATGTTCTACTTCAAATGCTAGAGGATGATATTACAAATTCAGGATTAACTTTAAAGAGTGGGCCTAGGGCCACGATAATAGCACCTTCTCATCTTGATATTAACAGAGTCGTAAAAGCAAAAGTTATTGATATAGGTGAAAGGGTTCTAGACGTTAAAGTAGGTGAGATAGTTATAATAAGATTTTTATCAGGAAAGAAAATTAACGATTATAATTTAGTTCATGAAGATTTAATCTTGGGAGTTATTGATGAAGCCACAAATAGCAATAACTAACTACTACAAAGATGGTGAAGAAAAATTTATCCTCAATGCTTGGATTAAAGTAGCTTTGAACTCAAATACTCACTCAAGGGTGAGAAGAAGCGTTTTCTTTAATGAATTTCCAAAGCTTGCAGAAGAATGTTTGAGAAAGGCCAACGTTCTTGTGGCCAGATCGCTAGAAGATGAAAATCAGCTTTTCGGTTGCATTGTTTATACAGATGATTGCATTCTGTTTTGCTACATCAAAAGCATTTATAGAGGATTTGGGCTATTTACAGAGATGCTAGACATGATTGAGAAGAAGCCTAAAAGCTATTGCATCCAGAATACTTATACAAAGATACTTAACCAAAAAGGCTTAGAGTATAATCCTTATGAACAATATAAAATTTAAGATAAATCTACTCAGCATCGAAGCCATTTGTAAGATATGCGAAGAAAACGCAATTTTTAGAACGAATGGGGCTGATCTAGAGTGGTTTTGTCCAAGATGCAAATTTGGTGGCAAGGTTGAGATAAGAACAGAAGCGGAGGATTTCAAAAATGAATATTTCGAGAATTAAATTTAGTTCAAGCATAAGGATAGGAAATTCAGAGTACAGTTTTCTTGATATTGAAAGAGTCCATCAAACATTCGAAATAAAGTTCGAAAACAATTTTGTGAGGATAATAGATAGTAGATTTTCAGATGATGTTATTTATACAAGTATGGCCAACGTAATTTATTATGCGGTAAAGAATGATAAAACAAGTGAGTTACTCACAGCAGATTCTTCTGGAATTGATCAGACGGAATCAGCGAAAAACATCATTACCTATAGTAGATCTGAGCTTCCAAAAGCAAGCCGAAGCAATAAACGATCCCGCTAGATTTCAAGTTTGGAACTGCTCAAGAAGAAGCGGAAAGACTTCAGGGGCGGCCCGCAAAATAGTAAAGTTATTGACCAAGCACAGAAATGCTAAAGGTATTTATTTTGCGCTCACAGCGATGAGTGCAAAGGATATTATTTGGAACGAATTGATCAATCTTTGTGATCAGTTGAGAATAAGAATCAAGCCAAACATAACAGAGAAAAAGATTTTATTTGTCGATACAAATTCAGAAGTGAAATTGGCCGGAGCTGATGCCTCTGAGAGAGAGATGAAAAAGATTTTAGGCCAGAAACTCTTATTTGTTTTCATAGATGAATGCGGTTCATTCACAATTGATATGCCAAAGTTTATTTATCAGATGATTAGGCCAACATTGATCGACTTAAGAGGGTATTTAACATTATTGGGAACATGTGAAACAATCCCTAATACATTTTTTGAGAAATGTTGCGAAGGAAAGGAAAAAGGGTGGAAGGTTCACAAGTGGACTGCTTATGATAATCCGTATATGGCCAAGCAATGGGATGAAGAAATTAATCTTATTCTTTCTGAAAATCCCAAAGCAAAATTTGCGGCATGGTTTAGAACTCACTATCTCAATGAGTGGATTAAAGATGAGTCACTTCTAATCGTTCCACTCAAGGATTATTCTTATATTAGAGAACTTCCACAACTTAAGGATAAAGTTTATGTTCTTGGAATTGATTTGGGCTTTAACGATGCTACTTCTTTTTCTGTTTTATCTTACTCTCCTAATTCACCAGTCACGACAGTAGAATTTGCATACAAATCAAAGAGTTTGGACATCACGGACACAGCAAAATTTATTAAATCTCTCATGAAGAAGTATCCATTTTCGAAAATGATAGTTGATGGTGCTAATAAACAAGCAGTTGAAGAGATGAAAAAGAGACATGGATTACCTCTTGAAGCCGCCGAGAAAACAGATAAAGCAAGTTTCTTAAGACTGATGAGGGATGATGTTTTAACAGGAAACCTAGTATTACTTGAAGCAAAGACTAAGTTGTTAGTCCAAGAGTGGGATAGCTTAGTTTGGAAGGATGAGGATAGAGATGAGGAAGACCCACGTTGTGAAAATCATCTTTCAGATGCAACTCTTTACGCTTGGAGATTCTGTTATTCATACACATACAGACCACCAGAAAAGAAATTAGATATAAACACAGATGAATACATGCAAGACCTTTTTGATAGGGAATCAGAAGAACTAGAACAAGAAAATGAGGGGTATTATTAAATGGACAACAAAACATTTCAAACGATTAAAAAAGTCAGGGATTTAGGTGTAGCAAGCTACAAGGAGACAGACAAAAATGGGAAATCTTTTGAGGTTATATTTTTTCCTCAGCAACAAGTTTTCAATAACGAAATAAAAGATATTCCCGAGAATGCTTGGCCTACAAATATGGACAAGTTTGAGAAAGAGCTTGATAATTTATCACAGGGTATAGGTCTATAAGGGGGATAATATGAGATTTGAAAAATTATGGTTCCAAGAGGAACAAGATAAATCACATGATAATCTAGTCGCTACGGTTAGAGAGATCATGATCAGACAATCATATAGAGAGATCGAGAATCTACAGCATTTTAAAATGTATATTAACGGCTCATCAATAGATGATTTTGCTAGAAATTATGTGTTTTCATCTAAAAGTGGTGGGATGTATATTAATCTAAGCCAGAGAATCATATCAACTCTATTGAGTAAAATTGCTAGGAATAAACCAAAGCCAACATTTTTAACAGAGGATGGAGATTGGGACAAGCAAGAGCAGGCGAAAGGCCTAGATAGGTTCATGATTGGCCAATTCTATAAGTCTAAGGTTTACGAAACAACTCAAAAAACATTTCTTCACTCGTGTATTTTTGGAACTGGATTATCTCATGTTTACAACGATGGTAAAAATTGTTTGATTGAAAACGTTCTAGCATCAGAGATTTTAGCAGACGATAGAGAGTGTTTACTAGATAAGCCTCAAAATCTTTATAGAGTAAAATCAGCTTCAAAGGTTTCTTTAATTGCAAGATTTCCGAAATTCAAAAAGGAAATAATGGAATCTAAGACACTAGAGCAAACAGGTTATTATTTCGGGAATGCCGTTGGTGATGATAACGTAACAGTAGTAGAAGCTTGGCATTTACCTGACCAAAATGGCGAAAACGGAAGGCATGTTTTGGCAATAGAAGGCGCAACTCTTCTTGATAAAGAATGGAAAAGAAAATATTTCCCATTCCCTAAGTTCAAGTTTCAGGAAAGAGCTATTGGTTTTTATGGTAGGGGAGTTTGTGAGCTGATCAATAATATTCAGCTTGAAGCAAACAAGCTTTATGAGAGGATTAGAAATAATATTCACTTAACTACTGTTCCTCGTGTTCTTTATGATTACTCTAGCAAAATTGTAAAATCTAAATTCAACAATGAAATAGGTTCATTGATTGGATACCTAGGAACAGCACCACAATTCATAACACCGTCAGGAGTAGCACCAGAACTTTTCGAATGGTTAAAGATGCAAATACAATTTGCATTTGAAGAAATTGGTGTTTCTGAGCTTTCAGCAAGTTCTCAAAAGCCTGCGGGCCTAAATTCAGGTGCCGCAATTCGAGAGTTTTCCGATATTGAATCAGACAGATTTTCAAATTTACAGCAAAGATGGGAGGACTACCATCTAGTTGTTAGTGATATGATGATTGATGAGATTTCTGAATTAGCTGAAAGTGAAAATGGGTATTCTGTTCTTGCAGTTACAAAAGAAGGAAATTTCAATATTAAATGGAAAGATGTCAATCTTGATAGGGATAGTTATGTTATGCAGACATATCCAACAAGTTTACTTCCTACTCACCCTGCTGGACGTTTGGCTACTGTGACGGAAATGGTTTCGGAAGAGTTAATTGATCGTGCTGATGCCCTTGATCTTTTAGATTATCCAGACATTAAAAAATATATCAATTTTGAAACAGCACCAAAACAAGACATCATGGCAACAATCTCTAGTATACTAAAAGGGAACTATGTTGCCCCTGAGATTTTCCAAGATTTAGATAACGGCATAAGAATGATGCAGTATGCCTATTTGTTTTATAAACATAAAGGGGTTAAGCAAGGCCGCCTTGATCTATTTAGACAATGGATTTCTGATGCATCAGAGATTATAGGGGAAGCAAGCCAAGCATTACAGCAACAAGCCCCACAAATGCAATCGGCACCAACAGGACAATTTGAAACAGTTCCAACTAATAATCTGGAAGGGACGAGCATGCAGGGCGAGGCCTTGCAATAACAACGGAGGTTAATTAATGGACCCAGAATTTATGCAAAAAATGTTAAGCGGTGGACAAGGTCAACAATCAGAGCCACAAGAGCCAGAAAGTTTTCAGGGCCAAGGTGGCCAAGATGGTCATCCAGTTGAGCAAGACAAATTTTCTGATAAGTTTGCCGCCTTAACAAAGAAAGAAAGGGAGCTCTTGGCAATGCAAGAGGAGCTCAAGAAGTGGAGATCAGAGAAAGAAGAACATGAAAAAAAATACTCTGAGCTTTCAAAATGGAAACAAGAACAGGAAGAGATTGAGAAGATCAAAGAAATTGACCCTCTTGAGTATCTTGGAAAAAAAGGCCTAGACTACGAAAAACTGACTGAGCATGTAGTTAATAGGGATGATTATGCAAAAGATGCTGAATTTCGATCATTAAAGAAAGAAATGGTTGGAATGAAGGAATATATTGAAGACCTTAAAAAGGAAATTAAAGGTTTTCAAGAAAGCTACACGCAAGAAAAAGAATTGTCTAAGAAGGCACAAGAAGAGCAGGCCACTAATCAGTATCTAGATTCTATCAAAGAATTCATTGATGAAAAGGCCGAGGAATTTGAGCTAGTAAAGACCTATGGCGACCCTAAAGACATTCTTGATATGCAAGTAAAGTATTACGAACATCACAACAAGCCTGCATCTCTCGATGAATTGCTAGGCCATTATGAAAAATATCTTGAAGAAAAGATGGAAGAGCAATACAATAAAATGAAAGGTCTTAAAAAGTATTCTTCTAAATTTCAGAAGAGTCTTTTAGATGAAGAAGATCAAGGAAGCTCAAACGTTCAGCAATTGAAATATGGGCATTCTTCATTTTATGGGTCTTTAAATGATTTAAACAGCTTAAAGCCGCCTAGAGATTCAGGAAAAGTTCTAAACAGAGATGAAAGTCTGGCAGAAGCCGCAAAAATGTTGCGTTTTATTAAAAACTAATTTTTGAGGTGCTTTTGTAAGTTACCTCAAAAAACACTGAGGTAATTATATGTTGGATATGACATCTTTCTATTCTGCGCTTAAAGTTCATTATGTTCCTATGCGAATTAATAACATGGCATACGAGGACAATCCTCTAATGGCCCTTATGCCAAAGAATACTAAGTTTGGTGGTAAGAATCTTCCTATTCCTATCACTTGGGGAAATCCTCAAGGCCGATCTTCTTCTTTTGCTTATGCAAAGGCTAATAAAACAAATTCAAAAATCTCTGACTTTACTCTTACTAGAGCTAAGGACTATTCGCTAGCTGATATTGACAATGAAACAATTGAAGCTTCAATGGGAGACGCAAACGCTTTCATGCAAGCCGCTACTTACGAAATTGATCAAGCTCTTAAGAGTTTGGCCCGTTCATTCGCTACGGCTCAATATCGTTCTGGTTCTGGTTCTATTGGAAAGATTGGTGCAACAACTAACGTTGCAACAACTTCTCTTGTTCTAGACAATGCCGAAGACGTTACCAACTTTGAAGTAGGTATGACAATCGTCGCTTCTACTGCTAACGGTGGTGGAGCAGTTAAAAATAACGGTGGTGTTGAGAACGCACTAACAATCACAAATATTAATCGTGATACTGGTGTTCTTACAATGTCAGCCGCCCTAAACTCTTTTGCGGCTCAAGATTGGGCAGTTGCAGATTATATCTTCGTTCAAGGTGACTACGATTCAAAAGTGAAAGGTCTTGAGGCATGGGTTCCAGAAACAGCACCAACAAACGCTCCATTCTTTGGCGTTGACCGTTCTGTTGATACTCGTCTCGGTGGTCTTAGAAAAGATTGCTCAAATATGCCTATTGAAGAAGCCCTTATCACAGCCGCAAAACATGCAGGCCGTGAAGGTGCAAAACTTTCACATTATTTTATGAAGTATGATAAATGGTCAGACCTTGAGCTTTCTTTAGGTTCTAAGGTTCAATACGTTGACCTTAAAACTACTGATGCTCAAATCGGTTTCAGAGGTATCATGGTTCAAGGGCCAAAAGGGCCAATCTCTGTTGTTGCAGATCAAAACTGTACTGCTGATGTGGCTTTTGGACTTCAAATGGATACATGGAAAGTTTATTCTTTGAATGAACTTGTTCGCTTGTTGAATCTCGACGGTCTTAGAGCTTTGAGAAATGACAACTCAGATTCTATCGAAATTAGAGCAGGATATTACGCTCAAGTTGGTTGTAACGCACCGGGCTGGAACGTTAGAGTTAAACTTGCTTAATGAATAAACAGTAAGGGGGTGCTTCTCCGTGCGCCCCCTTTTTTTTAACTAAATTGAAAGAGGACAAAATGGATAGACTATTAAATCAATTCAAAGGATCGCTCGTAAAAGGTGTAGTTTTTCTTTACGGAAAAGCTTCAATAACAAATACCACTGGGGTAGTCGCTTCATATTCTGGACGTGGTATTGCATCTATTGCAAGAACAGGTGCAGGGGAATACACAATCACTCTTGAAGATAAATGTGTAGACCTTCTTAATTGTGACGTTTCCGTAGTTTCTGCAACTCCTGTTGATCTAGTTCCTCAAATTGCTAGTTATGATGTAGTATCTGCTAAGACAATAGTTGTAAATCTTCTTGCCGCCGCAGTACCTACAGACTCAGCACAAGACATTGAACTATTGATCTCTATAGCGCTTAAAATCTCATCAGCAAACTAAGAGGGTTCTTATGTTAGGAATGATCGGGAAAAAAGATAAATCAATCGGTAGTTTGATAATTGCAAGAATGAATCCTAGTGGTTCAGTTGAAAAAACTGGGGAACAAGAAAGGCAATCGGACTATTCATCAGCTCATGAAGCTTGTTGTGAAGAGATTTTTTCTGCTTTTGAGAGTGGTGACAAAAAAGGTTTTATTTCATCAATGAAAAATATGATTAATATGATGATTGATGAAAGAGAAATGACAGAAGAATAGGGGTTGTTATGGCCATCTTGACGCTAGCAGAACTTAGAGATGCAGTTAAAAAACGTGCTGATATGTCTAACTCAAATTTCATAGATGATACTGAGTGGAATAGATATATCAACAGCTCAATTGCAGAGCTAAGAGATTTATTAATTAGTGCCTATGGTGAGGATTATTTTGCATTAGAAGATGATCTTGTTTTTGCAAACAATACAGACTCACAAACTCTCCCAGATGATTTTTATAAGATGCTAGGGGTTGATTATGTGATAAGTTCTGATGATAAAGTTGCACTAAAAAGATTTAATTTCCACGAAAGAAATTATAATCGCAACTCAAACTCTTACAGAAGAAATCATTATTTCAATTATCGTTATAGAATCCAAGGGAATGCACTAATACTAGATCGAAAAGCTCAAGGTGCCATAACTCTCCATATTTTTTATATCCCTACGGCAACTTATCTAACTGCTGATCTAGATGAGTTTGACGGTTACAACGGATGGGAAGAGTACGTTATTGTTAGGGCCGCAATTATGGGCCTAGTGAAAGAGGAAACTGATGCCACAGATTTAAACTCTGAACTTACGAGACTAACAAACAGAATCGAGGCAATAGCGCCGAATAGGGATGCAAGTGAGGTCGACACAATAACAGACTCAAGCAGAGACTATAGAAGCAGTCAGATGGATGATTTATGGCCTTAAAAGAACTCGAAACAATCCAATTTGACGATGAAAAGATTAACAGGATGCAAGCCTTTAATAAGAAGTTTTGCGCCCAATTTTTAAACAAAGAGATCATAGATGGAAGGCTTGTTGCTATTAATCTTTCTACTGGTTCTAATACGGTTAATCACGGGCTAGGCCGTAAACCCATAGGTTACTGGGTTGTGTCAAAAAGTGCTAATATTGATATTTGGGGTGATTCTTTTAGTGAGACAAGTTTAACGCTTTCTAGTAGCGGTACCGTTACAGGAAGCATTTGGATTTTCTAATGCCATTACAAAAAGCAGAGGTTAGTTTAAATCTATCAGGAAAACTTGACACCAAGTCAGACCCTAAATTAGTTCCTGAATCAAGCGTATTGGCCTCAGAAAACATCGAGTATTCAAAAACTGGTGCCCTGAAAAAGGTTGGTGGACTCACGCAGGAGAGTCAGGTAGTTGTTCGAAACTCTGGGGAGAGTGAAACAACTCTGACTTTACAAAAGCCAACAGGTTTTGTATCGGATTTTGATAAAAATGTTCTACTAAAGGCCCCATCAGAAAAAGGCCTATTAGTATTTTCTGAAACAGAAGATAAGTGGATTTCGACTAATTTTGTTACTACAAATGGGAATGATGTAATCCCTCAAATTAATCCACCTAACTATTTTGAAAAGAAAATAGATGCAGGGGATGGGTTTGGATTTAGAAATGAGGACATTTGTTATAGTAGTAAATATGATTTTTATGTAATGTGTGCAGTAATGAATAATAGCCTCTATATTTACAGGCTAGATTCAAATAAAAACGTAGTTGCAAGCTTAAAATCAGCTAATATAAACGTATCTACAGCAAGAATCTTTATTGATGATTCAAGTAATAACGTTAACAATGTAGTTTTTAATCTATTTCTATACAGTGAAACAAGCCAGATAATCTATAAAGGTGATGTTAACTATAAGCTTGAAACACTTAATTCATCAGAGGTATTGACTCCATTTGGCCTAACAAGCTATAGAAATTTTGTAGTAAAAGAAAATCCTTATAATAATCAAGTTTATATTTGCCAATATCTTCCTGCCATAGCTAATAAATGGTTGATAACAAGGTATCAAAAATCTGGAACAGCTAATGGATACACTTCCGTAAGTAACACTTCACTTGCTACAACAGCAAATCTTGTGAGTGATGGAATCCAGAAAATAGATATGACATTTACACAATCATTAGTCGTATTGGTTTTTCATGGTCAGGTTGGTGTTGATGTTCCTTTATGTGCTTTATATGTAAATTTTGCTCTAAACTCTGCTAGTGATTCAATTTATAATCTTGCTATTGGTGGAGCTGATCTTGTTTGTGCTTACGATAAAGCGACTACAAATGATGTTATTATTTATAGAGCTAGTTCTACTGGTGCGGCAACTTATGACGTTTATAGATTTGATACTTCCGCAAACTCATTTCTATTGATCACTCTAATAAGCATAAACAATATGACTATTAATAGTTATCTTTGTAATGCTGTAATTAATGGGAAGAGCAAGTTTTTCATGGTTGGAAGTATACCTCCAAAACTTGTTCCTTTGACAGTAACAACAGCCTCAATTATCGGAGAGACTAATAAATATTTAATCCAATTTGAAAGGCAATCAAACGGCTATATCTATTTGTCTGATGTTGGAATAATTGCAAGATATTCTATTGATAAAGCGTTTTATAATTTTAATGATATAAAAAATACAGAAAATTTAATTTTTTACAATAACAAGTTAATAAATGCGAATATATATTTTTCTAAGAAGTTTGAAGCTCCTTATACTGGAAACTATGACGGTTACAAAGATAAGACTTATGGTTTAAAACTAAGTGAATTTGATTTTAATGAAAGCATTATAAAGACAAGCCAAAAGTTAGGAAAAAACATTATCATTTCTGGTGCAATTCCAACAATATTTGATGGAAAAAATTATACCATTCAAGGATTTACCGAAACACCTAGAATTAGCACTATTAATAAAATTAATAATGTTAACGGTTTATTTGATATTGGAACTTATCAAGTAAAGATAATTGCTGAATATCCATATTCAAACGGTGAAGTCGAATTTTCAAAGCCTAGCGCTCAGTATGAAGTTCAATTTGTTGCTAAGGGTGATATGGAAATTATTCTATATCCATGCACCAACTTAACAGAAAAAAGAAATAGTAACATAAAAGTATATATAACAGACAATGCAGGGACAATTTACAGGCTTTATGGAACATTTTCAAATAAATGGAATGTCGGTGGAACTATCCTATTAAGCAAGGCGCTTAATTATTACAATTTTCCATACACTCCGATCTATACTCAATCAGGTGAACTCGAAAATGATTCGCTTCCACCTAGTAAATATTTGCTTGCCGCAAAGGATAGAATTTTCTCAATTTGTGCAGATGATGAGAACGGTATCTATTATTCAAAAGTTTATCTTCCTGATACAAGTATAAATTTCTCAGCTTTTCTTTATAAAAGAGTCGAGGCTGAAAACGGAATACTTTCAGAGGATTTTAAATCTTTAAGCGTACTTGATGAAAAAATAATAATGTTTAAAGAGAATTCAATTTACGCTTTTCAAGGTGATGGCCCTACAAATTCAGGTACAAATGACAGTTTTTCTATTCCCTACAAGGTTACGGCAGAGGTTGGATGTTCAGAGCCTAAGAGCTTGGTTTCTACTCCTCTAGGCCTAATGTTTAAGACATATAAAGGAATTTATCTATTAGATAGAGGTTTAAATATTTCATATATTGGCCAAGACGTTGAGGCCTATAACTCTTCTACCGTTGTAAGTTCAATATTGCACCAAAATAAAAACGTAGTTATCTTCATGTTTGCAAGTACACATGCAATAGCTTTTGATTATCAAAATGCTAAGTGGAGTACATATCTAGGGTATAACGGTTCTGATTTAGCAATATATAGAAATGTTCTATATACCTTAAAAAACTATCTAGTTTACTCTCAGTCATCAACGGACTTTAGAGTTAATTCTTTAAATAATCCTATGAAAGTAATCACTCCATGGCTTAAAGTATCAGGAATTGAAAACTTTGGCAGAGTATATAGAGCAATGATTTTAGGGAAGTTTAAAAGTGCCCATAGTCTTATAGTAAAAACTTATTATGACTATGATGAGACTCTTTTTGAAACATTTACTATAAATCCGTTAGTGACGGATGACATTTATCAGTATCAAATTAACTTAAGCAAGCAAAAATGCCAAAGTTTAAAATTTGAGATTTATGACTCATCGACAGCAGGAAGTTACGAAGGCCTAGAGCTTTCTGACATGTCTTTAATTATCGGTAAGAAAAAAGGCCTTAATAAAATATCAGATTCTAAAGCATATCAGGGGGTTTAATATGGGTTTGTTTGGCGGTGGCGGTGGTTCAAGTTTAGGAATGTTTGGAGGCCAAGGAAATGCAGGGGGAACATTAGGAAACTTGGGGGTTGATAAACCAAGTTTTAACAAACCAACAACATTTATAACGGCACCTTTTACAACAGCTTTGCATGGGGTTGGAAAAGGTGCTGAAGCAATGGGATTAGGTGGATTAATTCCTGACGCAGATTTAAGCCTTATTCCTGCAATTGATAAAACTCCATTTATGGCACCAACTAAATCAATAGCAGATGCCCAGACTAAAAGAGGTTTTGAGCAAGCGCAAAAAGCTTCATTAAGTAATATAATGGCCGCTAGGGGTGTTAATCCTGCTTTAATGCAAAGGATGGGTCAAACATCATCAGAAAATCTTTATAATCAATCAATGCAACAAGGCCAGATTGCTAAATTGCAAGAAGATGAATTGAACAGACAAAGATTGATTCAATATGAACAAATGTTACAAGAAGCAGGAAAAGCAAAGCTTAACGCTCAAGTCGGAATGTCTCAAGCCGCCGCACAAGCAAAAGCAGGACTTCTAGGTGGAATGGGAACAGCAGTTGCAGGGATTGCATCTATGTTTTCAGATGAAAGAGTTAAGAAGAATTTTAAGCAAGACGATGCAACAATCAACAAACTGCTTGAATCTTTTTCTAAATCAAAAGAATTTGAATACAAAGATGAAAGCATGGGAAAAGGAAAGCATGTTGGCCCAATGGCTCAAGATATAGAAAAGGCTATGCCTGACATGATAACAGAAGATGAAAACGGTGTTAAAAAGATTGATACGACTAAAGCAATCATGGCAATGATGGCGGCACAGGGACAAATTAATAAAGAGCTTAAAAAGCTTAAGAAAAAGGTGGCTTAAGATGGCAGATTATTACGATACACCAGATAATCAATATTTACCTAGTGATGACGTACAATTTACGCCTCAATCAATTCCTAGTCCTTATGCTCCTGTGATTCCATTGCAGACGGCTCAAGAAATTCCAACAACTCAAGAACCTGTTCAACCAGTACAGCCTCTTGTTATGCCTAACATTGGGAATATGCAATATCCTCAACAAAGTCTTAGCATAATAACTCCTAAGCCTGTTAGTGATCTTTCCGATCTTCAAAAGCCAGTTGATGATTCAGCAAATGAATTTAATGATAAATATCTTCATTTGATAAATACAAAATTCCCTGCGGCCAATCTAGAACAAAGTAAAAAAGAATTACAAGATTTAGCAAATACAGATTATAAAAACTTTGCTACGAGAGATAGGGCAAGATTAAGTTCAAACAAACTAAGTCCGCAAAATGTTGCAGATTATTTCGATCAAGATTCAGACATAAGCGATCAAGAAGCAAATCAAGCGAAAAATTTTAATGTACCTGTTTTTGATCGAACATTTGAAAACGGCCAAGTAGTAACAACTTCTAGAGATTTACCTATACTTGATGCTATTAACGAATCAAGGAAAAAGCTTGGTGATTATTATAGCAGGATTGAGAATACACAGATAAAAGCCGACTATTGGAAGAATGCAGGGACTTGGCAAAAGATTATGGCAGGAATAGGCCTTGCACTTTCTGGACTTGGTGGCCCCCAATCTGCGGCCAATGCCGTAGGAATTATAAATAGTGCTATTGATAGAGATATTAAGCTTCAAATACAAGACCTAGAAAAAACAAAGTTTGCGGCTCAAGGACAAGAGAAAGAGTTAGGTACTCTTTATAAAATGTATGGTGACATGAATCTAGCTGTTAAAGCAAAACAGATGCTTGATCTTCAAAGAGCAATCAATAAAATGCAAATGATGATTCAAGCAGGAAAGCTAAGTAACCCAGAGGCATTAGCAAGTTTAGCAAGGCTCAGAATGCAGATGGAAAAACATGCAGAAGAGATGGACGGATATGCAAGAGAAAGAGCAGCAAGAAATATTGAAAAGCAGGCAACTCTAAACACTGCAAAAGTTTTAACTAAAGAAGAAAAAGCTAAACTGAAACCTGAACAAAAAGCTAGAATTGTTGAAGGTTTTGGAGGCCTAGCAAACTCAGCAGAAGAAGCAAAGGCGATGAATAAAAGAATCATTCCAATGCAAGCAACACTTCATGATTTTGATACCCTGATCAGCGCTACATATAACAAGGTTCTAAGTGGCCAAACATGGAGAAAACACTTTGGAACAGCAAATGCATCTATTAAAAAGGCCGCCGCAACTTTAAGAGGTTTGAATCGAGAGGACTTTGTAGGTTCTGGTGTTATCTCTCAGCAAGATTGGGACGTATTAAATAGCGTTTTTCGTGACCCTACAGCAATTTTTTCTCTAGATTCAAACAATAGAGAAGCATTATTAAGAGTTCGATCTGGTATTATTCAAAGAACACTTGACCAAGCAAAAGCCTATGGCCTAGGCACAGCACCTTCTTTCCTTTACAAACAGCCACCTACTACATGGGATGAAAAATACTTTAAAACTGGAAGGTAAAAATGATTCGATTAGTTGCAAAAGATGGCACTATAAAAAATGTCAATAATGAAGAAATTTTGAATCATTTGAACAATGATGAGTATGAAATTGACCCAAATGCAGGGGTTGAGTTTAATCATAAAGAATATGGAAGAATTAAAGTCCCTGCTAGTGAAATTCAAAGGCAACTAGAAGAAGGTTCTGAGATCATTCCAGAGAGTACAATACAGCAAGAAATAAAAAAGCAACAACAGGAAGATGACCCAGTTGGAACTCTAGAAGCATCGGCAGAAGGGATAGGTCGTGGGGTTGTTCCATTTGCCTTAACTGATCTTGCTTTGACAAAGCTAGGGGTAAGCCCAGAAAGATTAAAAGAGATCAAGGAAGCTCATCCAGATGCGGCCCTAGGCGGTGAATTTGTGGGCTTCATGGGAAGCTTTGCAATTCCTACTCTCCCAGTAATTAAGGCCCTAGATTACACAGCTAGAGGCCTAGGAATGGGTGAAAAAGCTGTAAAGGTTGCCGAATATCTAGGAAAGGGTACAAAGGTTTTAACTTCTTACGACCCACTTCTGAAAGTTTCGACAAAAGCTGAAAAAGCGGCAGAGAAATTTTTGGGAAAAATGTTCGGTACTGCTACGACAAAAACGGGAAAAGTGGCCCAAGAATTGGTCAAGAGGACAGCAGGAGGAGTTGGCCTAGTTCCATCCATGGCACAACTCGAAGTGTCAAACTTCTTGAGTGAGCAGATTTTAGATAATAAGGGCTTTAACGTAGAAGCGCTTTTTTCGCATGAAACACTCGAAAATGAGGGGAAAAAGGTGCTTTTTGGTACTGCTGTGGCCACTGGAATACCTTTTCTTGGCTCAACTCTCCTTAAGGGTGGAAAGAAAGTTGCTTCAACAGGAGTTAAAGCCTTTTCAAAAATAAACCCAATTCGAATGACAAGACCAGAGGAAAGAATACTTAAGTCATTCGGTGCTATAACTGGAACTTATCTAAAAAAGGCCACAGAAAAAGAAAAAAAGGAACTTGCTGAATATTTCAAAGTCTTAACAGATGAAGAGATTTATCCAGAGATTAAAAATATAAGTGATTATAGGGCAAAAAAACAGCAATATAAACAAGAAGGGATGACCTCGGCAGAAATTAGAAATAAGCTTGATCAAGAATTTCCTGATTTGGTTGGACAAGCTCAAGAGTTTTTGGATGGAAAAGAAACAAAGCTTACTTTTAAGTCAATATTTGAAAACCCAAGAATTATTCAAGATAAAAATAATTATATTAATGATGTTGCTATAAAGCTCATGGATAGATCAAAGCTTGATCTAGATGAATTTCATCAAAAAGTAATAGATGGAAGATGGGAAGAGTTGCCAGAATCAGGGTCATTATTCAGAAACTTAAAGGATAAAGAGCTAAATGCTATAAGAAAATCAGCGGATGAAGTTATAAACGATTTAGAGAAGGGATTTAAGGAAATCATGGATCCGACCATGAATCCAAAAATAGCAGAGAAATTCGATGAATTTTCAATGAATTTAAAAAAATTCATTATTCAACAAGGTGGATATGTAAAACCTTCAACTTTAATTGAAGCAAGAAGGGCGTTTGACAGGAATATAATTAAAGGAATTGGAAGTGATTTTAACAGATCAGTAGCAAAAGAACTTGCACCTTTAAGAAATGTATTTGAAAAGCATCTTGAGGATTTAGTTGAAAAAACAATAGGTAAAAAATTTAATGCTGAAACTATTGATACAACAGAAGCTTATTTGAGAAATCAAAGAGATGCCGTAAAAAGGTCGTCAGATAGTTTGCAAGCTAGGTTAAAAGATATTTTAGAGACTAAATTTAGTGGTGATAAAGAAAAATTTAACCAACACATGGCCAAACATGGTAAAAAGTTTAAAGAAAAAAAACTATATGATGCAACTAAAAAAGAATATGAAAGATTAGATAAAGAATATCAGTTGGCCAGATCGTATAAAGATTATATTGATGGGAAAAAACTTTACAGAAATTCAGTTATTGCCGATGAGCTTTTGGACAATAAAATAGCTAGAGAAATTAAAAACAACTTCTTAAGCCTAACTTCTTATTTATCAATGGGAGCAGGGACAGGGATTGGCGGTGCTTTAGGTGGAGGGGTTGGAGCTATAGCAGGTGCAGTTGGTGGGGCCTTAACAAGAAAAGCATTCCAAGAATACGGTGATTTATTTCTAGCTTATGCAGGAGAAAGGATTCAAAAGCCAGTACAATCTAACTTTAAAACAATAGGTGACATTGCAAACGAACTTATTGACCCATTATTTTTAAAATCAAAAGTAGCTGTTCCTTACTCTGTGATTAAACTAGATTACGATGAAAAAAAGATTGAAGAAGATGCTAAGAAAGTAGAAGATTTTGACGAAAATCCAGAACAATTTCTACAAGAGTTTAGAGATAAAAACCTTTCTTTTTACGATACATTACCAGATGAAGCAATTTATCTAGAGGACTTTATCAGGAATTCAGGACGTTTCTTAAATGAAAGAAACCCATATAAAAATAAAAATATAATGTTCAAAAATAGAACAATTTCGAATGCTGAAAAGATTAAGTTTGCTAGATATTTAAACTATGTTGATAATTCAGAAAAGATATTCCAAGAGATAAGAAGTGGATACTTGTCAGCAGAGGCCTACGATACTCTAGTAAATGTGTTTCCTAATTCCTTCCAAGCATTAAAAGAAGCCGTAACGATTCAATTCGCTCAACTCGATGAAAAAGAAAAAAATAAAATGAGCATGAATCAATTAGCAATTATTAGAAAAATTATGGGAGACGGTGGAAGTCAACTTTACACCCCACAAAATTTCCTAACTTTGCAGTCGAATTTTAAAAGAATACCTAATACAATTAAAGCTAGTCCTAAAGTAAGCAACGCCCCCCAGAGGAATTTAACACCTCAACAGATGCGACAATTTAGAGTTTAGGGGCATAACCCTTTAATCCCACGAGGAGCAATATGAGTGGAAGAAATAACATCCTAAAAAGATACGAAACAATTAATGAAGTTGGATTGGCCGCAAATCACAACGGAAAATCAACGTCGGTTGATCAGCTTGATCAGTATAGAGTTATAATTGCTTGGCTAAACGGTGTGGCAAATGATTTTGATGTTGAAGTTCAAGCCTCAGACTTTGAAAATTTTAAAAATCCTATTACTGGCCTAGACGATTACATAGTGATTAATTCTGGTACGCCAATTAATATAACTGGGGCAAGTGGTAATCATGTAATTGATGTTAATGCCATAATTCAAAAGTTCACAAGAATTTCTTTAATAAGAAATGCAGGGGCCATGGACGTAATATCAACAATTCGCGGTTCATCACAGGGGGCTTAATATGTATTACAGTTTTCCAATGCAATTTCTAAGCACAGCAGGATTGGCCACTGATACAAATCAGGTTATTACAAACGCCCATCTAACTACAATAGAAGGATATATTGACGGACTAGAGGCCTTGATTACTGCTTTAAATTCGGCAGTAGCAACAGCCGCCAAACAAGACACAACAAACGCCCACTTGACGACTATTGAGGGGTATATAGATGGAATCGAGACTTTACTGGGTACTCTTGCAACATCGGCCAAGCAAGACACAATCATAGGCCATATTGACGGGATAGAGGCGTTACTTACTACTATTGATACTAACGTTTCAGATATAGAAACGTTACTTAGCTCTATCAATACTAATATTTCAGATATAGAAACCCTGTTAACAAGTATTGATTCTAAGGTAACGAGACTTCAAATAGTTGACTTTCTTGATACTCCTCTCCTTGATGCCGCATCAACTACAATAGAAGGAAGTGGAGGGGCTTTTTTAACAGTAGTTGCAAGTTTAGCGGCAGATGTAAAAGCCTTGAGAATTGCAGATACAACAGGGGCCTTTATTGGCGTTTATAATACAGCAAACACTTTAATTGCGATTATCAATGCAGGGATTGATGGGGAAATCCCTTGCGTAATAGCCGCAGGACAAACTATAAAACTTCGCTCTTTGGGTGCTAGTAACATCACCTTGGGCAACTTGGTAATCCAATTTTTGGGATAACTACTTTTTAAGGGGGAACAATGGGGGCAACTATATTTAACGGTGCTTTTATTAAGGCGCTTAAAGCTAATTTTAAGTTTCTAGAAAATGTTTTTATAATAACAGATCAAGCGGCAGACCCTACTTCTGTGGCTTATTCTGCTCCAATAGGTTCTCTTTATTTCAGAAATGGAACAAATGAGATTTATAAGAAGCAAGATAACGGAAGTTCTACAAATTGGAGCAAGTTAGGGTCATTAACAGAGATGCTTTCATATTACGGAGGTATCACTGATGACCCGACAGGGTTTGCAAATACGACAGATTCAGTATTGGCCGTAAATAATGGGACTAGAACTTTTAGCATTACTCCTGCATTGACTACTTTTGATATTTATCAAAAAGGAACAAAATATATTTTTAACTCTGTTCAAAGTATTGTTTTCCCAGATATTGAAGGTATCCACCACTTTTATTTTAACAATGGTTTTTTAACTACCACTCAAACTTTTGTCCACGAAATAATAAAAGAATATGTTTATACATCAAACATATATTGGGATGCAACTAATAAAATTGCAATTATCCTAGGTGACGAAAGACACGGTTACAAGATGCCTTCTAGTGTCCATGAGTATTTGCATGACGTGAATTCAGCTAGGTATATTTCAGGCCTAGCATTAGGTGATTTTCTTGCTGATAATACAGGGGCTTTAGATACTCACGCACAATTTTCTCTTGCTACTGGGGTAATTGCAGATGAGGACTTGAGACATACACTTGCCGCCGTTGGAGTAGGCGTTTCAAATGTTCCTTTTTTCTATCTTGAAGGAGCGTCGGCAAATTTAAGAAGATCAGCGCCTAATGGTTTTGCGGTACGAACAACAGGAACAGGAAGGGCGGCTTATAACCAATTTACTGGAGGGGCTTGGCAACAAACTGAGGTTACAAGTGGAAGATATTTGTTAGGCCATGTTTTTGGTACGAACGACAAAAACTATTCTGGATATTTTTTCATTCAAGGGCAAAATGAATATTCAACTATTGCGCTAGCACGAGCAGGGGCAACAGCAGAAATTAATTCACTCGTTACAGGTGGACTTTTAATAAAAGAGTGCATAGCAGTTGCAACAGTAATTTTTGAAACATCAAACTCTTATGCAAACTCTGTTAAATCTAGAGTTAGAACAACGGACACAGGTGCGAATTATGTAGATTGGAGAAGGCAAAATCTTGTTGCAGGGACAGCCGCAACTTCTCATGCCGCTTTATCAGGTCTAACAGCAGATGACCATAATACTCTTTATAAGCGTATCCACGCCATGACTACAGCAACAGGAACGGTAAGTGTTACTAACGCAGTAACAAGAGGAACATTTTATCTAGCAGATACAAGTGGCGGTAATGTTACTTTTAATCTAGATGCTCTTGCAAATTTTTCAGACGGCTATGAAATAACAATTAAGAAAATTCATGCTTCAAATTATGTTCTAATAGATGCCAACGGCTCAGAATTAATTGATGGAGCAGGGATACTTATTCTTTTAAATATCAACGATCAGGTGACTTTAGTTAAGCGATCTACTCAGTGGGAAGCTAAAGGAAGAACGAAACAAGAGCCAGACGGTCTAATCATCAGTGATAATAGTATTCCTAGAAACTCTGTTGGTTCATGGCTAACTTATGCGAATGGTTCTGCAAGCCCTTCCGATATGACGGGAGGCTCGCCCACAAATACACTTACAAGAAACACTACGAATCCGATCTCAGACGTAGCAGATTTTCTATACACAAAAGGAGCAGGAAGTAAAATAGGGGAAGGTTTTTCGTTAACACTAACTAATATACCTAATAAATACAAATCAAGAGGATGTATTTTTAGATTTAAGTATCTAACTGATACTAACTATGTCGATTCAGAAATGGGCGTTTTTCTTTACGATATTACTGGGACAGTTGTTTATCAGCTTACTCCTCTTTATCTTAAAAAATCTTCATTAATCGAAAGCTCATTTGCTGAGATTCAGCTTCCTGCCACTTTGACGAGTGGCTTTAGAATTGGCTTTCATGTTATTGGAACAAACGGAACGGCCTACACAATCCAATTTTCTGAATTTACTTTTAATGAAAAAACCTCAAGTCAAAATTCTAATATTTATGACTGGACTGCTTATACACCTGATATTTATAATACAGGATTAAAAGGTGTAACATCTTCAATCGGATTACATAGAAGGATAGGCGATACACTAGAAGTTAAAATTTTCTTTTCATTAAATGCAGTCGCTTCTGGTTCTACTGCAACTACAGCAGTTCAATTTACCATTCCTACTTTTTTAACAATGGATGAAGATAGCAATAATAATTTAGGCCAAGCGCTTGAATACAATGTAAGAAATGCATCACAATTTACTTCTGCTCTAGTTATTTTAAAAAATACATCTAATACAGTTAGTATAGTAAAGAGTGGAACAAATTCTTTTTATAATACAAATGATCTTAATATTTCAAATTCATGTCAGTTTCATCTTCATTTTAAAGCTAAGATAACAGGATGGTCATCAGGTACTCAGATTTCTAGTATTTACAATAATAGAATAATTGCTTGTTCTTGGAACTCTTCAACTTCTGTTAACAGCGCATCGGCGACTTACCTCGATGTTGATAGTTCAATTTTTGATAAAGCAGGAATGCTTACTATTGGAACAACTTCTAATGGAAAAGTGACAATTCCAGTTGATGGCTTGTATCATGTTAGCTTTTTTTGCTACAATACTACTATTGATTCAGCTCAAGGTGAAAGGGCCTTTCTTTATCTTTTTAAAAATGGTGTTGAAGAAATTGGACAGTGGGACAGCTTTGAAGCTAATGCTACAAGTGATGGTTCGGCCGCCGTTGGACTAAAAGCTTATGCGCTTAGAGAATATAAAGCAGGCGACGTAATCCAAGTTCAGTTGTTTCATAGTTTCGGAGCCGCTTACACTTTTACTGGAATCGGGTCTATTTGCCGAGTCGATGGGCCTA
>JACCED011260744.1_pt1 | contig 21631 bp, 17 predicted proteins | sample 7455021 | NCBI WGS metagenome assembly JACCED01 (sample SAMN15323456, study PRJNA562643) | freshwater metagenome | isolation source: river surface water | place: USA:Blue River Watershed | collected 2017-08-19
ACGTGCCATGGTGCGAGGGGGGCGGGATTACTTCTGGCCACGCGGCTTGCGGCCGTTGTGGTGGACGATGATCTGGGCGTTCGAGGGTTTCGCACGGCGACGGGTCGGGAAACCCTTCGCCAACTGGCCCCACGGGGAGACGAGCTGCTGCCGGCCGCCACCGCCCTTGGACTTGCCTTGGCCGCCGCCGTTCGGGTGGTCGACCGGGTTCATCGCCATACCGCGGACCGTCGGACGGACGCCGAGCCAGCGCTTGCGGCCGGCCTTGCCGAGGGACTGCTGGTTGTGGTCGCCGTTGCCGACTTCACCGATGGTGGCGCGGCATTTGGCGTTCACGTAGCGGAGCTCGCCGGACGGCATCTTCAGCGTGGCCCGTTCGCCTTCGACGGCGACGAGTTCGAGGCTGGAGCCGGCGGTGCGGGCGATCTGGGCGCCGCGACCGGGGACGAGTTCGACGCAATGGAGGCGCGTGGACGGCGGAATGATCGACAGCGGGAAGTTGTTCCCGACCGTGTAGTCGTTCGTGGTCGCCTTGTTCGACGCAAAGATCGTGGCGCCGACGGCGAGATCCTTGGGCGCGATGATGTAACGCTTTTCGCCCGTAGAATAGGCGACGAGCGCGATGTTCGCGGAGCGGTTCGGATCGTATTCGATCGCCTGGACCTTCGCGGGAAGGTCGAGGATATCGCGGCGGAAATCGATGATCCGGTAGAGCTGCTTGTGGCCGCCGCCGCGGTGGCGCGACGTGACGCGACCGTAGACGTTGCGACCGCCGCTCTTGTGCTTGTGCTCGGTGAGGCCGCGCTCCGGGCGCTTCTTGCTGATCTCGCCGACCACCTTGTTGAGGGAGGTGAAACGACCGGCGGCGGTCAGGGGACGGAATGAATGGATAGCCATGTTGGGATGTCTCCGGGTGTTCGAGATCGCTTAGACGAGCTCGATCTTGTCGCCGGCTTTGAGCGTAACGATGGCCTTCTTGTAGTCGGAACCGACGCTCGGACGGCCCTGACGGCTCTTCTTGTTCTTGCCGCGGTAGGTCTGGGTGTTCACGCGGCGCACGGTGACCTTGAAGGTCTCCTCGACCGCCTGGGCGATCTGGTGCTTGTTGGCGTGGCCGTAGACTTCGAAAGTATACTGGCCGAGCTCGGACGACAGCTTGTTGGATTTCTCCGACAGGCGGACGAGTTTGAGGATCTTGTCGGCTTGCATTAGTTCTTACCTCCGTTGACGCGGGCGAGGATCGTCTCGAGCGCTTTGCTGCTGACGATGATCTTGGCGTATTGGGCGAGATCGAGGGTGTTGAGCTTCGAGGCCTCCTGGAGGGTGACGCGCTCGATGTTGCGGGAAGCGCGGGCGGTGAGGGCCGCGAACGGAGCGTCGACGAGCAGCACCTTGCCCTTGGGGGCGATGCGACCGACAACGGCGACAACCGCCTTCGTCTTGGTGGCCGCGGCGTCGAACGCCTCGATCACCGCGATCTCGCCGGCGACGGCGCGATCGAAGAGCGCGCGGCTGAACGCGAGCTGCTTCACCTTGGCGTTGATTTTCTTCGAGTAATCGCGGGGCTTCGGGCCGAACACGACACCACCGCCGGACCACAGGGGCGAGCGGATGGAGCCGGCGCGGGCGCGACCGGTGCCCTTCTGGCGCCACGGCTTCTTGCCGCCGCCGCGGACTTCACCACGCGTCTTGGTCGAGTGGGTGCCCTGGCGGTTGTTGGCGTTGATAGCGACGATCACTTCCTTGACGGCCTGAAGGCCCTTGTCGCCTTCGAAGGTCGGGATGGCGGCGAATTCCTTTTCGCTGCTCGTCTTACCGTCGGAGCTGAAAACAGTGAGTTTCATGGCTGGGCGTCTCCTTATTTCTTGGCGGCCGGCTTGGCGGCGGCAGCGGGTTTGGCGGCGGCCTTCTTGGCGTCAGCGGGCGCGGCGACCGGAGCGGTGGGGAGCGCCCACTGACCCTTGATCGCGGTGCGGACGATGACGTCGTCGCCGTTGGCGCCGGGGATCGCACCCTTCACGAGGATGAGATTCTTGTCGGCGATGACGCGGACAACGCGGAGGTTCTGCACGGTGCGCTTCTCGCTGCCCATGTGACCAGGCATGGCCTGGTTCTTCCACGAGCGGCCGGGAGTCTGGCGCATGCCGATGGAGCCGATGCGGCGGTGGAACATGGAGCCGTGCGAGGCGGGACCGCCCGCGACGCGGAAGCGGCGGACGACGCCCTGGAAGCCCTTGCCCTTGGTCACGCCGATGACGTCGACGAGCTGGCCTTCGGAGAAGGAGCTGGCGTTGACGACATCGCCGACCTTGAGCGTCGGGGTGTCCTTGAGGCGGACTTCGGCAAGCACGCGGGGAGCAGACTCGAGGCCGGCTTTCTTCGCGTGGCCGAGTTCGCCGCCAGCGGTGTTCTTCTCTTTCTTCTTCGAGAAGCCGATCTGGACGGCGTTGTAGCCTTCTTTGGCGGCAGTCTTGACCTGGACCACGGTGCAGGGTCCGGCTTCGACCACGGTGACGGGCACGAGCACATTCTGTGCGTCGTAAACCTGCGTCATGCCGAGTTTCTTACCTAAAATTTCGGAGATCATAGGCTAAGCGGTAGGTGGATAGTTTTCCGTTTAACGGACCTACTTTAGCGGGGGCTTGGCGGTTCCGCGGGGCGGAACACAAGCATCTGCTAACTGTAGAGTGAGGGAATCCGGGTGCGGATTGGGACGAGTCGCGGAATCGCGGGTTGGGTTGGACGGGAACTCAGACGTTGATCGTGATATCGACGCCGGAGGGAAGGTTGAGCTTCTTGAGCTCGTCGACCGTCTGGGCGGTCGGCTCGATGATATCGATGAGGCGCTTGTGGGTGCGCGTCTCGAACTGCTCCATCGACTTCTTGTCGACGTGCGGCGAGCGGTTCACGGAGAGCTTCTCGATACGGGTCGGGAGCGGGATGGGGCCGGACACGCGGGCGCCGGAGCGCTTGGCGGTTTCGACGATATCCTGCGCCGACTGGTCGATCACACGATAGTCGAAGCCTTGGAGCTTGATGCGAATGCGTTGGCCTTTCATGGCGAAAAAGAACGGAGGGTTAGGTGCGCGCGGGCGCCTTGGAGGAGGTTTCGACGATCTTGGCGAGAAGCGAGTTCGGCACCTGCTCGAAGTGCGAGGGCGTGATACCGGCACTGGCGCGGCCCTTGGAAAGGGACCGGATGTCGGTGACGTAGCCGAAGAGCATTTCGAGCGGGACGAAGGCGTTGATGATGCAGGCGCCGTTCTTGTTTTCCATGCCCTGGATCTGACCGCGGCGACGGTTGATGTCGCCCATGAGGTCGCCTTGGTAATCTTCGGGGGTCGTCACTTCCACGCCCATGATGGGTTCGAGGAGGATCGGATTCGCCTTCTTCATCGCTTCCTTGAAGCCGAAGATGCCGGCCATTTTGAACGCGAGTTCGGACGAGTCGACTTCGTGGAAGGAGCCGTCGACGATGCGAATCTTCACATCCACGACGGGGTAACCGGCGACGACGCCGTTGTTGCAGCCTTCCATGATGCCGTCGGTGGCGGGCTTGATGAATTCCTTCGGGATCGCGCCGCCGACGATTTCGTTGATGACCTCGATGCCTTTGCCCTTCTCGTTCGGCTCGATCTTGACGACGACGTGACCGTATTGGCCTTTGCCACCCGACTGGCGGATGAACTTACCTTCGGCCTCGGCAGCTTTGACAATCGTCTCGCGGTAAGCGATCTGGGGCTTGCCGGCGGTCGCCTCGACCTTGAACTCGCGCTTCATGCGGTCGCGGATGATGTCGAGGTGGAGTTCGCCCATGCCGGCGAGAATCGTTTGGCCGGTGTCCGGGTCGGTCTTGACGCGCAGGGTCGGATCCTCGGCGACGAGACGCTGGAGGGCGTTGCCCATCTTTTCCTGGTCGCCCTTGGAATTCGGCTCGATGGACATCGAGATCACGGGCTCCGGGAAAGACGGCGGCTCGAGCCGAATGTCGAAGTCCTCGTCGCAAAGCGTATCGCCGGTGATGACGTCCTTGACCCCGACCACGGCGCAGATGTCGCCGGAGTAGGCCAAATCGATTTCTTCGCGCTCGATCGCGCGCATGAGGACGAGCCGGGACACACGTTCCGAGCGGCGGGTGCGGGGATTGTAGACCGCCATGCCCTTCGGCAGTTTGCCCGTGTAGACGCGGAAGAAAACGAGACGGCCGACGAACGGATCGTTCCAAAGCTTGAACGCGAGACCGGCCATCTTGGCCTTGTCGTCGACGACCGCCTCAACCGTGGCGCCGTCGCTGTTCTGCCCCTGCATGGGGGGAACGTCGATCGGGCTGGGAAGGTAATTGACGACACAGTCGAGGAGGCGCTGCACGCCCTTCTTTTTGAAGGCCGAGCCCGGAATGACGCCGGTGAACTTGAGCGAAATGGTGGCCTTGCGCACCGCGAGCATCAGCTCGGGCGTGGTGATCTCTTCACCGCCGAGGTATTTTTCCGCGATGGTGTCGTCGAAGTCGGAGACGGCTTCGATCAGCTTGTCGCGGTATTCCTTCGCCTGGTCGGCCATCTCGGCCGGAATGGCGATCGGCTTCGGGTTCATGCCGAGCTGATCGGTCGGATCCTCTTCGAAGGTGTAGGCGACGTTCTGGACGAGGTCGACGAGGCCGGTGAAATTCTCTTCCTTGCCGATCGGGAGGTAGATCGGGTGGGCGTTGGCCTTCAGCTTTTCACGCATCTCGGAGACGGCGCGGAAAAAGTCGGCCCCGGTGCGGTCCATTTTGTTGATGAAGGCGACGCGCGGAACTTTGTATTTGTTGGCTTGGCGCCAGACGGTCTCGGACTGGGGCTGCACGCCGGCGACGGCGCAGAAGACCGCGACCGCGCCGTCGAGCACGCGCAGGGAGCGCTCGACTTCAGCGGTGAAGTCGACGTGTCCGGGCGTGTCGATGATGTTGATGCGCTGCTTGATGCCCTTCCAGGGACCCCACGAAGCATTCCACGCGCACGAGATGGCGGCGGCGGTGATGGTGATGCCGCGTTCGCGTTCCTGCTCCATCCAGTCGGTGACCGTGGTGCCTTCGTGCACTTCGCCCATCTTGTGGACGGCGCCCGAGTAGAACAGAATGCGCTCGGTCGTCGTCGTCTTGCCGGCGTCGATGTGCGCGGCAATGCCGATGTTGCGCGTCCATTCCAACGGGAACGGGCGCTCTTTGGCGTTCACCGGCGAGATCTTCGCCTTGTCGGTGACGATGGTAATGGTGGGAGCAGCTGCGGAAGACATGAGCGAGGGAACGGGAGCTATTACCAGCGAAGGTGGGCGAAGGCGCGATTGGCCTGCGCCATCTTGTGGGTGTCTTCCTTCTTCTTCACCACCGTGCCCGTGTTGTTGTAGGCATCGATGATTTCGGCCGCCAACGCATCGCGCATCGGCACGCCTTTGCGGCTGCCGGCGGCGTCGACGATCCAACGGAGCGCAAGCGACTCCTGGCGTTCGAACGAAATTTCCACCGGAACCTGATAGGTCGCACCGCCGACACGACGGCTCTTCACTTCAAGCCGCGGGCGGGCGTTTTCGAGCGCACCGAGCAACAGATCGACCGGATCACCCTTTTCGAGCTTCTCCGACACTTTCTCGAAGGCTCCGTAGACGATGCGCTGGGCAAGGTTCTTCTTGCCGCTCTTCATGATGACGTTGACGAGGTGGGCAACGAGCGGGCTGCTGTAGCGGATGTCCGGAACGACCTGACGTTTTTCTGCTCTGTGACGGCGTGACATGGCGGAATCGGTTGGGAGCTGATGGATTACTTGGCGGCCTTCGGGCGCTTGACGCCGTATTTGGAGCGGGACCGGCGACGTTTTTCGACGCCGGTGGCATCGAGGGTGCCGCGGACGATGTGGTAACGGACACCGGGGAGATCCTTCACGCGGCCACCGCGAACGAGGACAATGGAGTGCTCCTGGAGGTTGTGGCCCTCGTCCGGGATGTAGGAAATCACTTCGTTGCCGTTCGTGAGACGGACCTTGGCAACCTTACGAATAGCGGAATTGGGCTTCTTCGGGGTGCGGGTCATGACCTGCACGCAGACTCCGCGGCGGAAGGGGTTGCCCGCGAGCGCCGGGGACTTCGACTTGGCGGTCACCTTGCGGCGGCCTTTGCGCACGAGTTGGTTGATAGTCGGCATACGAGATGTAAATCTTGCGAGTGGAAAGTGACGAAAAGGGCGAGACGCTACTTTGAGAGAGAGACGGGGCAAGCTCTTTCTGGGAAAAAGTGTCATCACCACGCCGTGACGATGAATCGGCCGCCCAACGAGGAGGGGAAAACCGCGTCCGCGACGTCGAGAATTGGCGTCGCTGGTCGATACCTACCCCGATCCGTCCAATCGCGGGACCATTGAAAACCGGCAAAAAAAACGCCCGCTCCGAAGAGCGGGCGTAAAACCGACTGGAGCTAGGCTCTACAATCGGTTTTTGGCGGGAGGGATTACGACCATGGGTGGCGCACTTGGATTTACAAGCGGAATTTATTTCCGTGCTCCGGCGCGGCACGGCACTCCGATCGCTTCTGCCGCAGTAAACTCGGGCGGTGCGGCGGAGTAAAAGTGACCCAGCGGACATCGCCCTCGCTTCCCATCGCGAACGCCGACCGACCGATTGCAGGGGAACTGCGCGCGCGCCTCATCTGCCCTGATCGCAAGCCGGATCGGACGCGGTCAGGGAGTCCGGACAGAATCGGACAAGGTCAGGGTGTTGAAATCCAACACCCGTCGAAGTTTTCCGTGCGTGATCGTCAGGACCCTCGCGCCGACCTCGGCATTGAGATAGGGTCCCGCGAAGAGTTTCCACTCGCGGGCATGGTCGATGGCGCGCCCGTCCACCCGCGGCGGCGAGCCGTAGACCGCTTCAATTTGCTTCCCTCGCAACGTCGTGAACACCACCCGGGGCGCAGGCTCCAACGTGACCGTCAGCGGCAAGGCACGGATGGCGGCTTTGAACGCGTCCCATGTCGCGAACTCCCGGGCCGACGCGGCCTGCAACAAGGTCCCGTTCTTCGCGTGGGGTGAGACCAGTCGTTTGCCACCCTTCTCCAGCGGCCGCCACTCGTAGGGCGCCAGCGGCCGGTAGGCGATGTAGGTCTTGCCGCCCTGCGCAAAGATCCAGCCGGATTGATCCTCCTCGATGACCGAGAGGTCTTTCGAGAAGAAGCCGTTGACCTGCTTGAAGGGAGCGGACGGTGGAATGTCGCTCAGCGAGACCAGCGTGTCGTCCTGCTGAAAGATCTGCTCATAGGGAGACCCGCCCAGCAGCTTGCTCTCGGCGATGTAGGTCGGTTTGCCCTGGAAGGTCACCGCCGCCGGCATGTAGTCCGGCATTTCGGTGAAATACATCATGAGCTCGTCGGCGCCGTAGTAGGGTTGGACCGAGAAGATGGTATTGTGGACGCCGCGCGGGTCGGGCACCGCCCACGTGAGGTCCCACGAATGCTGCTGGATCGGTTGCAGGAGGCCGCCTTGGTCGGATCCCAGCGCATAATCCGCCGTGACGTAGGCGGTCTTGTAAACCGGCGCATTGCGCACGTCGCTGTGGCGCCAGCGGTGGCGCGTGCGTTTCCGCTCGGTGTGAGTGTAGGAGCCGCTCCGGTCGGTCGCGATGCGGTAGATCACTTCCGGCAACTCATAGCGGTCGGCCACGGCGGCGAAGTAGATTCCCCAGCCGCCGTAGCTCGCCGGAGCCGGGCAGTTGCCGAACATCTGCCACGCGAAATACGACGAAAGCGCGTTCCATTTTTCCAAGACGGTCGTGTCATCCGTCCGGGCGTGCGAACCGATGTAGGTGCCGTCGAGGGTCTCCACCGCAAAGTCGGCCATCACCCAATCCAGCATCATGCGGCCGCGCAGCCTCATCTCCGGATCTTTGGCCCAGACGGAGAGAAACAGCATCGGGATCGAATATTCGCCGAGGTAGTGCGTGCAGTCGTATTCCCCCTGCCCGATGGTCGTCGCGAGGTCCATCCAGTGGAGCAGCCACGCGCGGGACTCGGCGGAGATTTCCGCGGACGATTTGCCGTTGAACCACCGGTCTTCCCCTTCCCCGGGCCAGAGGTCGGCCATCAGGTGCATGGTCGTGTAATACATCACCCAATGGTTTTCCGTATCCCCGCGCAGCGGATAGTAGGTTCGCCACGCCTCGCGGATCGCCGATTTGGCCGCGGGGGTCAGTTGATCGCGGCCGAGGTAGGAGATGCACGTCACCGGAAACATCCAGAACATGTCCGCCGCGGGCGTCTTCATCAGCTCCACCAAGCGCGCCGAACACGCCTCCGCGTCCTCGCGCAGCGCCAACTTTGCGGCGATCTCCGCCAGCCCCAACTTGGCCGGGTCTCCCGGCGTCGCCAGTCCGGCCCGCCACCGCAGCGACTCCAGCCGGCGCGCGAGATATTGGTCGCGCCGCTGCACGGAATCCTCCACCGGCGCGGTCGACGGCGGCGGCCCGGTGAACGCGGGCTGCGCCGCCGCCGTCAACGCGGCCCACGCCGCCACCGCCATCAGGCCCCGGACGCAATTCGAATAGGTTCTCATGGTCATTTCCGCGGCACAAACACGAGGTCGAACACCGTCGCCTTGTCCCACTGCAGTTTTTTCCAGGTCAGGCCGAAATCGTCCGACGTATACAAGGACTCCAGATACGGCGCGGCATAGAGCCGGTCGGGCAGGTCGGGATCGACGGCGATTTTCCAGACTTCCCGTTTGGGCAGGCCGGCCGTGCGATCCTGCCACGACTCGCCGCCGTCGTCCGACACCTGCACCCCGGCGCCCCAACCGCAGTAAACGAGTCGCCGCGGGACCCGCGGATCAAACTCGAGGTGGTGCAACGTGCGCTCGCGCGGCACGGACGTCAGCCGGCTCCACGTCGCGCCTCCGTCCCGCGAACGGAACGCGCCGTCGACCGAGGTTGCCGCCAAAAACTCCTGCGGATCGTGGGGCGACTGCCGGAGGCTGTAGGTGACCTTGGCGGTCGGCTGCACCAGCCGCCACGATTTCGCCCCGTCCTCCGTGAGGTAGATGCCGAGTTCCGTCCCCGCCAAAACCCGTCCGCTTCGTGTCCGGTCCACCAGCACGGACTCGGTGTAGGCACGCCGGATGCCGTCGTTCCGTCGGTGCCACGTCTGCCCGCGATCGTGCGACACCGCGACGCCGTCGGGAAGGCCTGCGTAAACATGTTCCGGCCGCTGGCGGTCGACCGAGACGGATTTCGCCTCCGTCATGTCCCAACTTGTCACGATACGGAAGGTTTTGCCGCGGTCCGGGGTGCGCAGCACCCCTTCCAGCAATGCCACGTAGAGTCGCGCCGGATCGCCGGGATCATACGTCAGCGAAAACGTCCGGATGTGGTGGGGGCCGATATGCTCGAAGCTCTCCCGGTCGCTGCTGCGATAGAGACCGCTGCGCACCGGGCCGCTCCGGCCCATCACGCTCCCCTGCCCGCTCAGGTTCACACAGGCGTAGAGGTCGTGCGCCGGTTCCGCCGCGCTTCCCGCGCCCGCGGCCGCCAGTGCGATCACGGCGGAAAATAGTCGTCGTGCCAGGTTCATAAACTCAACGTCCGTCCACCATGCCGCGCTTCCCCGCCCTCCCCGCCCTCCTGCTCGCCTGCGTCGTTCTCGCCCCGCTCGGCGCCCAACCCGCGCCCGCCACGCCCGAGGCGAAACTCGCCGCCCTCGGCCACGCGCTGCCGAAGACCAGCGCCCCGATCGCCAACTACGTGCCCGCGGTCCGCACCGGCAATCTCGTCTTTCTTGCCGGCCACATCTCGCGCGGCGCCGACGGCAAGACCATCACCGGCAAGCTCGGCCGCGATCTCACGGTCGAACAGGGCGCCGCCGCCGCCCGCCACACCGCCCTGGCCATGCTCGCCACCCTGAAAAACGAGATCGGCGATCTCTCCAAGGTGAAGCGCGTCGTGAAAGTCAGCGGCTTCGTCAACTCCACGGAGAATTTCACCCAGCAGCCCCAGGTCATGAACGGCTGTTCCGACCTGCTGGTCGCCGTCTTCGGCGACAAGGGCAAGCACGCCCGCGCCGCGCTGGGCATGGCCGCCCTGCCCGTCGACGCCGCCGTCGAGATCGAGATGATCGTCGAGATCCAGTAAGGCGCGCGCCGGGTCGGTCATGCGGATTTGACGATTTCGGCCACGCCCGCCGCGAGCGCGTCGCATTCCGACGGCAGGTTGAAACAGTGCGTCGAGACGCGCAGCGCGTTGAGCTTTTCCTCCGTCACCGGCCGGCAGCGGATCCGGTGATCCCGGAGCAACCGGCCGAACAGCACGTCGTGCGGCACTTTCGCGCAGCGGAAGGTGACCATCGCGGCCGTCAGGTCCGGCGCCGCCGGCGTGAGGATTTCCACCCCCGGGATCCGCTCCAGGCCCCGCCGCACCCGCGCCGCCAGTTCGCGGCCGCGCGCCGCGATGCGCTCGCGGCCGACCGCTTCCTGGAAGGTCATCGCCTCCGCCAAGCCCAGGACGGCCGCCGCGTTGCGCGTGCCGTATTCGTAGCGCACGGCGGAGTCCGTCAGCTTGAACTCGCCCGTGACCGCGTCGATGTCGCCCGAATACGCGCCGGCGAGCACCGGCGCCACGTCGTCGAGCCGCTCGCGGCGCACGTAGAGCAGGCCCGTCTCGTGCGGCCCGCCCAGCCACTTGTGCCCGCTCGTGGCGAACGATTCGCACCCGATCGACCCCAGGGAAAACGGCAACATCCCGGCCGACTGCGCCCCGTCGATGTGAAACCAGATCCCGCCCGCGCGGCACAGGGCCGCGATCGCGTCGACCGGCATCACGATGCCGGTCGGCGCCGTCACGTGCGACACCTGCACGACGCGCGTGCGCGGTGTAATGAGTTTCCGGATGCGCGCCACGTTTTCCTCCGGCCCGGATAGCGCCGGTTCGAACTGCTTCACCGTCACCCCGCGCAGGCGCGCCTGCTGCAGCCAGGGGAACGACCCGCCCGGGTGCGCGTGCGTCTCGAAGATCACCTCGTCGCCGGGGCCCAGCTTCAGACCGGCGGCGACCGTCGCGTTGCCCTCCGTGGCGTTGCGCACGAACGCGAGCTCCGCCGGCTCCGCGCCCAGAAACCGGGCCGCGGTCGCGCGCGCGCCCGCGAGCAGCCCGTGCCCGTGCTCCGCCCGCTCGTGCAACTGGCGCGCGACGGCGACCGACTTTTCGAGGGCCGGCGACGACGCCGGGCCGAGCCCTCCCGTGTTGAAATACACCAGCTTCGGCGTCAGCGGGTAGTGCGCCCGCACGGCCGACCAGAACCGCTCCGGCTCGCGCCCGTCGAAGGGCGGCAACGCGACCGCCGCGGCGGTGGCTGTTCCCGGTTGGACCGGCTCGGCGGACCGGCCGCCGGCGGTCGCCGCCAACCCGGCCGCACCCGCCGCGGCGCGGCGCAGGAATGATCGACGATCGAGGCTCATGGAGTCGTGAACGTTAACCGGTGTTCGAGGCGCAGCGCGGCGCCCGGGGGCAGGGTGACCGGATGTTCCCGGTGGAACGCGAACGCCGCAAGGGGGTTCTTCGCCCGCACGAACCAGCACGGCGGCGCCCCGGCGCCCTCGAAACGGATCCGCGTCCGCCGCAGCGAGGTGTCGTGCCGGCAGGACCACTCCATCCACGCCGCCGCCGCGCCGTGCACCGCGGTCTCGCCCGCCCGTCCGTCCGCGGCGACCACCGCGGCCAGCGGATCGCCGGGCTCGTCGAGCAAATCTCGCGCCCCCCGGAACTGCAGCCCGGTGTAGTGCGACCCCGCCAGCCCGCCGCGCGAATGGTAATTGTCCAGCGCGAGTGCGCCGCCCGTGACGTTCGTCAATTCGCTCGTCCACCCCAGCGCCCAGCCGCCGGGGGCGAGCCGCGGCTCGAGCGTGCGCCGCTCGCGCAGCAGCGCCCGGCCCGTTCCGGCCTCGATCCACCCGAGTTCCTCCACCAGGCGCTCGGCCGCCAGCTCGCGCCAGGCCTCGTGCCGCTGCTCGCCGTGATCGTCCCGCCACACGTATCCGTCCTCCGCCCGATACGACGGCCCGCCCCAGAAGTTGACGCCGCCCACGCTGGTCACGGTCAGGCTCAGCGCATGGTGCCAGGGATGGTCGTGCGGGCGGAAATTCGTCAACGGGTCTCCGGCGATCGAATACACCGGATGCGCATAGGGCCGCCGGGACTCGTTGGCCGGGGTCGTCGGGGCGAAAACATACCGGAACAGCGGCGCGCCGGCGGCGGTGACGATCGTCACCGCTCCGGCATCGGGGCCGCGCAGTTGCAGGGGACCGCTCATATCGCCTTCGTTCGCGCCGAAAACGCCCCCCCGTCGAACCGCCGCCAACCCGCCGCGCCCGGCAGTTTCACGTGCACCGGCGTCGCCGCCGGCGCTTCACCCTCGAGCACGAACCGGCCGCGCGTGATTTCCCACGAAACCCGCACCGGTCCCCGGGGCGTGCAGACCGAGCCGGCGGCATGAGTCAGCCCGGCGCGATGCGGCACAATGTCGATCTCCGCGAAACCCGGCCGCCGGGCCGTCACGCCGAGGATCCGCTGCATGAACTCCAGCGCGGGGTGCGCGCTCCACGCATGGCACAGCGAGCGCCAATAGCTGTTTTCCTCGACGAAGGTGGAAAGCACCCGGTCGATCATCTCGTGCCACACCGCAAGCTGATCGGGCATACGGTCGTAGGCCCCGGCCTCCGCCAGCGCGCGGAAGCCCGCGTGCCACCAGAAGAACGAGCCCGGGGCCAGCTGCGGATCGTGCGGGAACCGCTCGAGCATCCGCGTCCGCTCGCGCGGGCCCGCCGCCCCGCAGACGACGGCCCAGGCATTGCCGAATTGGCTGATTTCGGGCCCGCCCGGCCGGTCGAAAAACAGGCCCTCCGCCTCCGACCAGAACCGCGCCGCCACTTTCGCCCGGAGCCCCCGTGCCTCCCCCGCGCAGACCCGCGCCTCGCGCGCATCGCCCACAAGGCGGCAAAGGTCCGCAAACTCATCCAGCGCGAGGATGTATTGCGCCGCGATGATGCAGGTCGGCCCCGTATCGGCCCCGGGCACCACGCCGCGCGGCCACCAGGGGCACCAGTCCGTGATGTTCCAAAACGGCAGTTTGGCCGGCAGCCCGTCCGCATCGCCGTGCCGGCGGAACCAGTCCAGCGCGGCCCGCATGCCGGGCTGCAGCTCGCGCACCGTCGCCAGGTCGCCGGAGCAATAGGCGTAATCGCGGATGTTTGTGATCCAGTGCAACGACCACGACGGGATTACTTGCACGAGGCGCGACGGGTAACGGCTCTGGGTCGGCCCCTCGGGCAGCCGCGACCAGTCGAAGTGATGCAGCGCCTGGCGGCTGAGGCGGTAATCCCCCGTCGCCAGCATCGCGATCTTCGAGGTGATCATCGTGTCCCCCGCATACTGCATCTGCTCGTAGTAGGGGCAGTCCTCGAAGGTCTCGTGCGAACACAGCCGCATGGTGCGGATCGCCGCCGTCCAGATTTTCTCCAGGCGCCCGTCGGAGCAGCGGAACGTGGCGTCCACGCGATACGGATACGCCGTGAAGCGTTGCCGCAGGCCATGCACCGCCACCGGCGCCGCGCCCGCCGCGATCGTCAGCCCGATGTAGCGGTAAGCCCGCCAGTGCAGCGGTTCGAACACCTCGCGTCCGTCCGACCCGGCCTGCGCCGGCCCCGCCGGCTCCCACACGTCGCGCCAACCGGTGATTTTTCCCCGCCGGTCGAAGGTCCAGCCCGTGCTCTCGTCCGCATAGTGCGACGCCAGATTGGCCAGCGGCTGTTGCCGACCGAGCAGCTTGGCCCCGGGGGTAGACCACGGCAGGCGCAGCGCCTCCGCATAGGTGAGGCGCACCGTCGCCCCGGCGCCGCCCTCGATTTCCAGACGCGGATATGCCGTCGTGAGCACGCCCGCATCCACGATCAACTCGACGGTCGCGCCCGCCGGGATCGATACCGGGTGCCCGCCCGCCAGCATGGCCCGCCAGTTCGCCGGCGCCTCCGCGCCGCCCGGCAGAAACGCGTCCGCAAACCCCTCGGGCTCGCCCTCCTCCAAGGCCGGGATCATGCGCGGCACCAGCCCGTAGGGACTGGCCGGATCGCGCCGGTTCTCATGGCGCTCCGCCTTGAACAACTCGGTCGCACCCGGCCACCCCGCGTCGTCGAAGCCGGGCTCCGTCCAACGCGCCGGGCCGGCGGCGGAGACCCGGTGTTCGAAATACCCCTGGTAGCCCTCGAACGTCGTCCCCTCGTTTTGGAACCGGTGCGCGCGGTCCACCGCGACCTTCCAGCGCCCGTCGGTCGAAAGATCGGTGCGGCGCTCCGGTGCCCCCGCCGCCTCGTCGGATTCGACCAACTCGCCTTCGAGCACGAAGCCGCCCGCGTAAGTCATCACCGAACAAGGCGCCCCCAGCCACGCCGGGCGATGCGCCACCCGCGACATGTCGAGCACCAGGGCCGCGAGCACATTCCGCCCGTCCCGCAAGTCCGCGGCGAGGTCGAAAGTCTCGTAGAAGTGGTGGTTCACGTCGCCCTTGGCCGGCCCGCGCCCGATCAGCCGACCGTTGCAGAAAAACAGATACCGGCTGTCGCCCGAGACATGCACGGTCAGACGCGCCCGCCGCGCGCCCGTCACCTCGAACGCCCGCCGGAACAACCGCACCTGGTAGTGCGACGGGGTCGCGCCCTCGGGCGGCGGCGCCGCGTGGGTAGCCTCGGCGGACCAGATCCACGAGGCGTGGTTGACGAACGGGAGGGGCATGCGCGGGGTTGGGCGACTCGCCGGACCCCGGCGGCGCGAGCGCCCGGAATAAGCTCGCGCAGGCCTGAAATTCAACAACCGTTTTCATGTTTTTTCAGAAGCCCCATGAAAAATACCCGCCCCGCCCCGCGCCTGGTCATTTGCGCCACCACTTGGTCGATGATCGCGTATCCGTCGGCCGGCCGCGAGTGGTCGCTCGCCCGCAAACTCGATGCCATCGCGGACGCCGGCTTCGACGGCGTCTGCGCCTACGTCACGCCCGAGCTCAAGGCCGGCGCCGCGACCCGCGGCCTCGCCCTCATGAGCGGTTTCGACGCCAAGAGCGTGGCCGACGCCCTGCCCCGCCTCCGCGCCCAGCGCGACCTCGGGGTCCGCTTCATCAACGTCCAGCTGCTCAACCACGATACCCCGCCCGCCGCCGCCGCCCGCGCCGCCGTCGGCCTGCTCCGGGCCGCCGCGAAACTCGGTGTCGCCGTCCATATCGAAACCCATCGCGACACCGCGACCGAGACGCCGGAAAAATTCGACGAGATCCTCCGCCGCTACCGGCGCGCCACCGGGGAGGAATTGCCCGTCACGTGGGACCACAGCCACTTCGCGGTTTCCAAGCACATGCTGCCCCCCGACTACGCCCGCCGCCTGCTCGCCTGGCCCAAGTCGATCCGCGCCTCGCAGATGTTTCACCTGCGCCCCTTCAACAGCCAGCACTGCCAAGTCCCCGTCACGAATGGCCGCGGCTCCCTGACCCCGGAATTTCGCGACTACATCGGCTTCGTGGAAGACCTTTTCGTGTGCTGGCTCGCCGGTCCGCGCCCCGGCAACGAACTCTGGGTCTGCCCCGAGCTCGGCATGAGCCACGGCTACCATCTCAGCACCCACCCGCACCCGTGGCCCGACGCGGTCCGCGCCCGCCGGGAAATTCTCGGCGCCTGGAAACGCGCCCTTGCCCGGTCCGCCGGGTGACCACCCCCGACTCCCGCGATCGTCGTCGAAATCCCGCCCGGCAGCCGCCGCCCAGCCTCGCGCAAGCGGTTGGCGACTCCGTCCAGACCTTGAAAGCGCTTGACCCGTTCGCCATCGTTTTTCATTCGGTTTCCTGAAAATTTCAGCAAGTCCGTCACCCCACCCCATGCTGATCACCGAAATCGCGAAGAAAGCGAAGGTGTCGCCCGCGACCGTGTCGCGCGCGATCAACCAGCCGCAGATCGTCGCGCCCGAAAGCCTCGCCCGCATCCGGTCGGTGATGGAGAAGCACAATTACGTGCCCGCGCCGCTCGCCCGGCGCCGCGGCCCCAAGGTGCGCTCCGCCGACCAGCGCCGCATCGGGGTCTGGTTCGTCGGCGCCCGCGCCAACAACCCGAGCCTGAACTGGTTCCAGGACCAGCTGATCCACGTGCAGTCGACCGACACCCGCCACCGGGTCGACCTGCGTGTCCTGTTTTCCAATACACCCGACGAACTCCCCGCCGGGCTCGCCGGCGAAAAGCTCGACGGCTTGATCATCCAGGGCATGGAGCCTGCGGCCGCCTGCCTCGCCAAGCTCCGCGACCTGCCGCACGTCTGGTTCATGACCCGCCGCTCGCCGACGTTTCCCGGCGACTACGTCGAACCCAACAACGAGGAGAACGGGCGCCTCGCCGCCGACTACCTCGCCGAAAAAGGCCACAAAGCCGCCGCCGTCATCAGCACGGACCCCGATTACAGCGCCGTCTCCCGCCGCGTGCGCGCCTTCCTCGAGCGTGCCGCCGAGCTGAAGCTCACCGTCCACTCCATTCTCGGCAAATCCAACCCCGGCGTCAGCTATCTGGAGATCGCCCCGGTGCACGGCGAGAGCGACACGCTCGTCCGCCAGTTGCTCGCCGCCACGCCGCGCGCCACCGGCCTCTACATTCCCGTCGACCACTTCTGCGGGTCGTTTTTCCGGGCCCTGCGGGAGGCCGGCAAGAAGCCCGGCCGCGACTTCGAAGCCGTCCTCGGGAACTACAATCCCGTCATCTACCACAACCTCGATCACTTCCCCGCCGCCATCGACATCAACCTGCCCACGCTCGTGCGCAAGGTCGTCGACCACCTCTTCTGGCGGATGGAAAACCGCGGCACCCCGGGCCGCATCGGCGTCACCGTCTCGCCGACCTTGATCCCGCCGCACCACGGCGCCGAATCGGCCTCGCCGGCCTGAGCCGCCGCCCCCTCGCTTTCCACCCCGCCCCACCCGACCCCGCTTTTTTCCGAGACCCGGAAGAGTCCCAAACCCCATCGATGATGAAAACTGCCATGACCACACCAGCCCACCCCGCCAGGCGCGCCCTGGCGACTACGCTGGCGGTGCTGAGCATCGCCCCGTTTGCGCAAGCGCAAGCCGGCGACGCCGCAGCCCTCCGCCGGCTTCAGGAAGAAAACGCCGCGCTGCGCAAGCAGCTCGCCGAAATCCAGGCCAAGTCGTCGAGCGCTCCCGCGATCCAACCCGCGGCGACGCCCGCCACCCCCGCCGGCGCCCGACCCGCCGCGGCCTCCGCCGGTTCGGCCTCCCGCCTCAACACGGATGAAGGCGTCCAGGTGCTCACGCCCTTCGAGGTCAAATCGGACAAGGACTACGGCTACCTGAAGACCAACGCCGCGACCGCGACCAAGCTGGCGATGGAGATCCAGAACATCCCGCTGAACATCTCGGTCATGTCGCGCGAGTTTCTCGACGACACCAACTCGCGTTCGCTCACGGACCTCTTCCGCTATTCCGCCGCCGCTTCCGGCGACACCCGCTTCGCGATGCGCGTGCCCGCCAACTCCGCGACGCCGCAAGGCTCGTTCACCATGCGCGGCTTCGTCGTGAACAGCCTCATGCGCAACGGCGTGTTCCGCTACACGTCCTACAACACCGAGAATATCGAGCGCGTCGAAATCGTTAAGGGCCCCGCCGCCGTCTTCTTCGGCCAAGGCTACCCCGGCGGCGTCATCAACTACATCAGCAAGCTCCCGCAGCTCGGCCAGAACGCCACCGGCCTCGATTACGCCATCAACAGCAACTCCGGCCAGAAGGTGAACCTCGACCACAACGCTGCCCTCGGCAAGAAGGCCGCGCTGCGCGTCGTCGGCACCTGGGAAGACACCCAGGGCGAACGCCGCTTCGAGTTTCGCCGCTCCAACAGCGTCAATCCCTCGATCTCCCTCGTGCCCTTCGATAGCGGCAAGGTGAAGATCACCGCCGAAGCCGAGTTCATCCGCGAGAAATTCAGCTGGAACGACTTCGACTGGATCTGGAGCGACTTCTCCGGCTGGAAGAACGCCGCCCTCACCGGCCAATACGGTTCCTCCACCGCCACGCTCGCCAACACCATCGTCGCCAACACCGGCAACGGCCTCACCGCCAATGTCGTCCAGGGCACGTCGACCCCGACGCTCGCCTACGCGACCTACATCAACAACAAGCGCACCGCCACCGGCGACTGGTCGCTCCCCGCCTACACCAGCGTGAAGCGCGGCGCCTACTACACCAACGCGTCCGGCAACTTCGTCTACGACGAGGCGTTCAACTACACCAGCCGCGGCGCGAACTTCCAGAACACGATCGACAACGTCTCGCTGACGGCGGACATGAGCCCCTTCAGCTGGCTCGACGTCCGCTACAACTACTTCAACGAGAAGTCCGAGAACTACTCGGTCGGCCAGGGCGGCGCGATCCTCCAGCCCTACGCCAACGGCGTGAACTGGAACATGGGCACCGGCAACCTCTCCGGCTACTACCGCTACGCCCAGACCCACAACATCGATACCGTGCTGAAGTTCGACAAGTTCGGCGTGAAGAGCAAACTGCTCACCGGCTTCCAGCGCATCAACCCCTACCAGCAATTCCTCGGCGGCCAGCTCGCCACGGACGCGCAGTGGGCCTTCCTCCCCGGCGCCCGCAACACCACGTCGAATCCCGACTACCGCGGCACCAACGTGGGCATCTACAATCACGGAAACGTCCCGGTCAACCAGGTCATCCGCGACCGCGCCGGGAACATCAAACCCGTCCGCCAGATCTACTCGAACTTCGATCCGGGCTACGAAATCTATCCCGACATCTCGGTCTACCACCAGTCGGACCGCAATGCCCTCGACGGCTACAAGGACAAGCAGCACTCGGTCTACCTGAACTACCAGGCGACCTTGCTCGACGACCGCCTCACCCTGCTCGGCGGCTACCGCAAGGAGCGCCGCTGGGCCCGCGGTCAGTATCAGCCGAACAATTACCCGTGGTTTATCTACTTCCCGGACATGCACCTGAATCCGACGGCCTATCCCGAGGATGTCTGGGGCCACTCGATCAACTACCAGCGCGGCCTTTCCGCCGACCAGGAAGGCAACTCCTGGATGGGCGGCGCGTCCTACGCGATCACCAAGGAGCTCAGCGTCTACGTGTCCAACTCGAAGACGTTCAAGTTCAACAGCGGCCGCGTCGGCGGTCTCTTCGTGGGCGACGAAGTGCTCTGGTATAACGAAGCCCGCGCCTTCGGCGCCGGCGGCACGCCCGGCCAGTCCTTCAGCTACCTCGGCCAGACGATCACGTCCCTGCAGCAATTCCAGCAGGTCCTCGGCAGCCGCGGCGTCTACGACGTCATCAAGAACGAGGAAGGCATGAACTGGGAATTCGGCGCCAAGCTGTCCCAGCTCGACGGCAAACTCGTCGGCACGCTCTCCTTCTTCCGCGGCGAGCGCGAAAACCAGATGCTCGACGACGGCGCCAAGCAGTCGAACCTCGAGGAGCCGCTGAACTTCAGCACCACGCTCTTCCCGGTCGGCTCGCCCTACCGCAACACCCGCCTGCTCCGCTGGCGCACGACCGACCTCAAGAACCGCATCGAGGGTTCCGAGGCCGAAGTCATCTGGACCCCGCGCCGCAACTTCCAGGCCGTCATCAACGGCTCGTGGCTGTGGACCGCCAAGACCGTGTATGACAAGACCCGCTTCGCGCCCGGCACCGCCGGCTACAACGCCCTCACGCCCGCCGGCAAGGTCGCCTCCGACATCTACTACAAGGCCCGCATCGAGAACGTCCCCGAGTGGCGCTTCAACTTCGTCGGCAAATACACCCTCACCGACGGTATCGCCGGCGGCATCGCCCGCGGGGCCAACCTCGGCTTCATGGCCCGCTACTCGTCGAAGACCGTCGTTTCCCGCGCGGTCGACTGGAACCCGCTCGCCGGCGGCTACCAGGCCGGCAACTACCTCGTGTTCGACCTCACGGTCGGCTACCCGTGGGAAGTCCTCGGCTACCGGATCCACTCCAACTTCGGTCTCTATAACGTGACCGACGAGAAGTATTCCGAAGGTTCCTACGTGCAGAGCCCGGCCCGCAACTGGGTCTTCCGCAACACGCTCAAGTTCTGATCGGTTTTCGTTGGTTCAGCCAAGGGCGGGGGCCTCCGGGCCTCCGCCCTTTTTTTGTGCCCCGGCGGGCTATTGCGTCGCCCGCCGCTTCCGGTTCACTCCGCCCTCCGATGATCGAAGTCTCGCAGCTCACCCGCGTGTTCCGCACCTACAAGAAAAAGCCCGGCTTCTGGGGCGGCGTGACCGGCCTGTTTCACCGCGACTTCGAGGAAACCGCCGCGGCCAAGGACATCTCCTTCACCATCGGGGAGGGCGAATTCGTCGGCTTTCTCGGGCCCAACGGCGCCGGCAAGACGACCACCCTCAAGATGCTCGCCGGCCTGATCTACCCCACCAGCGGCACCGCGCGCGTCGCCGGCTACGATCCCACCCGCCGCGAAAACGCCTACCGCCGCCTTTTCGCCCTCGTGCTCGGCCAGAAAAACCAGCTCTGGTGGGATCTCCCGGCGGTCGAGTCCTTCAACCTCCTGCGCGCGATCTACGCGATCCCGGAACCCCAGTTCAAGGCCACCCTCGACGAGCTCGTCGGCCTGCTCGACGTCGGCAAGAAGCTCAACGTCATGGTGCGCGAGCTCTCCCTCGGGGAGCGCATGAAGATGGAGCTGATCGCGGCCCTGCTCCACCGCCCGCGCGTGCTGTTTCTCGACGAGCCGACCATCGGCCTCGACGTCGTCTCGCAGAAAGCCGTCCGCCAGTTCCTGCGCGACTACAACCGGCGCCACCGCGTCACCATTTTGCTCACGAGCCACTACATGGCCGACATCAAGGAACTTTGCGACCGCGTGATCGTGATCCACAAGGGCAGCAAGATCTACGACGGTGCGCTCGACCGGCTCGAGAGCAGCGGCGGCGCCAAAAAGAAGATCATCACGTTTTTGCCCGCGGCGACGGCCAACGGCGCGTTTCCGGAGACCTGGCAGTCGCGCCATGGCACGACCAAACGCGACGAGGACGGGAAGTTCACGCTGTGCGTCCCCGGCGACCGGGTCGTCGCCGTGTCGCAGGAGGTGCTGAGCACCGGCCCCGTGGCGGACATCACGATCGAGGACGTCCCCCTCGAGGACGTGATCGCCGAGCTATTCAGCGCCCAGGCGTAGGAGCGCCGACATCCCCGGCGGTATACTCCAACTTGGCTCGAGCTGCATCATCAGTCTCCGCGTTCCCGCGATCGCCTCGCGCGTGGCAACCGCCAAGTCCTCCCGCTTCCGGCCCGCGCTGACGCCCACGCTCTGCAGTTCGCCGGGTGCAGCCCAAGTTTCGATGCGCCGGCCGAGACCGAACGACCGCAGTTTCACGCCCTGTCGCAGTCGGGTTTCTCGAATCAGGCGCAGGTTGATTTCAACCAAGGATCGATGCAGCAGATGCTGGGCGGCGATCAATTCCCCGTTCTCCAGTTTTTGCAGTATCCACAACCCGTCCGCCAACGCGTTGTCCGCCAAACGGAAAACCTCGGCGGAAGTCATCCGGACACC
>JACCED011593397.1_pt1 | contig 21627 bp, 18 predicted proteins | sample 7455021 | NCBI WGS metagenome assembly JACCED01 (sample SAMN15323456, study PRJNA562643) | freshwater metagenome | isolation source: river surface water | place: USA:Blue River Watershed | collected 2017-08-19
CTAATCAAAATAAATAAATACGAAAAAATTCTCCCACTAGGTGGATTAATCCCGTCAATTCGAAACAGAATTCGAAAATTTATTCGACCGTTAAAGGTATATGGGGCGACTCCACGGGAAGTATTCGATTTTCTGTCCTACTTGATGCCTCGAAAGGCTGTAGAGTCAGTAATGATTTTTTTAATTAAACGCTATCGCTACTAGTTTCTGCGTTGGTTTCAAAATGGGATCGTCCAAGTTGATAGGCATCTGATGTAAGGAATTTTTTTATCGCAGACTGGATTTTGGACACTGGCGTTTTGTTATCAGTGAATAAGTAGTAGTCATAAATTTTACGCGTCATGGGATTCAGGCCAAATCCGGTCTCTTTTTTGTATCGTTCATCATCTGGAAAAAGCCAATTCCTTAATGGCAACAAGTGGCGCATAAAGTAGTATTCATAAATTTGATCTTGATTTTTGACGGGTGGAATAAGGTCCAAATTCTTGAGATAGGTTTCGTAGTCTTCACGAGAGCTTGGGGTAAATGAAAAATCATAGCCCGCGTGAGGATTACAAGTACTCGCATTCATGACTTGAATCCCGAATAACGGATATTCCGTAGCAATTGTTCCATAAACAGTTAAGGCAAGGTCAATGCCTTCAGAGACAATTTGATTGTGAGAAACCTCAGGAGGCAACAACTGAAAATTTGAGTTTTCAGAAACAAACCGAGTTAATATTTCTCGCCCTCTTCCTCTCAAGTAGGGATGAGTTTTGATATACCAGTCATAGTCTAAGGAATGCGATAATTCTGATAGTGCACATAGCCACAAGTAAAAGTCAGGGTAGAAATGAATTTGTCCTCCATGGGGACTATCATAAAAATCATGGGCAGCAATTAGAATTCTCCTTCTACCACTGACCTTAAGGTATTTCTTTTGTGACTGAACCTCTGAGAAAGCAACCAATGGGAGGTAGTAAAGATCGCTTGGTCCAACACCATGTATTCTATTTTGTATATTGCGTTTAGCAATCTCTAAGCCCTTTGATCTAGTGGTTGCATCCTGCTCAAGGAAGAGTTGAGGAAATCGTGGAATATCAGAGCCAACTCTCGGATAAAGTTTATTTAGTCTAATAATCTCACTCGTGCTAACAAGATAAACCGGAATACCTCGCGCAACGCCTAGGCGAGCTGGTATTCCATAGAGATAGACATCATGGCTCACAATAATCGCAGCAATATTTTTTGTATTTGAAAAATCTACCCACCACTGCAGTGTTGCCATTGCTTTGAAAAAAATCTCTCTGAGTTGTGGGTCAGAAAAATTCACTGTGTGCATATTCGATTTTGCCAAATATTCATCATAGACCAAGTCCCCAATTCTCACTCCCGCGTGTTCAAAAGTTTCCAAATCTTCAGGAGTTTGAATTGTTTGCCATTCACGTTGACTAAATTCATCTGTGCCAATATTGTTGAGATCTCCGAGAATTAAGCTAGGTCCAATCAATTTAAAGGTTGTGGAGAATCTAAATTGCAGTCTCTTCAGGCACTTTCGCAACATGTTGTACTTTGCTAAATGGAAGGCTATTGGTTTTGACGGACTGGAATCAAGTAAGGCGGGCAAGAAAATTGACAGCCCTAATACATTTTCCGGAGATTGTTCGAATTCAATTAGGGTCAAAGAATCAGATTCATTTACTTCTATTTGGCCTCTTTGCGAAAGATATCTCTTGAACCTCATGGAACTTTGGTCTATCGAGAGTAGATCCCGGGCGAGCTGAATCCAATAATGGATGGAGTTAGACATTTGAAGCTTCACCCCTTAACGCCTCGATTATTTTCACGAGAATTAAGACTGGGTCCTGGCTCGGTTTCCAGTTCAATTTCGTGGTGGCCTTTTGAGAGTTCCCAATGAGGTTATTTCTTGAAGCTTGTGATGGGTGGGTTGAGATTAACTCAATTCTGCGAACAACATTGTATCGAGCTAAACAATCTATAGTGAGATTCTTCAAATTGGTGAGTTTTCCACTTGATAGAACAAAATCTTCCGGATTCGCAAGATTTAACATTTCAATTAGTGCATTACAGATGTGTTCTGCGTCTGAAATATCAAGTTCTGCGTCAAAATTTCGTAGTTTAATTTCATTTTTTTTCCCAGAAAGTACATCAATAAATTGCTTTGCAATTTCGATAAGTACGAAATCTTGCTTGCTGAATGGTGAAGAATGATTAAATAGAATGGCTCCAGTCGCATAAATCCCATAATTTTTTCGGTATTGCTTAATCAACTCGAAAGCTTTAGCTTTTGTCAGCCCATATTTACTTGAAGGGTTTATCGGGCTACCCTCGTCAATCGTTGTTCGGAAATTTTCCGCTGTGAACATTTGTGAGGATAATGCAACTACGAGCTTGGATTTAGTTCTGGGATTGCATTTTTGCCACTCAAGAATGTTTTTGGTCGCTTGAACATGTAAAGAATACATTTCGGACTCGAAGTCCTCCCCATGGTTTTGCATCTGTGTGGAATTAGCATGGGATGCAGCCAAATGGAATATTTTGGTTGGATTTACGTTATCGAGAAAATTGGAGAAAGCTCCAAAATCTCCGATATCAATTCTTTCTTCCTTTCCTATTTCTGAATCGGGGTAGGAAACATTGTGACGAGAAATGCCAAAGACTTCTTCGCCCACAGACTTAAAGTGTCGTGAGATGATTCTCCCATCTTGCCCATTTATCCCGGTAATCAAGATGCTCATTTGGACATTATCCATTAGGTTAGTTCATTCACGGAATATTTCTGTATGATTACCCATTATGAAGATCGCCTACGAGAATAAAGCATGCCGAATTTGTGCATCCGGTAGTCTTGAGGTAGTTCTGGATTTCGGTGATTTAGCATTAACTGGGGTCTTTTTGGAAAATGGGAATGAAGTCCCACGGGCTCCATTACGTCTAATTAGATGCCGCACCTGTGGCCTTGTTCAATTGGCACATTCTTACGACTCCTCAAGCCTATACGGAGAGACTTACGGTTATGAATCACATTTGAATAAAGCCATGGTCAACCATTTGACCCTCCGTGCAAAAGTACTTGAGAGTAAATTTCTTAGGAATATCCCAGAGCCAGTGATTGTAGACATTGCGTCCAATGATGGCACGTTGCTTGCCGGTTACCAAAATCCAAAGGCAAAACTAGTGGGAATTGATCCATTAATTTCGGTTGTGAGTGATTGTTACCCACAAGGAGCTATAAAGATTGAAGAATTTTTCTCTGCTTCTGCATATCATTCTCATATTTCAACTAAAGCAAGTTTGGTTACCAGTCTTTCAGTTCTGTACGACTTAGACAGCCCTGAAACTTTTGCATCAGATGTATTTAATATTCTGGAAGACGGTGGGATTTGGCATTTTGAACAGAGTTACCTCCCGACAATGATTAAAACATTAAGCTACGACACAGTCTGTCACGAGCATCTTTTATATCTTTCGCTTCATGATATCGATGCAATTCTGAAAAAAACTGGGTTTCAACTCCTAGAGGCATCACTTAACTCTGCGAATGGTGGAAGTATTGCTGTGACAGCGATCAAAAGCACATCTCTTCATAAATCTTCTCCTTTTGTAGAGTACCTACTTCGTAAGGAGTCGGATGAAGGAATCGTCGATGGAGCCGCTATTAAGCAGTTTGCTGAATTGGCAAATCGCCACAAGGCTGAACTAACTCGACTTGTAAAGAATTTTAGGGATGATGGGTATTTGATTAACGGTTTAGGCGCATCTACAAAAGGAAATGTGCTTCTGCAATGGCTTGGGCTGGATTCTTCACTTATTCAATGTATTGGGGATGTGAACTCACGAAAATACGGGAAGCAGACTCCTGGATCTGGAATACCGATCGTTCCGGAGGATCAGATAATGTCCGCCGGCAACTCTAAGACATTGACTTTGGTACTTCCTTGGCATTTCCGTGTTGGCATTATCGATAAATCCATCACGTTGCTGGAGAGTGGAGGATCGCTGCTGTTTCCACTCCCACAAATTGAGGTGGTTGCCTAAATTAATCTTGAAAAGCTGCTCCTTCAGTCAACCTCGTTTAATAATGGTGGTGCATCAATCGCTGCCAAGAGATGGGTGGATGCGCTTGGACTTGAAGATAGTCAATGTCAAAGTGCGATGTTGCGACATTCATACCTCCAAAGATTTGCAAACAAAGTCGCAAATTCTCTTTTCTGGAATAAAACTCTTTTCGCCTACCGCGGGCCGATATCTATTGGATTGGTCGGCAGAGAGAAATCAAGAAATTCTGAAGCGTACTTTACACATTGGGTTCAAAATGGTTTTTTATCATTATTCCAGCTTTCTCGACAATCTAAGAAAACCATCTGGTATCTACACGATGAGTGGCTTTTGATTGGTACTGGTCACTATGGTGATTTTTCAAGATTAGATTCACGATTGCCAAGGAGAACCTGGTTATTGGATTTGGTGCTTAGGAAATGGAAGCTGAAATTCTTAATCCAGCCTGCTCTTGGCATTTGTGTACCTTCAAATTGGATGAAGGGACGGTTGATTGATAATGGCGTTTCTGCAGACCGAATTGTGGTTATCCCGAATCCAATTCCTAATATATTTTTCAATTCGCCTAGCAAGGAAACTGCTCGCTTACGATTAAAATTGGATGTAAATGAAAAAATCGTACTAGTTGTTGCTTCTTCCACAATTCTGGATAAGCGAAAAGGTATTGATTTAATTGAGCCAACTCTTTCGCATTTGCCCAAACAGGACTCCCAGCTTCTTTTGATTACGGTTGGGATTGACAATTTTGATCTTAGGATTGATGGAATGAATCATCAACCTTGGAAACGAGTAGATTCAGAGTTGGAGCTAGTTAGTTTATATGCGGCAGCTGATGTGTTATTCATTCCATCCAGATTAGACAATTTACCACAGGTTGTGACTGAAGCTCAGTCTGTCGGGTTACCGGTGGTTGCTTTCGATGTTGGTGGAATAAGTGATGCAATTCTAATTTTGGGAGAAAGTGGGAAAATTGTTGAGGATTTTTCTTTAGAAAAGGCAGCAGAGTCGATTCAATTCTTCTTGGAAAATTCCAAAGAAGCTGACAGAGGTGATTGGGTATCTCAAGCATCAAAGCAATGGTCGGGTCCGATTGTTAAAGAATTTTTCTGTAACTTCATTGCTAACTTAGATTTTCGAAGCGCTACAACCCCATAAGGCTAGCTTGATGATCGAAATTCGGAATAGTTTGTCTAACTTCGTCAAAGGTTCCTTGAAATAGAATTTTTCCCGCCTCCATATAGATGAGGGAATCTGCTTCACGGACAGTCGACAACCTGTGCGCGATTGTAATTACGGTTGTTTTCCCGCGCATATTCTTGATGGTGTCTGTTATTTCTGACTCACTTGCCCCATCCAGAGAACTGGTGGCTTCGTCCAAAACCAATACGCGAGGTTTGGTATAGAGCGCACGTGCAATACCTAATCTTTGTCGTTGTCCTCCGCTGAGCCGAGAGCCTCGCTCACCAACTTGATAGTCAATGCCTTTTTCCGAATTCTTAAGAAAGTTTCCGAGTGAGGCTATTTCAAGCGCTTCGACTATTTCTTGTTCAAACTTGTCTTCAACTGGATACCCAAGAACAACATTTTCACGTAAAGATCCACTTACTATCAAGACATCTTGAGGTACGTACCCAACTGCTCCTGGCCAGCGTTCCATGGCGGAAGATGGCTTTTGATTCGAAATAAGTACCAAGCCAGAATCTGGTTCTAGAACTCCAAGCAAAATATCGACCAAAGTTGTTTTTCCTGCTCCAGAAGGTCCCACAATTGCAATAAAGGCGCCTTCATCCAGTTTTAGGTTTATCTCATTGAGTGCCGGTTTATCTGCACCTGGGTAGGTAAAAGAAACATTGGAGAGAGTTACTGAAGGAACAAATCCAGAATGGATAAAATCGACTTCTTGATCTGTGCTTTCAAGAGTAGCTGTGTTTCTCAGTTTTTCTAACAGATTTAATGTAGGTTCAGATGCAGCGATATTCGACTTTATCGAAATCGCACCTTGTTGAAACCTAAGAACAGCAGGTGCGATGCGAGATCCGGCAGCTAGAAACACCGTCAATGTCGCCACTGCATGGCTCGCATCTTGAAGTAAGAATTGAATTCCACTTATTACAACAGTTCCAACAATTACAGTCGTTTCGATTACATACTTTGATACCTGAGGAAGAAATGAAATCTCAGCTTGTGCGTCGGCTAGTTTTTCCCGTAGTTTAAGAATTTCGTTGGCATAGTGTTGCCTCCGATTTCGAACAACCAGTTCCCTATATGAAGATAGGACTTCTATAATCTTCTCGTTACTTTGTATATTCAGTTCCGAAAGAAGCCTGCCAAGATTCTTCGCCCTTTTTTGTTGAAGCCAATAGAGTATGAAACCGATAATCGCAAAAATCAATAGCGTAGAAATGGCTACTCCAGGATCGATAATCACCAAGCCGAGAAATAAGATGATCAAGAGTGCGGCATCGGCTAGCATTCCAGCAGCTGTGCTCAAAACCCCCATGGTAATAGAAGTTACTCCTCCAGTCAGGGCATAGACCGTATCCTGGGTTGGTTTTTCTTGAATTGAAAGCAGGCTCTGTCTTAGGAGTTTATCCGCAAGCATTCCTGAAATCGTGGCGCCTCTGCGGCTCAAAAAGAACATGACCTTTCGGGTCAAGTAGACATTGGCAAAAGTCTTTAAAACCAAAATTGAGGCTGCTAAGGCGGCAAGAATTGCCACTTGCGCTTGGAATTGTTGCCCATCGAGATGCAACCAGTTGAGCACTTTTGAGACTCGAACACCTGCCGGTTTTGATTGTACGCCATTTACAGAAAGCGCACCCAGTACGCCAACCAATGCAACGCCAAGTAAATCGAAAAAAGACAAGGTTATTTGGATGCATGAAATCAAGATAAGTTTAAATCTATCTTTACGCGGAAGCACGAATAAGCACGATTGTAGTGTGCTGACGTCGATTCTAGCGAGACGTTTAATCTTCACCTTAATAGTTTAGTCTAAATACTTCCACTCTTAAACAAAGAATCTACTTGATTCCAGTCGTCAGGAATTAATAATTTCGGGGAATCTATTTCTGAGAACCATGGTATGGGTGCTACAAGGACTGGCCGGAAACTTCGGTTTAACCGCGCTGCCCACCAGCTGAAAGACGAATTAGCCAGGACAATTCCAGCGCAATTAGAAATGAGGAAGAGTAGCTCGGCCGATGACAAAAATGAATCATCGACCCAACTTACGCTTTGCTCCAACTCGTCCAGAAATTTCAGATGAGATTGAGCTGCTTCAATTTCGTTGCTAAATACCCAGATTGAATTGAAATCGGATTTTTCCATGCTCTCTTGAACTGCCCTGCGATAGTACTCTTCACCTAGGCGACCAAAATGTTGATTTGTTGAGTAATCACCAAGCCTTACATGAACTCCCAAAACCTTTGTTGACCTCAATTCCTTGAGCGTTGAATCCAATCTGGGGTTTCTTTTCTGCAGGCGCATTTCCGATAACTGATTTTGTATCGCAAGATTTTCTGACCACACGTATGACTGCATATAGCCGATCAAGAACTGATGTCTCGCTGGCGAAGCTACTTCTGAATATCCCAAACCTTTTGGTCTGAGTATCTTAACTTTTGCCCTGTCTCTAATGCTGAGTAGGATCGTTAGTAAACCAACAGAGAGTGATCTGATGGCGCGTTTCCTAAAGTTGGGATCAGGGTAAGTGCTTTGTCTTAGATTCAAATTACAAAGCCTTAGAAAAATACCGGCTCGCTTTGTTCTGGAATCAAAAATTTTTAAATCTACCCCATCCGGTAAAACTAAATTCTTTATTGCACCATCAGAGGAGTTTAAATCAACCTCGAGGGTTAGCTTGCGATTTCCTGCAATGGTTAGCCCAGCAGCTAATTGAAACAACTGGTTCCCGAGCCCTCCGTAAAGCTTTACCCTCAAGGAGGGTGGCTTGGAAAATGAGGAAGAATGGATAATTTTGATTACAGAGATATTCGCAGCCTTGAAAACAATCTTTCTCTTGTCCAAATGGTTTTTGTTAAAAAGGCACCGAGTAATCTCAATTTTAGTTTTAAGACTTGCCCTCTTGATTCCTGAAATTGTAACTCTAGCAATTACGCTATTAATAAAATCAATCTGGCCGGCAGAAGAAACTGATGATCTGAGATTAAAGAGTAGCCTCATAACTTTAGGAATATCGCTTAATGCATTCTTGTTTGTAGTTAGTTGGCTCCCGAAATTCCTGTGGTACTCATAAACCGTTTGATGGAAGACATAGGACTTTGAATCCGAAAAATTCAAGCCACAAAGAAAAAATTGATCTTCCGCCATGCGGCTCTCTGCAAATTTTGCAGCCCCAATAAATTGACGATTGAATGCCATCCGCCATATGCCCGGATTCTTTAAGAGAGCAACTGGATCAAACATGTGTGTTTCGTTGAGGGGATGATTTACAACTGTGTTTGGTGTGACTTCTGCGTAAGAACCGATGCAATATTCACTTTCACTCTTTGAAGCTTTATCAACCATTTCAAGAAACTCAGAAACTCGTGGCTGATCATCCGAATCCCAAAAACAAATCCATTCCGCTGTCGCGTGAGTTAATCCCAGGTTCCTTGCCGTTCCTGGAGAGCCACAGAATTTGTGGATTACTTCAATGTTCGAATTGCCCAACTCAGATAACAACTGATTGAGTTCAGGGCCTGTTAGATCATCTTGTTGATCGTGAACAATGATGACTTGAACCTGATAGTTGGAAATCTCAGTTAACCAATTCGTTAAATTCTCGAGCCGTCCCGCCATTTTGGAAATGGGGGTAATCACCGAGAGGATCGGTTGAGCGTCTCGGTGAGGGGTATTCATGTTGCTACTATATTCTACAAGAGTCCTTCTCACTTAGGTCCCGCGAAGGGAAGATGATTAATTTGCAAAAGAGTTTAAGGGTAGTTCATTTTAGTACTGGACATCTTGGTGGGGCAGGACTAGCTGCTCGTAGATTGAACCAAGCTTTGATTGGTGCTCGGGTTAATTCTAGTTTTCATGCTCTTCCACATGACTCCTTTTCTCCCTCACTACATGAATTCACTGTGCAAAGATCGTTTGTCGCCAAACTAATGGGCAAACTTGTTACCTATATGAACCTAAGGATTGAGAAGAAAGCCTTTTTCTCGCTTTTTTTTCACAACACTTTAAATTCAGGATTTTTTGATACATACAAGGAAAAAAATACTATTTTACATTTCCATAATTTTTACAATTTAACTACTCAAAACACAATTTTTTCGCTAAGCCAGCAGGGGTATAACGTTGTTGTGACATTGCACGATCAGAGAATATTCACTGGGGGCTGCCATTACGCATTTGATTGCAATGGGTTTGAGTCATCTTGCCCAAGTTGCCCACAAGCACCGAGGCCACTTCGACCTCTCGTTGCAAGGAGCATTAGGCACACAAGAAGGCTCGCCTTAACCGATACGAAGATCTACCTCATTGCCCCGTCAAAGTGGATGAAGACACAAGCAGAAAGATCTCGACTGGTTCCGTCTGATCACATCAGATTTATACCCAACAATTTGGGGCCAAGCTTTACATCAGATGCGAAAAAGCCAAGAAAATCTGGGGATTCTGCGAGGTTTACTTTGGGAGTTGCAAGTATGGATTTAAACTCTTATATAAAGGGTGGGGATATCGTTGATGATTTGATGGCAGAAGCTGGCATGAATCATTTCCCTCTAGATTTTGTCAGTATGAGAGATTTTCATGGGGGGAATGGCACGGCAAGTTTCTGGGAATCAATCGACTGCCTATTGGTTCTGTCTCGTGCGGATAACAGCCCGAACGTAATTCATGAGGCAAAAAGCTTTGGCATTCCAATCGTTGGTAACGCACTGGGTGGAATTACCGAACTTCTAGACCCTGATTTTGATTATCTGGTCAATGATTTTGAGATTAGTTCGATGGAAATCTGGAAATACTTAGAGAGTTTGTACTTCTCTTCCGATTTCAAAGAAAAACAGTCAAGAATGGAGGAAAAATTCAAGAATTATGTTGGATGCTCGCTGGATGAGCACCTTAACCTTTATCGTCTTATTCTTGAATCCCACGATTAAGTAAACTTTTCAAAGGTGAGAAAATGTGTCTGGTTTTCATGTTGTAAATCTGTGACCTTACTTGCATGTTCAGTTCTTTAGTTTTTAAGTGGTTAAGGTTTTGAGTCAGAGATGGTGGTCGATTGCCCGAAGTGGTGACGAATACGTTATTGCTTAATTGATTCACTTCAAAGTGGCTTGCTACTTCATCTTGTCCTATATTTGAAATAACTGAACAGTCTGGAACAATTGCATGGTATTTGTCTATCAGCATTCTTAAAGCTATTGGACTGTCCCAGGCTTTCAGACGTCCCTGTTGCACCCTAATTACTGCAGCATAGAAATAGAGTATCGGAATTAGATTCCTAGGATTCTTGGATAAACCTTTTAAGACATATCTTAGGGAAATCTCGCGGTCTGGTCTTATCAATTCCCAAGACTTCTTAGTTACGGCCCAGCCCCAAATAAGGGGAAACTCGGATCTGTAGAGATATCCCTTCAGAATCTTCGGAAAACTTGGCAAAGTGCTTCCAGAGACCAACACAACATCATCTCTGATTTCATCAATGCAAGATTCAAAAAAGTCTAGAGCAAACTCGTTTGGAATGCAGTCGTCCTCCAAGACAATTAGAGATTTGCATTCCTGCATTGCCCAATCAATTGCCATCGGGACCGCAAATCTCACTCCAAGATTTGTATCACTGATCATCACCTTGATTCTTCTGTTAAACCGCTCATGTCTGTTTGCGATTCTGCGAACCTCGGCATTCAACTCATCACTAGCCTGGCTTTTGTCGATAAAAATAAAGACATCTCGCAAATCATCATTGCATTCCCGTAGAATAAGATCCAGGTTTCTTGGTCGGCGAAAGCACACAACTAACACTGGAGGCTTCATGAATCCCTCTCTGAAAATATTTCCGTGAGTGTACTACTGACCATCGTGACAGTGGCTGCATTTGACCACTCGAGACTCAAACTTACTATTGAAAGCACGCGAAAACTTCCAAGTTCCGTGGAGCACGTTTTTATCATTCCGGAACAAGATCAAGTTTCTCGCCAGATGCTAGAGGATGCTTTGAATCAAGGTAAGCAACTCAAGGTCGCTCATGATTCCAATTCCGGCGTTTATAGCGCGATGAATCTTGGAGTCACGATCGCTAGTGGAGAGTATGTGATTTTTTGGAATTCTGGGGATCTAATGTATTCGAATTCGGAGTTGGAATTTTTTGTTACAGAGATTGAAGCATCCAAGCCGACATGGGCCGTTGCTAGGGGAGTTCTTGAGGGTGGAGCAATCCATGAAAACACATTGCATGATCTCTGGGATTTTCGAAACCAAAAACTTGGATCCTATCTTTCGCACCAGGTTGTAGCGTGCAATAGGAAAGTTATGTTTGATTTGGGTCTTTTTGACCAGAGGTACAGAATTGCAGCTGATACTAAGTTGATTCATACACTTACAAGACTCAATCCTCCATTAATCTCATCTTCAAAAATTGTGTACATTGAAACACCACAATACTCTGCCAAATTTCATCGTAGAAGTCGCTACGAGACAGCAAAGCTCGCTTTTCTGGACTTACTTCTTTATTTCCAGATGAAACCTTTACTAAATGTGACCATGCGTGAACTGAAATTCTTGAGAAAATTACTTGGTTAATTCTTCGGATAAACTTAGTCCCTTAATTCTTGTTTTTTACAAAAACTTCTAGCTTTGGCAGGGTTCTAGTAGATAGTACGAAAAACACGGAAGCCAATATAAGCACTTGTGTGACGACTAAAGATTGCAGCTGGTACTGATCTGAATTTGATTTTGAATTTAGGGTAGCAATGAACTGCCAAGCCGCAAATCCAAATCCCGCAGAGACCAGATTTTTTAATCTTTTCTGATTCGAAGCAGTGGAAAGAACGGCTACCATTAATGAAATTGAGATCACCAATAACATATTCCTAAGATTTGAAGTTTCTTTTGAAATAATTAACATGTCCAGAACGACAAATGAAAAAATGGTTTTCTCCTTGGACAAAATAGCCCAGAAAACCAAACTAAATAAGGGCACACCATCGTAATAATGGAAGTAGATAGAAAAGGCTGGGACAAAGAAACTTAGAAAGAGGAATGTCTGCCAATACTTCTTGTACGCTGCCCAAAAAGTAAGGGCGATAAGCAGAAAGAGTGTTAACTTTGAAATAATCCCAAAACTTTCCTGAAAATCCACAAGTCGTCTAATGACAGGCCAAATTGTTACTGAGTCCCCAAGTTCATTTTTATTCGCGCGATCACTTAACCCGTTAACAATTTTTATCCAGTCGAGTTCTACAATTTTGCCTAAATAAAGGTCAACTGCGGCATGGGTAACCAGATAGGCACTAACTAGCCAAATGAAATCTTTGCCCTTTCGAAAATATATGTAGAGTCCAACTATTAGCAATCCAGAAATATGTGGTTTTAAGTCTAGGGCAACCACAAAGCACAGGGCACCTAGTGCCTGATTTAGCGGGGATATGTCACGCGAATCTTCTGAGAAGATAAACCTGATTCCAAGGGCAACAAAACCTAAGACTATTCCGATAATCTGATTTGTGGTCAGCATTTCTCGAAAAGATGAACTCCAAATTAAAAGCAAAAAAACTGAATTGACATAAACTTTGGGAACTTTAGAAAAAACTGTATTGATGAACAAATAGAGTCCCAATAAACCGATTACTTGGAAAAAGACCACTTGTAGATTCCTGGGCACCAACTCGGAAATCATAGCTACGGGAACCGTGCCGAAAGTTCCCCATCTGGCGCCACCCCAAAACTCCCCATCTGGAATGTATGGATTTACCCTGTTCATTATCTTGATCCCAGTGGTGATGTATCCACCAACATCTCTGATTGAAGTATCCGTGAGACCAACGTCTTTTATTCCTCCTTCACGATACTGATAAAGCAAGAATCCACACGAGAGGATAATTAAAGTTGAAACTAGTCCATTCGCGCATCTATCGAAAAGCTCTTGGCCTTTTGAAATGCTCAGGGTCGCCTTGTTAGCCAGGGTTTTTCGCATGGTCCTAGACTAACAAACCACCTAGAGTTCTAAACCAGTATTTTTGGGTATATTGCCATCATGAAGGATGGTGTTCCACTAAGGGCAGTGCCATGCCTCGTCAATCTCAAACAGAGACTTGTGCGAATTCAAAATGGTCTAGTTCGTCAATTGTTGATTAGTCGGTTTCAGGTATCTTCACAAGGCGAAAATTTGGTTCGATTAGGGTCAAGTTACGGCGGTTGGTGGGTTCCTGAATCATTGGGAATTAGGAATCCAGAAAACAATTTCGTTGTCTCGGCAGGATTGGGTGGCGACGTCTCCTTCGATAAGGAAATGCTGTCTCGTGGGTTTACATGTATCGGTTTAGATCCGCTTCCAGAAGCAATTACCTATTCGATAAATGAGTTGTCGGAATTCACAACATTCTTTCCTGTGAATTGTGGGCTTTCTGATATGCAAGGGAAGAAGGTTTTCTACGCACCGCAAGTAAGTGAACATGACTCTTGGTCAATTAACAATATGCACAAGACTGATTTATCGCTCAGCAAATCCTTTAATGTGCTTAGAATAAAAGATCTTGAGCGAATGTTTCCTCTTTTAGAAAGTGCCAGCTACAGAATTTTGAAAATGGATGTTGAGGGTGGTGAGATTTCCATCCTGAGACAAATTGTAGACTTGAGGATAAAATTTGATTATCTCGCTGTAGAGATTGATTACCTTTCCCTGATTCCATTTTTGTCTATGATTACAAGAATCAAACATTTCTTGACTGTGTGGACCTTGATGACAAGAATGGAAGAGCAAGGCTATTCACTTTGTAAGACCGAGAATTTTAATTTCTGTTGGAAGTTTAATGAGTAGAACATTTTTAGGTAGCAAAAAAGAATGCTAAGTCCTCATAATGCAGATGAAATACGCGGGAAAAGTGTGCTTGTTACGGGTGCGGCTGGATTCATTGGTTCACGAGTGGTTGAATTCTTGGATTTTTTGGGTGCAAAGATAGTCGCTGTAGATGCACTATTAGAAACAACATACTCGGCCGAAGCAAAGCGTTTGCGCTGGGAAGAAATGCAATCGAACCTGTCCTCTAATGTCAACTTCTTGGAGATGGATTTACGCCACGTTGATGAAGTACGGGGTTTGCCCAAGGTTGAAATTGTATTCAATTTGGCAGCAATGCCTGGTCTAGAAAAAAGCTGGCAAGATTTTGAAATGTATTTGTCTTGCAACGTTTCCGTAACCAATAATCTCATTGAATATTCAAAGCTGAATCAAGTAAGCAGATTTGTGCAAGCTTCAACTTCTTCGGTCTACGGAAAATTTGCCATTGGAGATGAAAACTCATTACTTCGTCCCACTAGCCCCTATGGCGTGACCAAACTCGCTGCCGAGAATTTGCTACTGGCTCATGCTCAAAATTTTGGAATGCCTTACTGCATTCTCCGGTATTTTTCTGTCTTTGGTCCGCACCAAAGGCCTGATATGGCGTTTTCAATCTTCGCTAATCGAATAGTTAGGGATTTGGAAATCACAGTTTTTGGTGACGGATCGCAATCTAGGTCAAATACCTACGTTGATGACGTTGCAATCACAACAATAATTGCGGGTTTCAAACCCGAGTTTCAAAATGAGATCTTTAACGTTTGCGGAAACTCAGAACTTTCAGTTTCAGACGCCGTGGAAATCATTGCTAACGCCCTCAATAAAGTCCCTAAAGTTAGGTACGGGTCAGAGCGATATGGCGATCAGCAAAAGACTTGTGGCGATAATTCTAAGCTTGCGCGTCTTATTGACGTATCTAGTTTCGGAAATATCTCGGAACTTCTGGCAGTCTGTGCTCCTGGTCTAGTAAAGTTGAAGTAAAGGAATCTAACTTGGCGATTAAAGTCGGTGTAAACGAGATGATTGACCAGCCTGTTCAGGCAATCTCAATAGTTATTCCCGTTTTCAATGAGTTCAAGAATGTGCCTCTCTTGTCCGCTGAGATAAATGAAGTAATGCAGAAAACTAGTATTGAATGGGAGTGCATCTGGGTCGATGACTGTTCCACGGACGGAAGTTGGAGTTCGATCATTGCCCTAAGTAATAACCATCGAGGAATCCGTCTTCAGCGAAATTCGGGCCAATCTACCGCGCTCATGGCTGGAATTGACCAAGCAGCCCACGATGTAATTTTGACACTGGATGCGGATTTACAAAATGATCCTCATGATATTCCAGCTTTCTTGGAGAACTTTTCAGATGAAACCGATGTTGTAGCAGGGTATAGAGTTGCCAGAAAAGACGACCTGGTTCGTCGTAAGATACCTTCAAAGATTGCCAATTATTTGTCTAGGAAAATTACCGGCGTTAAAGTAAAAGATCTTGGATGCACTATGCGAATCTTTCGCAAGGATTTGATTCAAAGAAGCCGGCTAGTAGGAGAAATGCATAGGGTAATTCTTGTGCATTTTGCGCTTTCAGGGGCGAGAATTATCGAAGTCCCAACAAACCACAGAAAAAGAGTCCATGGCGAATCGAAGTATGGCTTGGAGAGAACCTTAAAGTTTGTAGCGGATTTGCTTCTCGCCAAGCTAATGAACGTTATTACGAATAAACCGCTTTATTTCTTTGGTTCAACATCTTTACTGACATTTTTAGTAAGTATCTGCCTCACTGGTGCAGCATTAGTACTTAGAATTGTCGGGGTTAAGGACTATATAGATACATCCTTAATTGTTGGTGGGATCGTATTGCTTTCTACAAGCACGCTTCTTTTTTGCTTAGGCCTCTTAGCGGAGGTTCTCCTGAGGGTTTTCCATGCTCGCCCGAGTGTTACACAGTATTATGTTTCGAATGTGCACAATCCGATACGCGGTAGTTAATCAATGTGTGGAGTCTATTACGTATATGCAAGGATGAGATTTGCGACTATGACCACTACGACCTCGAGAGTCTTGCTCGACTTTCTAACAGGGGGCCTGATCAGTCGGTTTTACTTAATGAAGATACCCCAGTTGCTCTCGGGTTCACTAGGTTGTCAATCCGTGCATTAGACACAGGGGTTCAGCCTTTCCAATTCAACAACGGGGCCTCAGCAATAAATGGTGAGCTTTATAACCAGGAGGAAATTTCATCCCTGCTGAGCGGGGATACGAAACCCGATGGAGATATGCAAGTACTCGGTCAATTCCTCAGTGAATTTGGGATTGAATCAATTGTTCGTGCTGATGGGATGTTCGCTGGTTATTTGATTGACTATGAAAATAATCAGTTACATCTGTTTAGGGATAAGGTAGGAGAGAAGCCGCTTTATTATCGATTGAGTGAAAATCACATTGAAGTAATGAGTGAGAACGCCTTTGACCAATCCTTTCCATCGGACCATAGGAACGATTCGGCAAGGGCATTATTTGGATTCTTGCCAGAAGATGCTGCCGGAGTTAAGGACGTGACAAGGGTCGCCCCAGGCAGTTTCATAACATTCGATTTAGGCTCCTTTAGCACTCGTGAAAGAAAGTATTGGGGATGGCCGAGCCGTCCAACAAAACAGCGCGATGGACTCAGACCAGACCTTGGTGTGTTCAAAGAAAACTTGTATAAATCCGTGGAAAGTCGACTAGCAGCCGATGTACCTATAGCGTCTTTTTTGAGTGGGGGAATTGACTCTGCGATAGTCACGAAGGTTGCTCAAGATATTCTTGGATATCCCCTACCTGCCTTCACGCTCTCATTTAAGAATTCTAATTACGATGAATCGAGGGTTGCAAAAATCTCAGCCAATGCAATTGGGTGCGATTGGCACCTGATTGAGGTTGATGCAGGGACACTTTCCGAACTGGTCCCCAGCTGTATAGGGTCGATGAGAGACCCAATTCTAGATAGCGCTTGCCTTTCGCTATTTGCCTTAAGCAAGGTGGTCTCGAAAGAATTCAAAGTATCTCTAACGGGAGATGGAGGGGATGAGCTTCTGCAAGGTTATTCTCTATTTGACAGCTTGGGGAGCCTGATTTTTGCCAGCAAATTTGTCAGGATTTCAAGACTGCTGCTTCAAATAGCATTGAATTTGCCGCAAACAAATTTGGGGGGTTCATATCTTTCGCGCCGGATGAAATTAGAGCGCGTATCGTCTGTCCTAAAACATTCTGATCTCAATCCCATCGTATTGGCACTCTCTCCACTAGGGGGTACTCAGTTATTGGACGAGTTGATTAAAGTTATGGATTATGATTTTAGAAGTCAATTCGCGGCCAATCCAAACCATCTCTCTTCGGAATATCTCGAAGATTTCTATCGCAATGAAGTTCTACCCCATCTCTACCTAGAGAAAGCGGACCGCATGTCTATGGCACACGGACTTGAATTGCGTGCCCCGATGTTATCTCCGCAATTAATCGATTACTCCAGCAGGTTTACACATTCTAGAATTCAAAAGAGTGAAAGAAAATTCTTGCTCCGTGAGTTTGCAAGAGATTTTTTACCGTCTGAAGTTCTTACTGCAAAAAAACATGGATTTTCACCTCCTCTTGTTCAAGTAATTCAGCAGTTGAAAGAGCCAACTTGGAACTTGAAACATCTTGGGATGAACTGCGAAAGCTTGCAGCAAAATTGGAGATTGGCCAGAAATGGAAGCCAGAATGCCGCTTATGCAGCGTGGGCAGTCTTGGTACTCAATAACTTTAGTAAAGAGCCTATTTCTTAACCACCTTCAGAACCACCAATAAGTTTAAATTTGCACTTTTCACTTTAAAGGGAAGGTAGTTGATACTCAAGTCGTCATTCCGGAACACGTATTTAGCTATTTCAATAAGTCCGAAAATGTGATTCTGGTGATCGAGAGAGTAAACGAATGCAGGATTCTCCATTCCCAATTTTCGCGCTTTTCTATAGGTATACATTTTCTTTATAAATCGATTGACTAGACCCGGGTCTGTAGGAAGTCCTATTGAAATTTCACCAGAGATGGCAGTCACTCTTCGCATTTCAAGCATCGCTGCTAGTGGATCGTCTACATGATGAAGGAGGCAAGTACTGGTTACCCTGTCGAAAGTCTCATCTTCTAAGGGAATCTTCTCTACATTGCCCTGCACCCAAGTTATTGCAAGTGAACCAGTCTCGAGATCTAATTTCGAGATGGTTTGAGATGGAACTCTGACGTCCAGTGCTGTCAATTGAACCTCTACTGAACCATCGATTCTTGTGAATTTGAAATGAGCCCCATCGCCCGCTCCAACTTCCAATATCTTGAATGGCTTAGTGTTTTTCCAGTATTTTTCAATTTTGTTATGAATGAATGACGACCCCAAGCCTTGTATGCCCGAATTGCAAAGATCATCAAAATACTTTTCGTAATATTCATCAATCCACTGTGTTTTATTTTTCATTACATTCCCAAGTCGCTAGATTTTAACTTGCTCTGACCTTAATTCCACGCTCGTCAAGATAATTTCTTACTTGCTTGGGTGTTACCTCAGTGAATTGGAATAGGGCACCAATAGCCACGGCGCTTGCTCCATTTCTTACAGCTAGCTCACAATCATTCAAGCTTCCTGCCCCACTCGAAGCAATCAGTGGCAAGTTTACGTTGGCAGAAACTTGAGATATGGCTTCATAGTCCATGCCTTGCATCTCACCATCGCGTGGAACTGACTGCAATAGAATTTCTCCGGCGCCTAAAGACTCAAGCTCTTTGGCCCATTCAATAACAGAATTTGTAACTTGGTCCTTTCCACAATTTGTTGCAATGACTCCCTGCTTAAAGTCCAACACATCTATAGCCACTACCACTGCCTGTGATCCAAACTTTTCTGCGACTTCGGTAACGAGCGACGGTGTTGCCAGCGCTGCTCTTCCAATTACGACTTTCTCCGCTCCGGCGCTTAAGTAGTTTGTTGCAATGCTAAGTGATGACACCCCACCACCAATTGAAAACGGAACATTCAATATCTCCGTGAAGCTCGATACTAAGGATTCAGGAATTGAAGTTCTACGTTCGCTCGCTTTAACATCGAGAAACATTAACTCATCAACATCGCGCCGCCCAAAAAGTTGTGCGGTTGCTTGGGCCATTCCTACCGTACGCCAATTATTAAACTGAGTGCCTTTCACGACTGTCTGCCCGTCAGTTAAAATTGATGGAATGATTCTAACCTTCATATGAGCTCCATTCAATGATTTCTCGAATCAACTCATTACCAATGTTAGAACTTTTCTCCGGATGAAACTGAAACCCTAAAACTGATTCATGTTTAATTCCTGTCGTAATTTCAACATCTCCGTACTTTGATTTGAATATTGAATCTTTAGCGTTGTCGAGCACTAAGTGATAGGAGTGAACGAAGTAGAAATCCTTCTCTTTCCCAAGTGAAGGGAAAAGGGTTCCTTCGTTTTCGGGTACGCCGCCCATCCAGCCTGTATTAGGGATTCTTTCCTCCGAGCTGACTGGCAGTATTTTATTTTGCCCTTTGACTAATCCCAAACCTTCAACGCCTGGTGATTCTTCGCTCGCTTCACCCAATAATTGCATCCCTAGGCAAATGCCAACAATCGCTATCTTGCTATTCGCTGCTCGAAAGAGATAACGGTCTAAGTTTCGTTGTCTGAGTTGCTCCATTCCCGCGGCAAAACTTCCTAGGCCAGGTAAAACGACAAGTTGTGTATTTCCTAAATCTGAATCTTCTGATTCGATTCTAATGTCTGCACTCTTTGTATTTTGTTGGAATGCCCGCCGCACGGAATTAATGTTGTTAATTCCTAAATCTAGGATGGAAACCCTTAAACCCGAATTAGGCATTCAAGTTAGTTCTTTTACGAGGTCTACCGGTGTCTTCCTTGATTAACGCACCTTTGGAATCAGTATCAAAAATTTCTCTATTTGTGAATTGATCACAGATATCATTGAATTCAGAAACTTCCATCCCAATATTACTTAGAATTTCTGACAGAGGCTTCTTAAGGTAAGAGCTAGGGTACATTCCATCTCTGGATTGCACTATTGCGAGGCCTTCATCTCTAGTTAATCGACCGCGTCGAATGTGAGTGGAAACTAAATCGGTTGCACGGCCGAAACCAAACTTCAAATATTTAAAGTAGTCATGAATACCGGCCTGATAGTTATCCACATTCTCGTAATCGACCATTGATCCTTCAATTGGGTGGCCTAAGGATTCAAAACCATGCGCTTGAGAAATCAAATAGTTTGAAATTCCATCCCAAGGGAAATAATGTCCCAAGAAAATACCTGTAACCCCAACTCGAGCCAGTTCTTCATCTGACGGGTAGGTATAGGGAAGTAGGTCGATCGTGGAAATTCCAAACGAGTCTGGTAGGTCGGTCACTCGCAATCCGAGTAATCCGCCAAATTCTTCTAGCCAACGGCGGTTTAGCACGGGGGAATCTTGAGCAGCCGCTGGACCACCGTACTCATTCTGACTATTTTCGCCCCAAATGATCAATGGCACTTGAAATTGGACTGCAGCCCTGACTGGAATGGTAAAGATTCCCACATGCTCTGGCCAAGAAATATCACCCACGGTTCTCAAGCCAATATTGTTTAGTTTCTTTCTAACAACCGGGTTAGGGGAAAACTCAACATAATCAACACCCAAGTTCTTTATGTTTTCGATATTGCGACGCCCTATTGCACTCAAATCACAGGTTGTCGCGGTTACACATAAGGGTTTGTATCCAAGTTCAAGGACCTTAATCACTTGGTAAGTACTGTCCTTGCCGCCGGAAACTGGAATGATGCAATCCCAATTCGATCCGTCTTTCTGGGAATACCGACCCATGATTGCGTGAAATTCTTTGGAGCGAGATTCCCAGTCGACCACGCTTCGATTTTCAAAAGCTTTGCAAGCAGAACATACTCCCTCAGAATCAAAGCTTAAATCGGGTTTTGTTGATGGAAGCAGACATCTAGTGCAGTACGTCATTTTTACCTTTCATCTCTATCTAAAGTCTACTACTTCTAAATTGGAAGTAGATATAAGAACTTCTATAAGTTCGCCCTGAGTAGGGTCTCAAGTAGGTTCATGTCCTCAATATCATCCACATCGATGACTTCATATTTATTCAGTTTGACTGCCCTACATTCTGTACCGAGAATCGACCTGTTTTTAATCCAAGACTCAGTCGATCCCCAATAAAACTGCCCAGCATCTTGGTAATACTGATTTAAATCCTGTGTTCTGGTATCTGCATTGTTTGCCTGCTCAAGAATAGCCTTGAGCTCTGAGTCCACACGGAAATTTCGATCAGGCGATGAATTTGTTGGAAGGGCTGCGAAAACAAATTCTGAGGGGTGGTGCAGCAGCAAATTAAATCCTTCATGGAGTCTTTCAATTGTAAGAAGAGGTGTGACCGGATAAATGCAACAAATAAAGTCAGGGTACTTTGGGGGCTGAAGATTAGATTCTACAAATCCTGAAATGACCTCGATTGTTGTTGCATGGTCATCAGAG
>JACCED010053663.1_pt1 | contig 21617 bp, 22 predicted proteins | sample 7455021 | NCBI WGS metagenome assembly JACCED01 (sample SAMN15323456, study PRJNA562643) | freshwater metagenome | isolation source: river surface water | place: USA:Blue River Watershed | collected 2017-08-19
ACCAAAAAGGCATCCGCATACATATTCGCGCCCAATATGCGCGCCATGACCATTTCCCGGACAAAGCCAAGCACACGGCTGACCATGGTCAGCCCCCCAATTGTGCCAATGGCTTTGCCCAGTTTCATGGGATGCGGCCTAGCGTGACCGGATCAGGCCTGATCTTGCTCGCCTGCTTCGGCTGCTTGCTGTGCCGCCATTTCGGCCTGCTGCATGAACAGCGCCCCAAAATCGATCGGATCGAGCATCAAAGGCGGGAAGCCACCATCCCGCACGGCATCCGCAAGGACGCGGCGGGCAAAGGGAAACAGCATTGCCGGGCCCTGCGCCAACAAAATCGGCGCCAACTGGTCTTCAGGCACATTGCGAATGCCAAATAGGCCTGCATAAACCAGTTCTACCTGAAAGGCGGTTTTCTCTTCAGTTTTGGCGACAACGTTGATCTTCAGTGAGACTTCGTAAACCTCATCGCCCACTTGTTCATTGCCGATGTTAAAGCCAACATCGATCTGCGGCTGGCCCTGCCATTGGAACACAGCTGGGGCATTTGGATTTTCGAAAGAAAGATCCTTCACATATTGCGAGATAACGCCCACCGCGGGCAGCGTGTCTTCACCATTGGGAAGGGGGGCGTTGGTGTCGTCAGCCATGTCTCAATCCGGTCCTGTTCAGTCTGTGATGGCGAACAGCAAAATCCGCCAAGGTTGGCGCGGCGACTAGCAGGGGCAAGAAAGAAGGGCAATGCCGCAGATTTTCGCCTACCCGACGAAAGCACTATTTGAAAGCTGGCGTCGGGCACCCTATGTTGCGTCAAAGAAAGGTGTTTGTCGTGGTTGAAACAATCCTCTTTGCTATGGTTGCCGTGTTTTTGGGGCTGCGTCTTTTTGCCATTTTGGGCAAGCGGACTGGGCATGAGCAGACACTCGGCAAACCTGCCGAAGAGCCTGTTTCGCCGTCATTTCCGGCACCTACATCAGAGCCGCGAGAGGCTGGCCGCACAAGCGCGCCCTTGGGCGAAAGCTTTGACGTTGGAGCGGCAACGGGCCTGCGGGCAATTTCCGCGGCAGATTCGCGTTTCCACCCTGTTGAATTTCTCGAAGGCGCCAAGGCGGCCTATGGCATGATTCTCGACGGTTTTTGGAAAGGCGATATGGCGGCCGTTGCGCCTTATGTGAGCGCGGACGTTCACCAAAGCTTTACGGATGCCATCAACGCGCGGGCCGAGGCTGGCGAAGTGCTTGATAATCGGCTCGTTCGGATTGATCGGGCAATAATCTCATCTGCCAGCTTAAATGGCGGTGTGGCGCAAATCTCGGTGCGCTTTGATGCGGATATTGCGGCTGTCACGCGCGATACCAGCGGCACAGTGATTGCAGGATCGCTGACAGACGCCATTGAAACACATGATCAATGGACATTTGAGCGTGATATTCGCGCCAGTGACCCCAATTGGATTCTTGTGGATACGGACGAAGCAGCTTAACCGGCAGGCATGGTCCGCCCCAGATTTTTCTCGCTTCTTCTGCCTTTGGCGCTGGCTGCCTGTGTCGGCCACATTCAGACCCGGCCCTCGGCACCTGTCACGCCAGTTCCAGCCCCAGAAAAGCCCAAGACAGCGCGTGCCGCTGGGGTAGAGGCTGGTCCATCATTTGAAAGCCTAGCCGTGCCGGCAGACGCAGCTGTGCGGGCGCTGAAGGCCTTTCGCCTGTCTTGTGGAGTCCTGCAGCGCCGTACCGATGGATCGGGCCTGACACAGGCAACAGATTGGCAGGCGCCCTGCGCCGCCGCCATGGTGACGCCCGACCAAGAAGCGGCCAATTTTTTCGCAACGCAGCTAGAAGTCGCCCGCGTTGGCGATGGCCGCGCTTTTGCAACGGGCTATTATGAGCCGGAAATTGCCGGCGCGCGCACCCCTGCACCGGGCTATGCCGTGCCCATTTACAAGCGTCCCGCAGATATTGTTGAAGTTGATCTCGGCCTGTTTTCGGACTCGTTGAAAGGACGGCGCATTCGCGGGCGCGTGGTGAACAATCAACTGCTGCCCTATGCTGACCGAGCGGAAATTGTGGCAGGCGCCTTGGCTGGTCAAGGGCTAGAGCTTGCCTATGCGGCAGATGCAATCGACTTCTTCTTCCTGCAAGTGCAAGGATCTGGCCGACTGAAGCTGCCCGATGGGTCTGTCATGCGTATTGGCTATGATGGGCAAAATGGGCGGGATTACACAGCCATTGGCAAGGTGATGCGGGAAAAAGGCCTCCTCGCCCCGGGGGAAGCCAATATGGCCGGCATTGTCCGTTGGCTGCGCGCCAATCCTGATCAAGCCCAAGCCGTGATGAACGAGAATAAGAGCTGGGTCTTCTTCAAAGAGCTGACAGGTCCTGGCCCCTTGGGCGCGCTTGGCTTGCCAGTCACGGGCCGTGCCACTGTGGCGGCAGACCCGCTCTTTGTGCCCTTGGGCGCACCTATTTTCCTGCAAACAGATCGTCCCGAAGCCAATGGGCTATGGGTTGCCCAAGATACGGGAGGTGCCATTAAAGGCCCGAACCGTTTTGATACGTTTTGGGGTGCTGGCGCTGAGGCAGAGCAGATTGCCGGCGGCATGATGGCCCGAGGCGTGGCCTATTTGCTTTTGCCCAAGGGCACAGTCGCGCGGGTAAAGGCCCAAACCCAGCCGTGAGGGCGCGTCGGCTAAGCCCCGAAGAACATGCTATCTGGGCGCGCGTGGCCCGGACAGCGCGGCCCATGCCGGGTAAGCTGCTGCCCGAAGACCAGCCCGTGCCGCTGGATATGCGTGCAGAGCTGGCAAGAGCTATCCGTCCAGCCCGGCTTCCAGCACCTATAGCGCCACCCCGGCCCGCCCCGTCTCGGCCCCAGCCACCGCGCGATACTCTGGATGGCAGTTGGGATAAGCGCCTCTCCAAAGGCGATGTCGCGCCTGACGTCACCATTGATTTGCACGGTGAGACCTTGGCCACGGCCCATGCCCGCCTTAATCGGGGGCTAGAGGCCGCCATACGGCGCGGGGATAGGACCATTTTGTTAATTACAGGCCGCCCAGCAGTCGATAACCCGCGCTTGCCGCCGACCAGCCGGGGTGTCATCCGGGCGTCTGTGACGGACTGGTTGGCTGTCTCAGCCTATGCCGACCGGATTGCCGCTATTCGCAATGCGCATCCGCGCCATGGTGGGGCAGGGGCGCTGTACATCATCCTGCGGCGGCCGCGCTAAACTTTAGACGCGGTCGAGGATATTCGCGTAAATCTTTGTAAGTGAACGAATATCTTCCAAGGCAACGGCTTCATCCAGCTTGTGCATCGTCGCATTGGGCAGACCAAATTCTACCACGGGGCACAGCTTTGAGAGGAAGCGTGCATCCGAGGTGCCGCCGGTGGTGGACTGTTCTGGCGCAAGTCCCGTTACCTCTTGAATAGCCTCTGCCACCAAAGCACTCAGCGCACCGGGCGGGGTCAGGAAGGCTTCGCCAGATATACGCGGTTCGACAATAGCGTCTGGCGCGTCTTGCGCCACGGCTTCGCGGATCAGGGCAGACAGGCTTTCGCCGCTGTGTAAATCATTAAACCGGATCGAAATGCGCGCCTTGGCTGCGGCGGGGATCACATTGGTTGCCTTATTGCCCACCTCAAGATCAGTAATCTCGATATTAGAGGGCTGAAACCACTCTGTCCCGTCATCAAGTTTGATTGCGTCAATCCGTGCCAGCGCGCGGACCAGCTTGGGTACGGGGTTATCGGCCAGATGCGGGTAAGCCACATGGCCTTGTGTGCCAGGCACGGTAATCCAGATATTGACGGAGCCACGCCGTCCGATTTTCATCATATCGCCCAGGCGATTGACGGACGTTGGTTCGCCCACCACGCACAAATCGGGCACCAGGCCCTTGGCTTTCATATGGTCAATCAGCGCAACCGTGCCGAACACGGCCGGACCTTCCTCATCACCGGTGATGATCAGGCTAATCCGCCCGGCGCTGGACGGGGGGATGGCGGCCACAAAGGCAGCAATGCTTGCCTTCATATCCACAGCACCTCGGCCATAGAGCAAATCGCCGCGAATTTCGGGTGTGAAAGGGTCGCTGGTCCAGCCATCGCCGGGAGGAACAACATCCAAATGCCCGGCAAAGGCGAAGTGTGGAGCGGTGCCTGTGCCGGCGCGCGTGGCGAATAGATTTTCTACCGGGCCATCGGGCGCCGTGCCGCAAATGAAGCGATCCACCTCAAAGCCCAAGGGCTTTAGCGCGGCTTCCAGCACATCGAACACCGCGCCAGTTGCCGGCGTCACAGAGGGGGCGGCGATGAGCTGCTGCGTCAGCGCAAGTGCGTCCACCATGTCAGGCGTCCCGTTCAAAGCGCGCAATGACCCATGGCTCGGCTTCGGCATCACGCAGCCAGTCCACCATGAAGGGATGAGCGAGCACAGCGTCCATATAAGGCCGGGCATGATCGGGCACGGGGATGGAATAGGTCACAAAACGCGTGATCACTGGCGCGAACATGATGTCGACGGCCCCAAAGGCACCAAACAGAAAATCCCCGTCCGCGCCAAAGCGGGTGCGCGCGTCCTGCCATAGCTGCGTGATCCGCGTCACATCTTCTGCCACTTCCGGATCGAGCGGGGCCGGGGGATAGACGCGACGGCTGTTCATCGGATGCTGGCGGCGCAGTGCGGTAAAGCTGCTGTGCATTTCTGCCGCCATAGATCGTGCCAAGGCGCGTGCGGGCTTGCCCTTGGGCCAGAAATGGGCGTCGCCGGTCAGATCATTCAGATAATCGATAATCGCCAAGCTATCCCAAATCGCGGCATCGCCATCCCAAAGAATGGGCACTTTGCCGCCACCTGGCCGGATATCCGCTTCTTCACGGCGCGCAGGCCAAGCCTCATCATAAATGGGCGTGACAACTTCCTCAAAGGGCAAGCCGCATTGCTTAACTGCCAGCCAGCCGCGCAAGGACCAGCTGGAATAAGCTTTATTGCCAATGATGATTTTCAGCATGGGCGATGTCCTTATCGATTAATCGGTCACGGCATCCAAAATGGCGGCCCGCAATTCTGGCAGGCCCATGCCTTTTTCGCTGGATGTTGGGATGATGTCCGGGTGTGCCGCTGGGCGCTTGCGTGCTTCATCTGCCGTGCGTTGCATCACTTCGGTGAGCGCGCTCGCCTTAATCTTATCCGCCTTTGTGAGGACAATGTGATAGCTTACGGCAGCGGCATCGAGCATATCCATGACATCCCCATCCACGGGCTTGATGCCGTGGCGGCTGTCAATCAGCACCAGGGCCCGCTTCAACACCTGTCGACCACGCAGATAGTCATTGACCAAAAAGCGCCATTTTTTGACGATGTCCTTGGGGGCTTCCGCAAAGCCATAGCCCGGCATATCGACCAGCCGGAATTTGAGCGGATCACCCACATCAAAAAAGTTCAGCTCTTGCGTGCGACCCGGCGTGTTGGACGTGCGCGCCAAGCCGTTGCGGTTAGTGAGCGCATTGATCAGCGAAGATTTGCCGACATTGGAGCGGCCGGCAAAGGCCACCTCATTCGCCACCGGGTCCGGCAGGAATTTCAAGTCCGGGGCGGACTTAAGGAAGGTGATTGGCCCAGAAAAAACTTTCCGGGCCGTCTCAACAAAATCGGGGTCGTCGGTCACGCCTTAATAGGCTCCTTCATGCCCGGATGCCGGCTGTAGAGCCATTTTTGCTGGGCAATGGTCAGCAAGTTGTTGACCACCCAGTAGAGCTGCAAACCAGCGGCAAAGGGCGCCATCAGGAACATCATGATCCACGGCATGATTGAGAAGACCTGCTGCTGCACTGGGTCAGTCGGGGCGGGATTGAGCTTAAACTGGACGTACATGGTGATGCCCAACAGGATCGGCAGCACGCCAAGCGCAATGAAGCTGGGCGGCGTGAAATCCAGAAGTCCAAAGAGATTAACCGGTGTCAGCGGGTCAGGCGCGGACAAATCCTTAATCCACAGCGCAAAGGGCTGATGCCGCATTTCAATAGTCAGCAGCAGCACCTTATAGAGCGCGTAGAAAACTGGGATTTGGATAAAGATCGGCAAACAGCCCGCCATCGGGTTGATCTTTTCCTTTTGATACAGCTCCATCATGGCTTGCTGCATCTTTTGGCGATCATCCTTATACCGGTCCTGAAGTTCCTTCACCTTGGGCTGCACGATGCGCATTGCCGCCATGGACGCAAATTGGCGCTGGGCAATCGGGAACATGACCAGCTTTACAATCAGCGTCAGCAAAATGATGGCAACGCCAAAATTCTTCACCAGATTGAACAAGCTGTCCAGCAGGTAGAAAATGGGCTTGGCGAACATTTTGAACCAACCCCAATCAATGGCATTGCCGAACAACTGGATGCCCAGCTTGTCCATATAGCCATCCAGAACGGGCACTTCCTTGGCGCCGGCAAAGAAATGCGTGGTCACGCTGTTGGTCTGGCCGGGGGAAACAATCACATTATCGAGAGCATAATCAGCCTGATAGGTGCCATTTCCTTTGCGAAAACCCGCGTCCATTGCAGCTTTTTGCGACGGCGCCATGGCAGTTAGCCAATAGGTGTCACCAAAGCCCAGCCAGCCGCCTGTGGATTTAAAGCGGGGGCCACTGGCGCCGGCTTCGTCCAAATCCGTATAATTCACGTCATAATTGGTTGCGTTGTTGAACGTGCCAATTGGGCCGACATGGATGGTCCAGCTGTCAACGTCATGGCTTGGGCCGGCCAATGTGCTGCCTTTCCCAACCGTTGCATATCCGCGATTGATATACCCATAAGGCCGCACGGCAACTGGGCCGCTGCCCTTGTTCACAACGCTCTGCTCGGCAACGAACATATAATTTTCGTCTACCGAAAGCTTAATTTGGAACATCTGGCCTTGGCCATTATCCCAGCTCAACGTCACGGGGGTTTGCGGTGTCAGCTTTGTGCCGCTGGCCTGCCAGACAGTGTCTGTATTGGGGAAAGCTGCACCACTTCCGGTCCAGCCAAAGCCGGCAAATTGGCTATGCTCTGTCCCAGCGGGCGACAAAATGCGCACTGGGCCTGATTTTGGATCAAGCGTGATTGTGTGACGCGGCAAGATGAGATCATCAAAGCGGGCGCCCTTCAAATTGATTGAGCCCTTAAGCTTGGGCGTTTCAATTTGAATGCGGCCACCTTGTGCCAGAACCGAATTGACATTGAGTGGCTTTGCCACAGCCGGCAGCGCGGGCGCGCCGCTCTGGCCTGCAGGGGCGCTTGCTGCGACAGGATCTTCCTTGGGCTTGGGGAAAAGCTTATCGCCCAGCATTGTCCAGCCAAACAGGACAAGCGCCGATAGCATGATGGCGATCACGAAATTGCGGTTCTCGTTCAAGTCACTTCCCCAATAAATCTGTCTCTTTACACTTACGGGACCGGATCATAGCCCTGACCACCCCAGGGGTGGCAGCGCAGAATCCGCCGGGCCGCAAGCCAAGTTCCTTTAAGCGCGCCATAGCGGCTCAAGGCCTCAATTGCATAGGCTGAACATGATGGCTGATAACGACAACTGGGGGGAAGTACGGCAGACGGCCCCCATTGCCATGCGCGGGCCAACCAAATCAGCAGCTTGGCCATTATTGACGCACCATTTTGAGTGCGCGGCTCAAATCGGCCCGTAAGGCTGAAAATTCGCGTGTAACGCCGCTCATGCGGCCGATAATGACATAGTCAGCCCCCGCAACACCAGATTGCGGTAACAGCTCGCGTGCTAATTCTCGAAAGCGGCGCTTCATGCGGTTACGGACAACCGCATTTCCCGTTTTTTTTGTAACGGTATAGCCAATGCGCATCTGCGGATTGCCATCAGCGCGATCACGCACAAGCAAAACAAGGCCGCCAGAGGCGGCCCGTTTTCCTGCATTTGCGGCCAGAAAATCTGCCCGCTTCGTCAGGGTGATCAGGCGGACAGCTTCTTGCGACCGCGTGCGCGGCGCGCGCGGATCACTGCGCGACCGCCAACGGTCGCCATGCGAGCCCGGAAACCGTGACGACGAGCCCGGACAAGGTTGCTCGGCTGGAAGGTGCGCTTCATCGCTCATGCCCTCAAAACAAAATCAAATGAAAAAGCCGCCAAACAAAGGCGGCCTTGTTGGAAGGGGCCGTTAAGGCGGTTGCAGACAAGAGTCAATCGTCCTTTGCCTGTTTCTTGCGTGCCATGCGTCGTTTATGGCTTGGGCGACGCAAGCTCCAATCCGCTAATTCTGCGGGTTTGGGGTATCGGCGCTTGAAAACGACATATCGCCGCCGCGCCCAAGCTGAGGTTTGCAGCACCAATCCCAAGCCAAGCGCGAAAAAAAGGATGCCACCAGGCCCCGGCAATGGCGTAACCAAGGGTGCTGTCACGATAAGCAACAGGCCCACGATAAATAATGCCAGCCGCAGAGCCGGAATTTGCATCCATGATTTGAACCGATTGCGCGCCATTACCAGTCTAATTTGGGGCGCATCACACGCAGTTGCAACCATCTGATATCGACAGGCGAAAGATTCCGCTTATGCTGCCGCCTACCGAGTAGACATTGGCCCGACTTTGGGCTGATTTGGGGGTTCATGTGGCGTATTTCGTTCCGAATAGGGGCCCGTTGCCGGCTGCCTTGGTGCGCTGGCTATAATGGTCACAATCGTTGAAACAGTGGCCTATCTTGGCCTTGAAGCGCGCACGATTGAAGTTCAGTGCCAGATTGCAACGGGCGTGCCCGCCTTTGTGCTTGTTGGCTTGCCAGATAAAGCAGTGGCGGAAAGCCGTGAGCGGGTTCGTGCCGCTATTGCCGCGATGGGCCTTGCGCTCCCACCTAAGCGCATCACGATTAACTTGTCTCCTGCCGATTTACCGAAAGAGGGATCGCATTATGATTTGCCGATTGCCATGTCGCTTTTGGGCGCAATGGGGATCGTCGATGTCGAGCATTTGGCTGCCTATTATTTCATTGGAGAATTGGGGCTTGATGGCAGGATCATTGCCTCGCCGGGAGTCTTGCTGGCTGCGCTTCATGCGGTTGGGAATGATATGGGGCTGGTGTGCCCGGCCCCGCAAGGCAGCGAGGCGGCGTGGGCCGGCAGTCTGGATGTTGTGGCTGCGCCAGATTTGCTGTCCTTGTTGAATCACCTCAATGGACAAGCGCTTCTCGCGCGGCCTGTTCCGGGCGCGGTGGAGGACGCTGTCTCTGCGCCAGATTTGGCTCAAGTGCGCGGGCAAGAAACGGCGAAGCGCGCTTTGGAGATAGCAGCTGCTGGGGGGCATAATCTGCTGATGTCAGGCCCGCCCGGGGCTGGGAAATCCCTGCTCGCCGCATGTTTGCCGGGCATTCTGCCAGAGCTGGCACCAGCAGAAGCGCTTGAAGTCTCCATGATTTCCAGCGTTGCCGGTACATTAGAAGGCGGGCGGCTGGCGCGGCATCGACCGTTTCGGGCACCCCATCATTCTGCCTCAATGGCTGCTTTAGTGGGCGGCGGACTTAAGGTGCGCCCGGGTGAGATTAGCCTTGCCCATCGCGGGGTCTTGTTTCTGGATGAGTTGCCAGAATTTCAGCGTGTGGCGCTCGAATCGTTGCGCCAACCATTGGAAAATGGCGTGGTGAGCGTCGCGCGGGCCAATGGCCATGTGACATTTCCGGCGCGTGTTCAGTTGGTGGCTGCTATGAACCCGTGTCGCTGTGGGCATTTGGGTGATGCAGGCCTTGCGTGCGCCCGCGCGCCTCGCTGTGGTGCCGATTATCAGGCCCGCATTTCTGGTCCGCTGCTCGACCGCATTGATTTGTTTATTGAAGTCGCTGCTGTTTCTGCGGTGGACCTGATGCTGCCTCCAGCCGCCGAAGGCTCGGCCGAGGTGCGATCCCGCGTTGCCAAGGCACGCGAAATGCAGGCGAAACGCTATGTCGACTATGGTATTCGAACCAATGCGGAGATTGCGGGCGAGGTGCTGGACACTGCCTGTGCGTTAGATGCCCGGGGCCGAGATTTATTGGCTCAAGCGGCCAGTGCCTTAAACTTGTCCGCACGTGGCTTTGGACGGGTTTTGCGCGTTAGTCGGACAATTGCGGACTTGGCCGAGTCTGCAGAAATCATGGCCCCACATCTGGCTGAGGCGCTGTCCTATCGTCGTTTTGGTCCATTAAACTAAATTGCGCGGCTTGCGTCATGAGCCGGACTCGGCTAGGCGCTCGCCCCCAAGGCCCCTGTGGTGAAATTGGTAGACGCGCTCGACTCAAAATCGAGTTCCTTACGGAGTGCTGGTTCGAGTCCGGCCAGGGGCACCATCTCCCTTTTTTGTGAAACCAAATCCCTGCTGATGTGGGACTATGGCCTTTTGGCCATCGTCTCTTGGCGTGGCCTGTTCTCCCCTTTGAGGAACTCCTCTAAATCCAAGGGCGAGATGCGCTGTGACATGCAGGTAAAGCTGCTGCGCGTCTTGGAAGATGGCCTAGTGCAGCGGCTGGGCGGCGGGCCTGCCATTGCGGCAGACGCACGGATTGTTTCAGCAACACACCAAGATTTGGACGAAGCCATTTTGGCGGGGCGGTTTCGGGAGGATTTGTATTTCCGCCTAGGCGTTGTGCCAATCCGTGTTCCTGCATTGGCGGAGCGCGCCGAAGATGTGCCACTGCTGATTGCGCATTTCCAAGCCCAGCGGCAAGGGCGTCGACATGGGGATGCCATGGCCCCCGCACGCTTTGAGGATAATGCCATTGCGCGATTAATGGCCTATGAGTGGCCGGGCAATGTGCGTGAGTTGCGCAATGTGGTGGCGCGTGCGGATATCTTATTTGGCGGCATGAAGATTGGTGCAGCCGATGTTGAGGCGCTGCTCTGCCTCAGTGCCAGCCGCCCCTTGCGCGCGGCTGATCTCCCGCAGCTTCAGGCCAGCCCAAGGAGATCGGCTCGGCCTGCCGCCAGCCATGATCCTATTGATCTAAAACAAGTTGTTGAAGCGCTAGAGCAAGACCGTATCCATATGGCGCTAGAGGCAGCAGATGGCGTTATATCTGAAGCTGCCCGCCTGCTGACTCTGAAACGCACCACCTTGATTGAGAAAATGCGCAAATATGGCGTTGGCAAGCAAGTGGCTTAAGTCTGCAGCGACCCCAAGAAAATTTGGTGAAACAGGTCAATAGCTGTGGCCCAAATGGCCATGATTGCTGCGGTGGATTTGTTTTTTGGCATCCAAATGCCTACAGATAGAGATGGCCTGATCAGCGTAGGAGCTGCTCCCCATGATTAGGCTGAGTAGCGCGTAACTGAGTGGGGCTTATGAACATATTGATAGCCGACGATCATGATTTGCTGCGGGATTCGCTGGGCGCAATTCTCTCAGCCGAACTGGCAGCAGAGTTAAGTTTTGCCGGAAGCCTGCCCGAAGCGCTGGACATGATTGGCCGCCAGCGTTTTGACCTTGTTCTTCTCGATTACTCGATGCCGGGCATGGATGGCTATGCTGGCTTGTCCCGGGCGGTGCAGCACGCAGGCGGCGTGCCAGTGGCGCTTATGTCAGGTACAGCACCGACGGACGCGGCCTTTGCGGTGCTGGACCGGGGTGGGGCGGGCTTCATTCCCAAAACCATGGCGGCTCGGTCATTTGTAAATGCCGTGCGCTTTATGGCTGCTGGTGAAAAATATCTGCCGCCACAAGGGCTGAAGGCAGCGATCGATGGGGATATCGGCAGGGGGCCGCTGGCTGCCCTCACCGAACGAGAACGGCATATCCTAAAGGGATTGTGCAACAGCTTATCCAATAAGGAAATTGCGCGTCGGTTAGACATCAGCGAGCCAACAGTGAAGGTGCACGCTCAATCTGTCTATCGCAAGCTGGGCGCTCGCAACCGCACGCACGCTGCCATTATCGCGCGTGAGCAAGGCTTTGGCTGAAGGTCTAGGGCTGGAGGAAGCCGTATAGCGGACGGCTGAACGCGCAAGAAATGTCTTTTGGGCATTGGACCGGCTTTATCCTGTAGAGAAAACTGCTAGGGCGCTTCTCAACTTCGTCCTGAGCAAGAAGGCAGACTTTGCATGACAGATATCTTCATCGTTGCGGGCGCACGCACGGCAATTGGCACATTTGGGGGCAGCCTTGCGGGCTTTCGTCCGGCAGAGCTGGGCGCGATTGTGATCCGGGAAGCGATTGGCCGCGCCGGTCTTCACGGCAGCGATGTAGAAGGCGTTGTGCTGGGCACTGTAGTGCCCACTCAGCCTAAGGATATGTATGCCAGCCGCGTGGCAGCCGTCACGGCGGGCGTGCCCATTGAAGCGCCGGCGATGAATGTGAACCGGCTGTGCGGCTCTGGCCTGCAGGCCATTGTGTCGGCTGCTCAAGGCATTGCGCTGGGCGAGCAAGCCATTGCCATTGGCGCGGGTGCAGAAGTCATGTCTGGCGCTTTGCGGGTAGTGGAAGCAACGCGCAATGGCCAGAAAATGGGCGATCTGGTTCTGCAGGATATGATGCTGGGCGCGCTGCATGATCCCTTTGAAACCATTCATATGGGCGTCACAGCCGAAAATGTTGCCGCACGCTGCAGCATCAGCCGGGAAGACCAAGATGCACTGGCTGTCGAGAGCCATAAGCGGGCCGCCCATGCGATTGCCCAGGGCTATTTCAAGGATCAAATTGTTCCTGTGGACGTCAAGACGCGCAAAGGCGTTGTCGCCTTTGAAACGGATGAGCATGTGCGTGCTGATGCCAGCTTGGAGTCCATGGCTGGCCTGCGCCCCGTGTTCCAAAAAGAGGGCACCGTCACGGCCGGTAATGCCAGTGGCATTAATGATGGGGCGGCAGCTGTGGTACTGGCCTCTGGCGAGGCTGTGGCCAAACATGGCCTAAAGCCAATGGCGAAAATCTTGGCTTGGGGCCATGCTGGTGTGGAGCCCAGCTTGATGGGCTTGGGCCCAGTCAAAGCGGTGCCCGTTGCCCTGAAACGTGCGGGCCTAACGCTTGAGCAGATGGATGTTATTGAAAGCAATGAAGCTTTTGCCGCTCAAGCCTGTGGCGTTGCCAAGGAGTTGGGTTTTGACCCAGCGAAGACCAACCCCAATGGCTCAGGCATTTCCCTAGGCCACCCAATTGGCGCGACTGGCGCGATCCTCACGGTAAAGGCGATGTATGAACTGCAGCGCACAGGTGGACGCTATGGCCTGATTACCATGTGCATTGGGGGTGGGCAGGGCATTGCCATGATTATTGAGCGGGTTTGACGACCACGCCCCGCATTAAAGATCAGCTGCTGCAAGGGCGGGCTAGGTATGTATCTGGATGCAAATAAATATTCAGATTGATTTGTCTGCATCCAAACCTAGAAGTTAACGCCGAATATCGGGAGAGTGCCGCCTTTTGGGCGGGAACAGTTGATTCGTGTATAATTACGAAACCATCCTCGCTCTGCTTTTGGCGCTGTGCTCTTTTGCGCTGTTGTTTCCATATCTTACGCCCGAGCGTGCGCAATGGCTGCGCCTGACGTCTTTCTATCGCCCCATAAGCCTAGTCGCCTTTCTTTTTTATGGAGCGTTCATTCTCTTAAAGCCCTTAATCGGCACCCTGCCGTTGATATTAATGCCAGTTTTCGTTCTGGTGGGGGCGGGCGCGATGGCGTTGGAAGCGCGCGACAAGGCGGGCATTCCGATCAACGCACCAAGTACCAAAACACTGCTGGCCGGCCTGAGTGTCTTCGTAGTGGGCGGTGCTTTGATCAGCCTGAGTATCGGCCTGCGTGCTAGCATATTGTTCTTTAATGGCGCTGTTGCCGTTACATTTGCGTGGATGGCATTTGAGGCGCGACGCATGTTTTATGCATCGCGGTCCTTTTACACAGCGATTATTTTAGGCAGTGCCGCTTTGGCGGCAGCCGGCATGTTCGTCAGAACACTGGCCTATATTGATCAGCCAGTGACATGGCTCACCGCGTTTTTCCCTGATCCGCCTGGCGCCTTTACGGGCCGCATTATGGCAACATTCGCCGTATTTTTTGCCTCTATTGCCTTTAATTTTGAAGATATGCGTCTGCAGGCTGTTAAAGAAAAGGCGCGCGCCAAGGCGCTTTATGGCGGCCTGTTCCAAAGCCTTGTGAAGGCCATTGAAGGCAGAACAGACCAAGCCAAAAGACAGACGATGCTGACTGGGTTGTGCGCGCAGTTGTTGACAGAAAAGCTGCAACAGCATGGCTGGTTTAACATTCCCAAAAGCCCAGATTTTGCAGCCAAAGTTGGTCAAGCTGCGCCGCTCGCTGATCTTGGCTTAATTGGTTTGCCGCAACATATGATTTCGACTGAGATTGATTTGGCGTCGAAAGACTATCAGCTCTATCGGCGGCACCCGCTGGTTGGGAAAAACCTTCTCACGGGGATTATGCGACAAGCAAGCCGGCAGCAAGTTGTGGACGACGGCAGTTTAGAAATGCTCGAACTTGCAGCTGAAGTTATTGAGGCTCGGCATGAAAACTGGGATGGGAGCGGCTTTCCCCTAGGGCGGTCGGCAAAGGAAATTCCGCCCGCTGCGCGAATTGTTACCATTGCAGCAGACCTCGTCACTTTGGCCGTCCAAGGGCCAAATTTAGAAACGGCGTTTGAGGCCCTTAGGGCTGGCGCGGAACAAAAATATGATCCGCTTGCCGTGCGTGTGCTCTTGTCTTTTAAGGATGAGTTTCGCGCACTTCTTGAAACTGGGAAAGAGTCCTCATGATTGCGCCCCAGCTTGAGAGCTTTGATTATATCATCATTTTTATGATGACCATCGTCATGGCGCTTGGTTTTCCTTATGTCAGCAAGGACCGAGCCGAGTTTGTTAACATTACGTCAGTCTATCGTCCGCTGGCATTGTTTTTCTTGGGCGCCCATTTTCTGGTGCTTCTGGTCGTTTCTCTTTTTGACCTTAAATATTCTCTCTTATCGCCGACTTTCCTTCTGTTGGCCGACATATTTGTCGCCATGGAAATTCGAAGTGTCCGGGCTGCCACAAAAAAACGAGCAGAGCCAGCTTATGTGCTGTTGCTTGTTGCCAGTGTCTCTTTGTTAAGCCTTTTGGCGTTCACTCAGTTCGACGCTGCGTTCCGGGTGCTATTCTATAGCGCGCTCACCATCATTGTGGTTCTTTGGATTTGCGTGGAGCTAACGCTTTCGCGTCGATATTTTGGTCGTAGCTTGTACGTCCTGACTTTCGCTTCAGCGATGGGTATCGCTATATCAATATTACTCCGCTTTGTGGTGGCGGAACAATCCGGCCTCTTTGTGGTCGGCAATTTGAAGTCAAATTCTAATGTTTTGATGAATTTGGCCTTTACCGCTTATGGCTTTTTGTTTGTTAGTCTTTTGGCCTTAAACCATGCCTATACGCTTAGCCTTTGGCGGTCATCAGCGTTTCAGCGCAGGTCAACCGAGTTGAACCTGTTGAAGGTGCTGCGCAACCTTGCGGCTGTCCGTGATAATCAAACAGGACAACATATCAGCCGCACAAGTCATTTTGTGAAAACACTCGCTAAGAATTTAAAGGCCAAGGGCAAGCTTGATGATCGGGGAGACCCCAATTTCATTGGCGCTCTTGTTCGTGCGGCGCCTCTCCATGATCTGGGTAAAGTGACGACGCCTGATGCCATTCTGCTCAAGACGGCAAAACTCGGGCCTGAGGAACTGTTCGTCATGCGTCAGCACGCAGTTGCTGGCGCAGAGATTTTGAGTGCGGCCTCAAGTGCAATGGATCAAGACTCTGCGGCTTTTGGTATCATAGAATTGGCTTCGCATATTGCAGGCGCGCATCATGAGCGTTGGGATGGCAGCGGCTATCCGTTGCAGTTAAAAGGGGCAGATATACCGCAGCCAGCGCGGATCATGAGTGTGGCTGACGTTTACGATGCGCTCACCAGTGCGCGGTCATATAAAGTGGCCTGGTCGCACGAGGCAGCCCTTGCGCATATCATTGGCCTGAGTGGCACACAATTCGACCCTGAAGTGGTCGAAGCTTTGAGGGACGAAAGCGAAACATTCCGCGCAATTGCAAAGCGCTTTGCAGATTGATCTGACAACGGCCCTGTTTTTACTCAATCTCGATCTCGATCACAGCAAGCCTATGCGCTGGCTGATTGCGGCGCGCGCGCCAGCAGAAATTCAAAGTCTGCACTCGGGGTGCCAGCCTCTTCAATGGCCCCATAGAGCACATCGCCGCGTTCCGCCTGGGCATCGCCACAGCCAATGCTGCCCTGAAGCGGGATGAGCCAGGCATCTGCCTGCTCAAGGGCAAGGAAGCTATCTTTTGTGCCATGAAAAATTTCAAAATGCGCACATTGGGTTAAGCGCTGGAGAGGGCTGGAAGGCTGGAGTTTGCCGTGGCGCGCATCAGAATAGGGTGCCGCGTGGCTGACGGGGATGCCGTCTTCCAAATGCAAATCGCGAGGCCGGCCATAGTCATAAAGCCGATATGTGACGTCGGCATTTTGCTGGATTTCCACCAGCGTTATGCCCGCGCCAATGGCATGGACTGTTCCGGGCGGGATGTGGAACCAATCTCCAGCTTGCACGGGGTGCCAATCCATCAGCGTTTCCAACGCACCTGAGAGTGCCGCTTCGTGCAACTCCGCTGGGGTGAGGGCATGGCGAGTCCCAATGCCCAATGTGGCACCCGGGGATGCATTAGTCACAATCCAGCATTCCTCTTTGCCCGCGCTTAAGCCCAAGGATCGGGCCTGCGCGTCATTGGGGTGCACCTGAATGGACAATCGCTCAGACGTAAACAGCCATTTCACAAGTATGGGCAGGGCCTGATCTGGATCATCAAACCAGACTTCGCCAATGCGGTCTGCTCCACCCTTGAAACAGGCAGGAAGATCAGTCCGGCCCCATGGTTTTGCAACCAATTGGGGCGATAGACGCACCAGGCGCGCCACTTAATTTGTTCCTAAAACTGTATTTGCGCAGGCCAAAGCGCCAATGATTCCGGCCCGCTGCCCCAAAGCCGGCGCGCATAAATATCCACTATTTGCAGTACCTTGCGAGGCATAGCTCCCAAGGCGTTGCAGCATCGCGCTGTGCGTGGCTTCAATTAACCCAGCTGTTTGGCCAACCCCTCCGCCCAGGACAATGCGGTGGGGGGATAAAAGCAAAACCAATTGGGCGCAGAGTTGACCAAGATAGTCCGCGATGAGGTGCAATTCCCGGCCTTGGGGTGGGCACGCGCTCAGCGATTGTCCGAAGCGTGCTAAAATGGCCGGGCCTGCCGCAAGGCCTTCCGCGCAATTGGCGTGAAAGCGGCAGGTGGACGCCATCATATCGGCAGGATGACGTTCTAGGGGAATATGCCCCATTTCTGGATGCAGCATGGCGGGCAGGGGAACACCCTTGTGCAGAATTGCCCCGCCAATGCCGGTGCCAATGGTTAGATATACGCCCAGATCAACATCGCGCAGGGCGCCAAATTGTGCTTCGCCAAAGCCCGCAGCGGCCACATCAGTCATCAGATGAATGGGAACATCAAGTCCCTCTGCCAGACCGCCGGCCAAATCAAAGCCGCTCCACCCCGGCTTATTGGTTTCTAACAAGAAGCCGTAATCAGGCTTGGTATGATCAACAACGACAGGCCCAAAAGCCCCAACGCCTAGGCCTTTGATGGGCAGAGGCTGGTCTTGAAAATAGCCAATAAGCTCATCAACCACTTGGTGCGGGGTCGTGGTTGGTAATGTTCGGCTGGACAATAAAGTGCCATCCGCGCGGCCAATGGCTGCAACGACCTTGGTGCCGCCCAATTCAATGCCGCCAAATACCGGGGTCTCAGCCATGGCGCACCTCGGCAGCCATTTGGGCGATAACGCGTTTGATAATCGGCCGCGCGCCCAGCAGCACAATTACCGCCAGAATATACAGGCCCGACATCATGGCAAAGCCGGCGGCAAGGCCAGTATGCACGGCAATGGCGGGCAGGGCGACTGTGGTGATGCCCGCCCCAATAAAGCCCAGCATGGTCATCAACCCAGCGGCTGTTGCGCGCGCTTCAGCCGGCATAACATCATGCAGGGCAGCATAGACGCACCCATCGAACAGGCCTTTGCCAAAGCTCGTGGCAAAGAGCAGCAAGCCGACCAAAGGCACGCTTGTGACCAAAGGAAAGGGCAGGAGGAAGAGTGCGGCCAAGCTGAGGCCGAGCGCCAGCACAGTGAAACGTCCCAGCACGTGCTTGGCTGCCATGCGATCGGCCAAGACCCCGCCGACAAGAACGGAAATAAAGCCGGCTGTCGTGATCATGACAGGGCCCACCAGTGCGCTATCCGCCAAATTCAGCCCTAAAACATCATGGGCATAGGTGTTGCACCAATTCAGCACGGCAGATGACGCTGCCGTCGCCAAGAAAAAGACGCCGCATAAAATGAGCGCGGCGGGATTGGCGAGAATGAGGCGGAGCGGTTCAGCTTTGGATGCGCTTGGCAGACGCACATCTTCAGGCGCATCATCGCGCAGAAAATAAAAGAGAATGGCGGTTGCGAAAAAGCCAAGAACCGCAAAGACAAGGAAGGGCGCCGCCCAGCCATGCGCATCGGCCAGTTCGCCCGCAACCCAGCCGCCAATGCCGCCGCCGGCAAATACGGCGGTTTGGTGAATGGATAATGCCCGGCTGCGCATCTGCGGCTTATGCCACCCACTAATGAGCGCTGTTGCTGTGGGATAATATGTGGATTCCCCAACTGCTACAAAGGCGCGCATTGCCCAGAGCATCGCAAATCCCGTTGCCAGCGGCATGATGCCTGTCGCTAAGCTCCAAAAAACCAACCCGAAAATGATCATATTGCGGCGGCGAACGCTATCGCCGAGCCGCCCAAACAGAAACGCGCAGACGGCATAGACCCAGAAAAAGGTCGTATCGATCAGCCCCAATTGAACATCGGTAATGCCAAAATCTTCACGCAGCAGCGGCTTGACGGAATTGAGGATAGATCGGTCGGCCGCATTGAGGAACGACGTCATCCACAACAGGCCAACCAGCAGCCAGGGGTAATACGCAGGATGAGGCTTTGCCATTTTGGGGATCATGCCGCGCGCCCCTTGCCACACCAGGCCAGCCACATGGCTGCCGTCCATGAAAAATCGGGTCCGCCAGAGCCTTGGCCCGTTTCGGGGCTAAAGCTCTCATAAAAGCCGGATGTCTCTATGAGCGCGGCTGAGTCTGTGCGGATTTCTTCCGCCCAATCGGCATGGCCCTGTTCAGCCAAGCCTTGCGCAACCATATAGCTGACAACCAGCCAAATCGGCCCGCGCCAATAGCGCTTATGGTCATAATCACGGCTGCCCGCTTCGAGGCTGGGGAGCAAATAGCGCGCCGATGTGCGGATACGCGCTAGGGCCTCTAGCAGGCGCGCACGCTGGGCGGGTGATCCAACATCAGCATAAAAAGCCAAGAAGCTGGCATTGGTAACAAGACCACTGCTGTCGCCTGTCGTGACATCGCGGCTGCAATAGGCCCCGGCCTCTTCATTCCACAGCCAGTCCATACCTTGGGAAGATAGGGCAATGCGGGCTTCCAACTCTGCAATGGTCGGTTGATCCCCCAAGGCTTGGGCCATGACCAGCAAGTCGCGATTTGCGCGCAACAGCTCCATCGACATGCCAACATCTAAGACGCGGAATGGCCCCTTGTCGGCAATTTCCCGATGGTTCCACCCCGTATTGCGGCCAAATTGCAAGATCGCCACATAGCGGTCATATTCCTGTTGGGTGGGGCGCATGGCCGCATCAACATGGCCCGTATCGCGTCGCTGATAGGTCCCCACGCCTGAGGTGTCGACGCGCGCCAATGCGTCATCCCATTCGCTTGAGTTGTCGCGTCCCGTTTCCCAATTGTGCGTGACCATAACTAGGCCATTGCCCAAGGGATCTCGAAACTCATGGAACCAGCGATGACTGCGCAAGCACGCAGCATAAAGCTGACGCATCCGAGGGCAGGCGGGGTCTGCGCCTTCCGCTTCCCAAAGAGAGCGGACAATTGAGGCGAGAACTGGCGGCTGGGTGATGCCCGAGCTGGGCGGCGTTTTACCCGTTGCCCACACAGAGGGGCCTGGGAAATAGCCCGGATCTTCCTGATGGAAGACAATATGGGGGATCATCCCATCCTCCCATTGCGCGGAGATAAGTGTTTCAATCTCACGCCACGCACGATCCCGATCAAATTCGGCAAAGCCAAGGGCGACAAAGGCGGAATCCCAGTTCCATTGATAGGGATAAAGGCCATGCGTTGGGACAGTGTAGCCCCCCCGATCATTACGACGTAAAATCTCTTGTGCACGCGCATTAAGCCCGGTCATGCTCGCTGTCCTTCCACGGCAATCATGCGAATATCGTTGACATTGGTGCGCGTTGGGCCGGTCATCACCAAGCCATTGAGCGCCGCAAAAAAATCATATGTTCGGTTTTCGGCCAGTGCGGCGCGGGCGCCGTCTGGATTGCCCCAAGCGACGTCAAAATAGCCACCGGCATTATCTTCGGTGCCATCAATGCCATCGCTATCGCCCGCCAGAGCCTGGATAGAGGCGCTGCCATCGAGGCGCGTCATCAGCCCGGCAAGATATTCCAAATTCGGCCCGCCGCGGCCACCTTTGCGCGCGCCCGTCACCGTTAATTCGCCCCCTGAAACGAGCAGAAAACGGCCTGCTCGCTTTGCATAATCAGCGGCAATCTCCGCATGATGGCGGCCTATGTCGGCAGCATTGCCCGTCAGCGCTTTGCCAAGATCAATAATGGTCCACCCGTCTGCTGCGGCACGGGTGCACACGGCGTTCAGCGCATCTTCATTCCGGGCAAGTATATGCACCGGATGTGGCGCCAATTGCGGCGGGGCGTTTGCATGAATGGCGGCCGCAAGGTCAGGAGATACGGACCAGCCCGATTTTTCGAGAATGTCGAGTGCTTGGTCGGGGGCAAAAGGGGCTGCAATGCTGGGGCCAGACGCGACAAGTGCGGGGTCTTCCGACGCCACGTCTGAGATGACATAAGTGATTAATTCGGCCCCATGCGCGGCTGCCATGGCGGCCAAACGCCCGCCTTTAATGGCAGACAGGTGCCGGCGGACGAGATTGATCTCCTCAATCGGCCTGCCTGAGCGGACCAATGCATCGCCAATGGCCTGTTTTTCGGCAAAGTCCACGCCGGCAGCAGGGGCGGCCAGCAAAGCCGACCCGCCGCCAGAGATAAGAAAGAGAACGCGATCTTCCGGCCCGGCATTTTGGGCCAGAGCCAGAAGCCGGTGGCCTGCCTTCAGGCTCATTCCATCGGGCACGGGGTGACGCGCCTCAATAACGTCAATATCGGGGATGGGGGATGGGACATTATGTCCCTCGCGCGTGACAACACAGCCTGAGATAGGACCTGTCAGATGCGCCCTTGCAACAGCTGCCATTTCGGCTGCGGCCTTGCCACATCCTAAAATCAATGTGCGGCCATTGGGCGGAGTTTTTGGCAGTTTATCGGGCAAGACCTGGCTTGGGCTCGCCGCTGCTATTCCGCCAAGGAAATAGTCGGTCAGCCTGGTGCGAATATCCTGCATCACATGCCCCGGTGGATGGATGGCACAGCGCCACCAATGTCATATAAAAAGTGCCGCAGGGCCAG